>Ga0134121_10000436_pt1 | contig 48941 bp, 35 predicted proteins | sample KB301_FD_96463 | JGI IMG/M metagenome (GOLD analysis project Ga0134121, IMG submission 96463) | Terrestrial soil microbial communities without Nitrogen fertilizer from Kellogg Biological Station, Michigan, USA - KB3-0-1 | ecosystem: Environmental > Terrestrial > Soil > Unclassified ...
CTTCTACCGTCTCGTTCCCCCCGCCCAAGACCCTCACCCCTGCCCCTCTCCCGCCCCCTCCCACCCCCCCACACCGGGAGAGGGGTGCCCGGTTGGAGTTGCCTCGCAGGTCTCCCTCTTCTCCCGGTGTGGGGGGTTGGGAGGGGGCGGGAGAAGAGGGCCGGGGTGATGAGGGTCTTGGGTGGGGGACGCCTAGGTAGACGAGGGAGTTGACTGTGTGCCTTACTGCCAAGGCCGAGTCGTCAGCTTCGGCGCCGTCAACACCCTGAAATACGGCAGCAGCCCGATGGTGTCGTCGTAGTACGGCGTGCGGCGGAACCACCATTGATAGCGGGCCTGGGAATCGCCGGCGAATTTCTCGTCCTTGAGGGCGGCCTGCCAGTCGGCGGCGGTCTTCGGATCTTTCAGCATCTCCGCGACATGGCCCTCCAGTACGCGGGTGTCCATGTACTCCTTGCCCTCGAAGAGGCTGGAGAGTAACCCCCAGCTCAGCAGTGAGTCCGGCGCTTCCGGCTCCAGGAGCTGCACGGCGACCTCGAAGTCCGGCTGGTCGGCCGGTACCCACAGGGCGCCGGCCGGAATCTTCCGGCGCTCGACCGAGCGAGTCGACTTGGACTCGACCCGAGTCAGCCCCTGGTACGAGGCGGGGGCGTACTTCGGTTGGGAGACGCGCATCGACTCCACTTCGATCTCCGTGGGCTGCATGACCTTTTCGACTTTCAGGGCGTGGCCCCGTAGGCGCGCTTCGATCTGGGGCCAGCCGGGAAGCACCAGATAACCTCGCGGACGTGGGACGGACTTGACGATCTTGGCCTGGTGAATCCACGGCACCTCGATCTCGTGCGCCTCGCCGCGATGGAACAGCAAGAGCGGCTTGCCTGAAACTACCGACGTCTTCATCTCGCCCGCGAAGACGGGAAAGCGGATGTGGTCCGCCTGATCGCTATCGCTGGCTTCGATGTCGACGGCCACGGAGGATGGCGGCGCGTCCGGTTTGCCGAGAGCCACGGTGGCGGCTTCGGCGTCGGTCACCGCCTTGGTCAGCGAAGCTGGATCGCGGGCGATTTCTTGCAGCAGGGTCACGAGAAAGGCCTGGTTCGCCTTCACACGCTGCTCATAGGGTTTGTAGGAGTGCATCTCCACCAGCACCGACGGCCGATTGCGCAGCGGGAAGTAGCCGGTGGAGTAGCGCGGCTGACCCACCCAGGAGTTGAAGCCTTTGGCCGGATCGTTGTGATCGATGAGATCCACGTAGGGGCCGTTCTTGAATCCTGCCTTTGCCGTCGCGGCCAGGACCGCCGACATGTGGGCGCGCAGCCAGCCGTCCACGGGAGGCGGCGCCTGCGGCGCCTCGGCCCAGGTGTAAGTGAGCACCCACTCCATGTCCACGCCGTCCGTTACGTGATCGTCCACGTGCAGGTGAGGGCGCCAGGCGTTGACCAGGGCGACGAGCGAGCGGGCCTCTTCCGACGAGATCTTCAAATAGTCGCGATTGAGGTCGAGGCCGTTGGCGGTGGCGCGGAAACCCATGCCCTGGCGCGGTCCATCCTGATTGGGGCGGTTGTACGGCGAGACGCGCTCGTGGCCGTCGACGTTGTAGATGGGGAGGACCACGAGGGTGATCTTGTCCAGGATCTCCGGGTAGCGGCCCAGCGCCAGGTCGCGCAGCAGCAGCAGCGAGGCGTCCTTGCCGTCGATCTCCCCGGCGTGAATGCCGTTCTGGATGAGGATGATGGGCTTGGGCAGCCGTTGCGCTTTCCGGCCGGTGAAGGCCTTCTCCGTCGAGATCACCACGAAAGGCATCGGCCGGCCCTGGCCTGAAGTGCCGTAGAAGCCCAGGTACATCGACGGGAAATGGGCCTGGAGCTGGCGCAGGAAAGCCAGCGTCTCCTCGTAGCTCCCGGTCGCCTCGAATTGGGAGGTCTCGGCGCGCGTCTTGAGCTTGGCGATCGCCTCCTGCTCCTCGTGCGAGGGCGGCGCGCTCGGCGCAGCCGTTTCAGGGACCTCGTCGTCGGGATCGCGAGGCGGGGTCTGCGCCGCGGCGGCTGAGGGCAAGAGAGTGGCGGCGAGCAGCACAGCCGGGAACCATGACCTGCAAACGCGATCGGGCATCGGCGACCTCCAGAATGGCGCGGACTCTACCAGACGCGGCCGGTCCGGCGATTGCGCGGTCTTGACGATGTTGGCACGACCCCTGCACAAGGCGGGTTTCGGGAGTTGGATGCAATCACGATCATTCCTGGATCGCTTTTGGAGGAGACCCCGCCATGTTCTTTCTCGAATGCCGGAGAGCCTCGCTGGCCGCCGCGCTGGTGGGAGGCCTGCTGCTTTGTACCTCGGCCTGGGCGGCCAATCCGTCCTCGGGTACCGTCTCCTCGCCGTCGACGCAGGCAACTTGGACGGGAGGCCCGCTGACGCCCACCGCCGCTTCGACTTGCGGCGGCCCCAACAACCCCGCTTGTGATAATTACAAATTAACGATCGTCCCGCCGGCTTTCGCTTTCAAGGTCGAGCTCAAGCTCACCTTGCAGCCGACGGACGACTACGATCTCGAGGTCTACGGCCCGGACGGCGCTCTCATGGGCCAGTCCGGCAACTCGGTCGGAGTCGCCGAGCAGGTGGTGCTCACCAACCCGGCGGGCGGAACCTACACGGTGAGCGCCTCGCCGTACGCGCCGCTCGCGGCTTACAGCGGCAGCGCGAAGATCGTTCAGTTACCCGCGCCGCCGCCTCCCTCGACCGCGCCGCCGCCGCGCTACGCCAACTACACCCCACCCGACGGTGTGGGAACGAGCGCCGGCGAGCCGTCGATCGGCGTCGACCAGCGAACCGGCAAGGTGATGTACGTCGCCGGCACGCAGACGCTTCGCGTCGCCTTCAACGATTGCTCGTCGCCCGCCACCGCCACCTGGGAGGACGTCTCGGCGTTGCAAACCTCGCAGGTGACGTTCGATCCCATCCTCTACACCGATCCCACGCTGGGCCGGACCTTCGTCTCCCAGCTTCTGCCCACCACCATGAGCCTGCTGGCCTTCAGCGACAACGACGGCATCACCTGGTCTCCCAGCCAGGGCTCGGGCATCAACTCGGGAGTCGACCACCAGACGATCGGCGGCGGCCCCTTCGCTGCCGGCCTGCTCAAGCCCGTCACCAGCTATCCCCACATCCTCTATTACTGCTCTCAGGACATCGCCATGGCCCAGTGCGCCACCAGCCTCGACGGCGGCACCAACTTCGGGCCGGCTGTGCCAATCTACAACCTCACCCAGTGCTCGGGCATTCACGGCCACGTCAAGGTCGCGCCGGACGGCACCGCCTACGTTCCCAATAAGAGCTGCGGCGGCGGCCAGGGTGTCGCCGTCACCCGCGACAACGGCTTGACCTGGACGGTGAAGACCGTGCCCGGCAGCTCTGCCGGGAGCTGGGACCCTTCGCTCGGCATCGCGAGCGACGGCACCGTCTATTTCGGTTTCATGAACGGTGACGGTCACCCGTACGTCGCGGTATCGCACGACGAGGGGGATACCTGGACCAACATCCAGGACGTGGGGACGACCTTCGGCCTGCAGAACATCGCCTTCCCGGCGGTGGTGGCCGGCGATCCCGACCGCGCCGCCTTCGCCTTCCTCGGCACCACGACGCCGGGGGACGCGGGCGGTGAGGATCCCAACTTCCCGGCCGTCTGGCACCTTTACGTGGCCCACACCTACGACGGTGGGGCGACTTGGACGACGGCGGACGCGACGCCCGGCGATCCGGTGCAGAAGGGCACCATCTGTTCCGCCGGCACCACCTGCGGCACCACCCGCAATCTCCTCGATTTCATCGACTCTACCCTCGACGCCCAGGGCCGGGTGCTCGTGGGTTATGCGGATGGCTGTACCGGCGGCTGCGTCTCGGGCGGACCGAATAGCGGCACGGCGCTGGCGACGATCGCCCGCCAGATGACGGGCAACGGCCTCTTCGCGAGCAATGACTCGGGCTCGCGGGTCAGCGTGCCGGCGGCTCCCGCTGTCCAGGCGACGGAGTCCGGCGGCATCGTCCATCTCACCTGGTCGACGCCGGACGACCACAGCTCCCCGATCCTGGGCTACAACCTCTATCGCACCTATGCCTCGGGCATCTTGAAGAAGTTCGCGAGCACCGACGCCAGCGTCAACTCTTTCGACGACCCGGTGCAGGCTGGCAACCCCGGCTACCGGGTCCGGGCCGTGAACGCGATCGGCGAGGGTCCCTTCTGCCACGACGTGATTCCGGCGGCAGCGCCGTCGCCGACGCAGGCCTGCACGGCGCCCGGTATCCGGGTGGTGAACGATCCGGCGGGCGACTCGCCGGTGCCGGCGCTCGACGTGCAGTGGTTGTCGATCGCCGAGCCGAAGACCACGGACGGCTCGCACAAGCTCGTCTTCACCCTCAAGGTGGCGAGCCTTTCGACTTTCACGCCGGGCAACGCCTGGATGATCCTGTGGAACCGGCCGGTGCCCGATGCCACTTATGACCGCAACTACGTGGTGATGCGGGCGACCGGGCTCGGCACGGCGGCCTTCAAGGTGGGCAAGCTCTCGCCCCCCAACACGAACCAGGGGACCGACCTCGGCAGCGCGACCGGCAGCTTCTCGGCGGACGGCACGATCACCATCACCCTTACCACCGCTCAGGCGGACAACGTCGGCACCGGCCAGGACCTGGCGGCCATCGAGGTCCGCACCTTCGCGGTCAACGTCAGCGGCCAGCCGTCGGCGCAGACGACGTCGGTCGATCACACCACGTCGACGAGCTACACGCTCGTCGGTAGCGCGCAGTGCGGCGGGTGATCGATCAGCCATGCGATTGAGCCGGACTTCGTTCTGGAGAAGAAAGGAGAAGAGATGAGCCTGGAATCCTCGAAAGCCGGATGCCGGATCGCACTTGCGGTCTTCGCCGTCGCCGCGGTCTTTTTCCTGCTGTCCCCAACCGCCTGGGCCGTTCCGCCCACCTACGCTATCTATGCCCCGCCTGCCGGCATGGGCACGAGCGCCGGTGAGCCCTCCATCGGCGTCGACGGTCGGACGGGCGCCGTCCTCTATATCGCCGGTACCGAGACGCTCAAAGTCACCTTCAACGATGCCGCGTCTCCGGCGACCGCCGCTTGGCAGAACGTCAGCGCGACGCAGACCTCGCTCATCACCTTCGATCCGATCCTCTATACCGATCAGCTCCTGGGGCGCACGTTCGTCTCACAGCTTCTGCCGACGACGTTCAGTCTGATGGCCTACTCCGACGACGACGGCGCCACCTGGCATCCAAGCCAGGGAGGCGGCATCGCCTCGGGGGTCGACCACCAGACGATCGGCGGCGGACCCTTTCACACCGGGCTCCTGGGCTCCCTGCCGCAGCTTTTTCCGCACGCCCTCTACTATTGCTCGCAGAACATCGCCCTTGCCTCCTGCGCCGTCAGCCTCAACGGCGGCGCCACCTTTGGCCCCGCGGTGCCGATCTACAACCTGACCCAGTGCGCCGGCTTGCACGGCCACGTCAAGGTCGCGCCTGACGGTACGGCCTACGTCCCCAATAAGAGTTGCAACGGCTTGCAGGGCGTCGCGGTGTCGACGAACAACGGCTTGAGCTGGACCGTGCGCACCGTGCCGGGGAGCTCCGCCGGCTCCTCCGATCCCTCGCTCGGCATCGGCGCCGACGGCACCGTCTACTTCGGCTGGTCCAACGGCGATGGCCACGCCTACGCGGCCGTCTCGCACGACCAGGGAGTGACCTGGACGAACCTCCAGGACGTCGGCTCGGCCTTCGGAATTCAGAACATCGCCTTCCCCGCGGTGACGGCGGGCGACGGCGACCGCGCTGCGTTCGCCTTCCTCGGTACTACGGCGGCCGGCAACGCCACGGGAGACGATCCCGCCTTCCCGGCGGTCTGGCACCTCTACCTGGCCACGACCTACGATGCCGGAGCGACTTGGGCGACCGTGGACGTGACGCCCAACGACCCCGTGCAGCGCAGCACCATCTGCACCGCCGGCACCACCTGCGGCACGACCCGCAATCTGCTCGACTTCATGGATCTCACCGTGGACCCGGAGGGAAGGACGCTGATCGGCTTCGCCGACGGCTGCGTGGGCGCCTGCGTCACGGGAGGCGCCAACAGCTTCGCCGCCGAGGCCCGGATTGCACGTCAGACGGGCGGCAAGCGGCTGTACGCGGTCTTCGATCCGTAAGAGAGTAGGGATCGGGCCACTCACTCCGCCGCCGCTCGATCAGCAGCGCCGCTACGCATGGCGTTCAAGGCTTGCTCATCAGAGACCGTGCCATGGAGGCGTACTCGGCATCGTCTGCAACGGCCCTATCCAGCAGGTCGCGGGCGCGCTGTCCAAGGGATTCATTGGCATTCAGAAGTGCCACATCCCTGAGAGTGGAAAGCATGACGTACTTGTCGTGCCTTCTCTCCCGTAGCGGCTCCCGAAGCAAGCCAAGAGCTTTGATGGTTTCGAGGCCTTGAAGGCTGCTGTTCCTGGCCATCGGCTGCTCGGCAGCGAATTCGATGTAGTCTTCCGGGTTCAAAGCTCCGGGATCGATGAAAAGAGGTTCTTCCAGAGTGAGATCCCCCAGGTGGTCCCGGCATCGAAGCTTGGGGTTCTGCAGAGGAAAGGAATTCTTTTTGTAGCGCTGGTTGCACAGTTGGCAGGAGAGATAGAGATTGCTCCAGTCGTAGGCCAGCCAGTAGTAACCCGGGCGGGTGAAATCGTCGTCCGGATCCTGGCAATAGCCCGCCTTAGGCCGGAAGTGCTCCACGTCACCATAGCTGATGTGAGTGATTTTCGCCTCGCAGAAGCAGCATTTGCCGTGCTGCGCCGCAATCAGGATGGCCTTGACCGAGGCGTGGCCATAAATTCTGGAATCGAAAAAGAACTTTCGGGTTCCATCGTGATAGGCGTTCTGATCCGCTTCATAATCGTCGCAGTGGTCGGCTGTCGCTATCCTGCCCTCGTCCGCCAGGATCTCAGGCGGGGTCGGCGGCTTGAGAATGCGGATCATGCGGTTCAGGAATTCCGGAGCTTGGCGGCCGCCTCGCGGATGATCTGCATGGCTTCCAGATCCTCTGGAGTTTCGCCGGCGGGCAACTCGACGACCTGGGATTCGAGCCGTTTGAGGGTCGCACGGTCTTGCGTATCGAGCGTTTGTTTCGAGAGCAGGGCATTGCGCTCGGCAATCAGGTCGTCGTACTCGGGAGGACGGGCGGACCTCAGGCCGAACAGATCAGAGGTCAGCACTTGATCGACTCGCCAGCCGCGGACCGTCTCGACGTCGTTATCGATGACCACGTGGTCTCCCTCGCGGCGAAGCACGACGATGTTCTCGTTTTCCGACGCCTGCGCCACCAGCGGGCTGTGAGCGGTGACTACGAACTGCGCATTGGGGAACCGCTCCGTGAGATGTCTGCGCAGATCCCGCTGCCATTTGGGATGAAGGTGAAGGTCCACTTCATCCACGAGGACCACGGCGGGCTCGGCGAGGGGGTTTGGGCTCCGCGGGTAGAGCATAAAGAGCCGGCTCGCCAGATCGACCGCCCAGGCGATCATCGTGCGGTAGCCGAGGCTCAGGTCGGAGAGGGCCACCCAGCCATAGGGAGTCTTCAGCTCGATGGAAGGTGTGGATCGCTGCGCCTCGGCCCGGGGCTTATCCCCGATCCGAAGGTCCTCGGTGTCCGGCAGTAGGTCGAGCAAGACCCTCTTGATCCTCTCCAGGCGCCGCTCCGATTCATCGCCACTGTCGCCACGACTCCGGGCGTAGTCCTCGACCAGCAGCCATTCCTCCGCATCGATCAGGGTCACATAGTCCAGGAACAGGCTCGCGGCAGGGTCTTCCGGTCCGCGGTTGAGTACCGCCGAGCCCATCCGGCGGGTGGCGCCATAGCCGCAGCACCGGAGATCGAAAAATCGCTCATCCGGAGGTGCCCAGCCTCTTTTGGAGCTCGTAGGCACAGCGACCTCCGAAGTCCAATAGGGACCCTCAGCCGGACTCAGTCCGCGGCCTACGTACAGATGCCCCCGGATTGAAGTTTCTCCCGGCTGGTCGCGATAGATCCTCCATCCGTCGCCGCCGTTCGTTGGCAGCTCCACCTGCGGGCGTTCCGCGAAGCTAATGACATGGCCCCGGGGTCTGATGAATTGACGCCGGGGCTCCAGGGCGACGAGGCACTGCAACAGAGTGGTCTTGCCGACGCCGTTGTCGCCGAGGATCACCGTCCACTGTGCAGGGCGACCCTTAGAGTCCGAGAGGCGCAACGTCTGCTCTTCGGGCCCGAAACAGCGGACGTTGCGGATCGAGAGGTTGAGCAGATACGCCGGGAAATCAGGGCTCCCCTCTTGCTGAGACTGCTGGTCGCGCCGGCGTGTTTCCATAGGCTTCTTCCTTTCGGGAAGTATATTCCGATCTGCCCCCTACACCTCGCCCTCTCAACCGTGTACGATCATCCGGCCAGCTAGGGGGGCCGCCAAGGCTGAGAGTCCCGTTGCGGGGACGACCCTCATCACCTGACCTGGGTAATGCCAGCGTAGGGAAGCGATGACGAGCCTGACAGCGCGGCCGCACCTGTGAAAGGGTGCGGCCTTTCTCTTGCTCGGCATGATTTCCGCGGAAGCACAGACGGAGAAGGAGATCCGAATGATCGAGCCGACGTTCAACTCGTCCGTCCCTGCCGGTGAGCCGGCCGTGGGGACTCCAGCCATCACCACCGGACCGTTGCCCGGCTCGGCCAAGATCTACGTCGAGGGCAGCAGGGCGGACGTGCGGGTGCCGATGCGCGAGATCCGAATCTCTTCCACCCACACCAGCGCCGGGCTCACCGTCGAGAATCCGCCGGTCACCGTCTACGATCCTTCGGGTCCGTACACCGACCCTGAAGCGGCGATCGACGTGCGTCAAGGGCTGGCTCCCCTGCGGCGGCCGTGGATTCTGGAGCGCGGCGACGTCGAGGAGCTTCCTTCCGTCTCCTCCGAGTATGGCCGCCGGCGCGCCACCGATCCGCGGCTCGCAGGCCTCCGTTTTCCTCATCTCAGGAAGCCTTTGTGCGCCAAGCCGGGCGTCAACGTTTCGCAGCTGCACTACGCGCGGCGCGGCATCGTCACGCCGGAGATGGAGTTCATCGCCATCCGCGAGAATCAGCGCCGTGAGCTGGCCCGCGAGATCGCGGGCGGCAAGGCCTGGGGCGGCGGTGTCGCCCAGCATCCGGGCCAATCGTTCGGCGCGGCCATTCCCGTAACCGTCACGCCCGAATTCGTGCGCGACGAGGTGGCCCGCGGCCGGGCGATCATCCCGAACAACGTCAATCATCCGGAAAGCGAGCCGATGATCATCGGCCGCAACTTCCTGGTGAAGATCAACGCCAACATCGGCAACTCCGCCGTCACCTCGTCGATCGAGGAGGAAGTGGAGAAGCTGGTGTGGGCCATCCGCTGGGGCGCGGACACGGTGATGGACCTCTCGACGGGGAAGAACATCCACGAGACCCGCGAGTGGATCCTCCGCAACTCGCCGGTGCCCATCGGCACGGTGCCCATCTATCAGGCGCTCGAAAAGGTGGGCGGCAAGGCCGAGGACCTCACCTGGGAGATCTACCGCGACACCCTCATCGAGCAGGCCGAGCAGGGGGTGGATTACTTCACCATCCACGCCGGCGTGCGCCTCGCCTACGTGCCGCTGACGGCGAATCGCATGACCGGCATCGTCTCGCGCGGCGGCTCGATCCACGCCAAATGGTGCCTGGCCCACCACCGGGAGAACTTCACCTACGAGCACTTCCCGGAGATCTGCGAGATCATGCGCGCCTACGACGTCGCCTTCAGCCTCGGCGACGGCCTGCGTCCCGGCGCCATCGCCGACGCCAACGACGCCGCCCAGTTCGCCGAGCTCGACACCCTGGGCGAGCTGACGCAGATCGCCTGGAAGGACGACGTGCAGGTGATGATCGAAGGGCCGGGGCACATTCCCATGCATCTCATCAAGGAGAACATGGACCGCCAGCTCGCCGCTTGCGGCGAGGCGCCTTTCTACACCCTCGGCCCCCTCACCACCGACGTCGCCCCCGGCTACGACCACATCACCTCGGCCATCGGCGCCGCCATGATCGGCTGGTTCGGCACCGCCATGCTTTGCTACGTCACCCCCAAGGAGCACCTGGGGCTGCCCAACCGCGAGGACGTCAAGGAGGGCGTCATCGCCTACAAGATCGCCGCCCATGCCGCCGATCTGGCCAAGGGGCATCCGGGCGCCCAGGTCCGCGACAACGCCCTCTCCAAGGCCCGCTTCGAGTTCCGTTGGGAGGACCAGTTCAACCTCGCGCTCGATCCGGAAACGGCTCGCGCCTACCACGACGAGACCCTGCCCCAGGAAGGCGCCAAGGTCGCCCACTTCTGCTCCATGTGCGGCCCCCACTTCTGCTCGATGAAGATCACCGAGGAGGTGCGCGACTACGCCGCCAAACAGGGCGTGGAGGAGACGGCGGCGCTGGAAGCGGGGATGAAGGAGAAGGCCGAGGAGTTCCGGAAGGGCGGGGCGGAGATCTACCTCTAGATGTACGAGCATCGCTCGCAGCCGCTGATCCCCAGGCGCGCCTTCCTCCTGCGGCTTTCGAAGCACGGCGCCGTAGCGATGGGCCTGCTGGCCGTCTCACTCGCCGTGGGAATGGCGGGCTACCACCTCTTCGAGAAGCTCCACTGGATCGACGCCTTCCTCAACACCGCCATGTTGTTAGGCGGCATGGGGCCGGTCGATCCGCCGAAGACTTCCGCAGGCAAGCTCTTCGCCGGTCTCTATGCTCTCTACGCCGGCCTCGTCGTCATCACGGTGGCGGCGATTCTGGGCACGCCGATCTTTCATCGCGTGCTGCATCATTTCCATGCGGATGCGGATGCGAAGGAGGGGATGGCGAAAAAGGTGGCGCCGAAGAGACGGAAAGGCTGAGTCCTCTTATTAGGGGAACTCTCCGAGCCGGCGGACGACCCTCATCACCCCGGCCCTCTTCTCCCGCCCCCTCCCAACCCCCCACACCGGGAGAAGAGGGAGACAAGCACGAAACGATTTACTCCGCCTTCCCCCTCTCCCGGTGTGGGGGGTTGGGAGGGGGCGGGAGAGGGGGCTAGGGGGTGAGGGTCCGCCCCGAAGGGGCGCTTGGAGGGCGAGGCCCTGCCGACCCTCTATTGCGCCCCCTACCGCTTCTTGCTCCGCGAAAAGAAATCCGCCATCGAGCCGAAGCCCGAGCCGGCTGCCGCCGACGAGCCGGCGGAGGCGTACTCCTCCCGGCGATCGTCACGCCGGTTGTCCCGGCCGCCGCGATCCCCACGATCCCCACGATCGCCGCGGTCACGGCGCTCTCCGCCGCGATCGCTGCTGGGCTCACTCCGCTCGCTGCGTTCGGCACCGCCGCCGCCGACGGCAGCCATGGAGAGCGAGATCCGCCGCCGGGCCGTATCCACGCCCAACACTCTCACCTGCACCTCCTGGCCGGGCTGGACGGCTTCCTTGGCGTGATTCAACCGCCGGCCGCCGCCGATCTCGCTGATGTGGACCAGCCCTTCGAGGCCGGGCGCCAACTCGACGAAGGCGCCGAACGACTCGGTGCGCGCCACCTTGCCGGTGGTCTCCGTCCCTTCGGGGAAGCGGGACACGGCGTCGCGCCAGGGGTCCTTCTCCAGGGCGCGGCGGGAGAGGGAGATGCGCTCCGGGCGCTTGTCGTCCTTCCCCTTCTCGATCTTGATGACCTGGACCTCGACCTCCTGGCCGACCTGGAAGACGTCCTGGGGATGGGCGGTGCGGCTGTGGCCGATCTCGCTGACGTGGAGCATGCCCTCGATGCCGCCGAGGTCGACGAAGGCGCCGTAAGTGGTCAGCGACGTCACCTTGCCGGTGAGCGTGGCGCCGACCTGGAGCTTCTCGCGGGTCTCGGCGGCCTTCGCCTGTTGCTCGTCTTCGAGCAGGGCACGCCGGGAGAGCACGATGTTCGGCCCGCGGCCGCCGCGATTGCCCTCTTCGAGACGGGAAATCCTGAACTGCAGCTTCTGGCCCACGAAGCGCTGCGGGTCCTCGACGTAGCGCAGGTCGAGCTGCGACAACGGACAGAAGGCGCGCATGCCGTAGAGCTGCACCTCGGCGCCGCCCTTGTTGAGGCCGGTGACCAAGCCCTCGACCGGCAGGCCGCTCTCGAAGGCCTGCTTGATCTCGGCCGAGACCTCCGTGCGCTTGCCCTTGCCGCCGGCCTTGCGCTTGAGCAGCAGGGCACCCGACTCAGGGTCGGTGCCGGTGACGGTGGCTTCGAGGGTGTCGCCCTCCTTGACCGTGAGGTTGCCCTCGGCGTCCTTGAGCTCGGCCGCGCCGATGCGGCCCTCCGACTTCGCGCCGAGATCGACGAAGATCCACTCCTCGCCGATCGAAAGGATCTTGCCGCTCACCTTGCCGCCCACCGCCGGCTTGTCGGCCTTCTTCGGGGCATCGTGCTCGAACTCGGCCAGGATCTCCGCGAATCCTTTGGTCTCCTCGGTCGCCGGAGGTTTCTCGGCAGTCTCCTGGGGCGTCTCGGCGGCGGCGGCCTCCGGAGGCGCCTCGGGCGCCGGAGCGTCCGGAGTCTCCGCCGCGGCCTGGATTTCCTGTGGGCTCGGGGTGTCCTGGATCTCGGCGATCGCCACGCTGTCCGGTGCTTCCTGGCCGACGTCCTGCTTCTCCTGGGTGTCCTGATCGTTCATGTCGTCTCCACTGTTCTTGGGGATTCTTGCGGCCCGGACGCGTTGCGGTCCAGCGGGGCCCGGCTATCTGCCGGAGCCAAGTCAACGCATGAGTGAAATCATGCCCACTATGCCTGGAATTGCAACGCTTGCGGGCCTTCCGGAATTTCCGGGCGATCCTCCCCGGGGAGCGGGGTTCCGTTCCACCCCGCCTCGCTCTTGAGTAGGCGAGCCGGCGCCGCCGCCGGCCGCGGTGCGAGGCTGAATCGGAACCTCGCCGCGAAGGACCCCTGTGCGGGCCTCCGTTTTCGGGGCAGAATAGCAGGCGCCCGGCATCCTGCCAAACTTTGTGACGTGAGAGGAAGAGTGACAATGCGCCCACTGCTGGTGTCCATCCTGCTGGCCGGCCTCCTCGGCTCCGGTCCGGCGACCGCCGTCGAGGCCACTTCGCACCCTCTGCCGGTGCCGCCTCTCGATCCCCGCGAAGTCCACCTGAGCGGTCTCGTCCAGCTCACCCACCAGGGCGAGAACGCCGAGGCGTACTGGTCGCCTGACGGTACGGAGCTCACACTCCAGTCGACGCATCCACCCTACGCCTGCGACCAGATCTTCCGCCAGCGCGCCGACGGCACCGGCACGCCCATCTTGGTCTCGACCGGCACGGGGCGCACCACCTGCGCGTACTTCACGGCCGACGGCAAGCGGGTCCTCTTCTCCTCGACCCACGCCGCGAGCGCCGACTGCCCGGCGAATCCAGACCGCTCCCACGGCTACGTCTGGGCCGTCTATCCCACCTACGAGATCTACAGCGCCAAGCCGGACGGCACGGATCTCGTCCGCCTGACCGACAACAACGCCTACGACGCCGAGTCCACCGTCTGCCCGAAAGACGGCAGCGTGATCTTCACCTCCACCCGCGACGGCGACCTCGATCTCTACCGCATGGACGCCGACGGCAAGAACGTCAAGCGATTGACGGACACCCCGGGTTACGACGGCGGCGCCTTCTTCTCGCCGGATTGTAAGAAGATCGTCTGGCGAGCCTCGCGCCCCAAGCCGGGACCCGAGCTCGAGGAGTACAAGACCCTCCTTGCCCAGGGCCTGGTGCATCCCTCCCAGCTCGAGATCTGGATGGCCAACGCCGACGGCACCGAAGCCCGCCAGGTGACCTACCTGAACGCCGCCTCCTTCGCGCCGTCGTTCTTCCCCTCCGGCAATCGGCTCCTCTTTTCCTCCAACTATGGCGACCCCAAGGGCCGGGAGTTCGACATCTGGGCCATCAACACCGACGGCTCCGGCCTCGAACGCATCACCTGGAAGGCTGGATTCGACGGCTTTCCCCTCTTCTCGCCCGACGGCACCCGCCTCGCCTTCTCGTCGAACCGCAACCAGAGCGAGCCGGGTGAGACCGACGTCTTCGTCGCCCGCTGGGTAGACCACGCGTCGGCCGAGCTGACGCCCGCTGCTGCCACCATCTCGGCCGACCGCTTCCGCGCCGACGTGAGCTGGCTGGCCGACGACGACCGGCAAGGTCGGGGGATCGGCACCGAAGGGCTCGCCGAATCCTCGCGCTGGATCGCCCGCCGTTTTCGCGAGCTGAGCCTGGAATCGATGGGAGAGAACGGCTACTTCCAGAGCTTCGAGGTGCCGACGGCGGTGACGGCGCGGCCGGGGACTGCGGTGACGGTCGACGGCACTGCGGTGGCCGCGGGGGATTTCCAGCCGGCCTCCTTCTCCAGCAACGGCACGGCCTCCGGTCCCGTGGTGGCCGCCGGCTACGGCGTCACCGCCACGGATTTGGGAGTCGACGACTACAAGGGGATCGAAGCGAAGGGCAAGATCGTCGTCGTCCGCCGCTTCACGCCCGAGGGAGGGCCCTTCGCCCAGAAGGACGCCGAGCAGCGCTATGGAGATCTTCGCTACAAGGCTTGGAACGCGAGAGAGCACGGCGCCGCCGGACTGATCATCGTCGACTCGCCCACGGGAACCGGCACGCCGCCGGCTGAAGCGCCGCTGCCGAGCCTGGCCATCGACCGCTCGGAGGCCGCCGGAGGCGATGCCGGACTGCCGGTGGTGACGCTCAAGCGCGACGCCGGCGCCAAGCTCTTCGCCGGTAGCCACCAGGCGAGCTTGAAGATCGACCTCGAGCGGAAAACCGACACCGCCGTCAACGTCGTCGGCGTTCTCCGGGCGGTGGGGGAGGACCGCCTGCCGGGAGCCGTGCTGGTGGGAGCGCACTACGATCACCTGGGGCTCGGCGGCGCGGGCTCGCTCGCCCCCGACTCCCACGAAGTCCACAACGGCGCCGACGACAACGCCTCGGGAACGGCCGCCCTGCTGGAAGTGGCGCGGCAGCTCAGCTCGTATCAAACCCGCCCGCGGCGCGACGTCTACTTCGTCGCCTTCTCCGGTGAAGAGTCCGGCGTGCTGGGCTCCACCGCCTTCACCCGCAAGCCGCCAGGCAACCTCAAGATCGGCGATCTCGTGGCCATGCTCAACATGGACATGGTGGGCCGGCTGCGGGGCAACCAGGTTTCCGTGCTGGGCGGAGAGTCCGCGGCCGAATGGCAGAAGATCGTGCCGCCGGCGTGCGACCAGGCCCGAGTACTCTGCACGCTCTCGGGAGACGGCTACGGGCCCTCGGACCACAGCCCGTTCTACGCCGCCGGAGTGCCCGTGCTCCACTTCTTCACCGGCGCCCACGAGGATTATCACAAGCCCTCGGACGACGTGGACAAGATCAACGCCGCGGGAGGCGCCCGCGTCGCCACCCTGGTGGCCGGCATCGCCGAAGCGGTTGCCGACCAGCCCGCACGCCTCACCTACAAGAGCGCGCCCTCGCCGGCCCCGAGAGGGGACTCGCGCTCCTACGGCGCCTCCCTCGGCACCGTCCCCGACTACGCCGGCGACGGCCGCCCCGGTGTGCTGATCGCCGGAGTGCGGGCGGGAAGTGCAGCCGAGGCCGCCGGCATCAAAAGGGGAGACCTACTCGTGGAGCTCTCCGGCAAGGAGATCCGCGACATCCACGACTTCATGTTCATCCTCCAGCGCGCCAAGCCGGGGGAGAAGACGAACGCCGTGGTGATTCGGGACGGTAAGCGGATGACCGTGGAAGCGACGTACGGCACCAGCCGGCGGTGAGATAAGAGGGCCGGCGTATTCCGCCGGCCTCCAATCGCCCTCTTATAGCGTCCCAATGGCTCGACGTTCTCACTCCAATCGGCCACAGATCTCGCCCAATCGGCCTCTCGATCCGCTCCAATCGCCCACCTTCGCCTCCCAATCGTCCGCCGCTTGGATTCCAAGCGGCTTTCCAGGGCCTCCAATCGTCCGTAGCTTCGCCTCCAATCGGCGGTCGCTTGGATTCCAATCGACCATCGCTTGGACTCCATCCACGGGCGTTTGGACTCCAAGCATCCGGTGATTGGACTCCAATCGATGGAGGATTGGACTGTAATCGTCCCCCGCTTCGACTGCATCCACGGCGATTTGGCCTGCAATCGGCCGTCGCTTCGACTGGATCTACGGCGAATTGGACTGGGGGAATCCAATGATTGGACTGCAAGCGTCCGCGATTTGGAGTCCTATCCACGGTCGCTTGAACTGGAAACGTCCGGTGATTGGACTGCATCTACTCGCGCCCCGAAGGGGCTCAGGCATGTAGCCGGGGGCGGAGCGAAGCGGAGTCCCCGGATTAGGGAGAAACCCAGTATCCAAGCCCCGAGGGGGCGGCGGCAACTCTTCGCCGAACCCGAGCTGCCGTCGCCCTTTCAGGGCTTTGGGTTCTATCGGATCGACCGGTCCCTGGGCTGGCAAACAGCCGCCAGCCCAGGGCTACATGCCTTGGCCCCTTCAGGGCCGGAAGCCGTTTCCCGGTACAATCTTCTCAATGTCTGCGACAACGCCCGAACCTCCGGCGGGGGATCGCCCCACGGTCTTCATCAGTTACAGCCATCAGGATCGCCGCTGGCAGGAAGATCTATGCACGATGCTGGCCCCTCTGATGCAGACGGGCACCATCCAATTCTGGTGGGACGGCAAGATTCCGGCGGGCGAGCCCTGGCGGGAGGAAATCGATCGCGCGATGGCCTCGGCCCAAGTCGCCGTCCTTCTGGTTAGCGCTCCCTTTCTCGCCTCGAAGTTCATCACCGAGGTGGAGATGCCCCACTTTGTGGAGGCCGCCCGCCAGCGGCAAGTCCAACTTCTCTGGGTCCCGGTCTCGCCGTGCCTCCACGAGGACACTCCGCTTGCACACATCCAGGCCGCCCACGATCCTGACCGGCCGCTCAGCACGCTCTCCAAAGCCAGGCAGGTTATCGCTTTGAAGAAGATCTGCCAGGAGATCGAAAAAGCCGCAAGGCGCCGGCCGGGAGTTCCCGTCGCGAAGCACCCGCTTCCTGGGAGCCCGCGGATCGAACCCAACGTCTCCATCTCCCACCTTCCCGTCACCAGCAGCCTCTTCATAGGCCGCGAAACCGAGCGCGCCGAGTTGGACACCGCCTGGGACGACCCTGCCACGAACGTCTTCAGCCTCGTCGCCTTCGGAGGCGTCGGCAAGTCGGCCCTCGCCAATGCCTGGCTCAAAGACTTGCAGGCTGAGGATTGGCGCGGCGCCGAGCGGGTCTTCGGCTGGTCCTTCTACAGCCAGGGGACCGACGCCACAGGCGCCTCGGGTGACTCCTTCGTGAACGAGGCCCTCTGGTGGTTCGGCTATCAGGGAGAGCCCATCACCTCGCCTTGGGAGAAGGGAGTCGTCCTGGCGCGGCTCATCCGCGAGCGGCGGACCCTGCTGATCCTGGACGGCCTGGAGCCGCTGCAACATCCCCCCGGAGCGCAGACCGGTCGCATCAAGGACCCCGCTGTCGCTGCTTTGGTCCGCGAGCTGGCGGTCCAGAACCACGGCCTCTGCGTCATCACCACCCGCCTCGCCGTCGCCGACGTGGCCGGCAAGGCCGGAGCCGCATCCCGTGATCTCGAAAAACTCCCTCCGGAAGCGGGAGCGGCGCTCCTACGCGAGCTGAGCGTCAAAGGCACAGACTCCGAGTTGCGCAGAGCCTCCGAAGAGTTCGGCGGCCACGCCCTGGCCCTGACGCTTCTGGGCACCTACCTGCGCGACGTCTGCGACGGCGACATCCGCCGTCGACGGGAGGTGCCTCTGCTGGAGGACGACGACGAGCACGCGCACGCCCGGCGGGTAATTGCGAAGTATGCGGAGTGGCTCGAGGAACCTGAGCTCCAAGCTCTCCGCATCTTGGGTCTTTTCGACCGGCCCGCTCAGCCGGACGCGTTGAAGACCCTGCGGGCTGAGCCGGTGATTGCGGACCTGACTGACGCGATCGGTCCAGCGCACGAAACACGCTGGCGCAAGGCCTTGGCCCGGCTGCGCGAGGCTCGGCTGATTCTGGAAGGCAAAGAGGCGGGAACCCTCGATGCCCACCCCTTGGTCCGCGCTTATTTCCGGAATGAGCTTGAGAAGGACCGCCCCAATGCTTGGCGTGAAGGGAACCTGCGACTCTACGAGCACTTGAAGGGAGCGGCGCCAGAGTTCCCTGAGACCGTGGAAGCGATGGAGCCGCTCTTTGCCGCGGTCGTTCACGGTTGTCGAGCGGGGCGACAGATGGAGGCGTTGGACAAGGTCTACTGGCGGCGCATACAGCGGGGAGAGATTTTCTACAGCAAAAGAAAACTTGGGGCACTAGCTTCAGAACTGACGGCACTTTCAGGCTTCTTCGACCACCCTTGGGACAGGCCCTCCGCTTTTCTCACCCCGGCGGATCAGGCATTCGTTCTCAGTGAGGCCGGCGTCAACCTACGCGCCCTGGGCCGGCTTGAGGAGGCAGTTCAGCCGATGCAAGCGGGATTTGAGGCATCCATTGCCAAAGAAGACTGGAAGAACGCTGCCATCGATGCCAACAACCTCGGTGAGCTGACCCTAACCCTTGGGAAAGTGCCGCGCGCCGTGGCCTTTGGGAAGCAGAGCGTTGAATTGGCAGACCGTAGCGGGGATGCGTTTCAGCGGATGGCAAGAAGGTCGACCCTTGCCGATTCCCTGCACCAGGCAGGCCGGCTGGAGGAGAGTGCGGAAGCTTTCCGCGAGGCTGAAGCGCTGCAGGGGGAAGACCATTACCCAAGACTCTACTCGCAGCGGGGTTATAAGTTCTGCGATCTTCTGTTGAGCCTTGCGGAGCCGAAGGATGGGGCTGGGATAGCCGGGCTCGCCGCAGTTCCGGAGCAGGCACAGCAGTTTCGTGAGGTGTGCCGGGAGGTGCAGGGGCGGGCGGCGCAGACGCTGAAACGGTTTGAGGATGAATACCCTCTCGGCGACATCGCCCTGGATCACCTGACCCTGGGTCGGGCCTATCTCGGCTTAGCCCTCACAGCACCGCAGTCAGTGTCTCCCGGCGAGGAGGCGGAGACGCAGTTTGCCCAATCTACGGAGCACCTGGATCGCGCTGTGGACGGCCTGCGCCAGTCAGGAAACGAGGACTACCTCCCCCGAGGTCTCCTGGCCCGGGCCGCCTTCAGGCGCCTGCGAAGCGACCTGACCGGCGCTGCCACTGACCTAACGGAGGCCCTGGAGATCGCCGAGCGCGGCTCCATGCGCCTACACGCCTGCGATGCCCACATCGAATGGGCACGCCTTTGCCTTCAGCAGGGGGATGTTGAGATGGCCCAGGTGCACGTGGTGTTGGCCCGGAAGCTCGTGGATGAGACGGGGTATGTGCGGCGGGAGCGGGAGGTGGGGTGGTTGGAGAGGAGATTGGGGGCGGGGGGTAGAGACGTTCCCAGCCTGTCCACGACACCGACCGCAGGTCCATAACGGCGGGACGTCTCCGAGGCGGGAATGGCCTCCCGAACGACGACGTCCTGTGACGGGGCGACGCCGCGTCTCGGCGCTCCCCGGTTTCCTCAACGCGAGGTCCCTCATCCGAATCGCCCCGTCGTAGGTTGGGGTGGATCGGGTCGGGATTCCCGCATCGGAGACGTCCCGCCTTCCAGGGCCTGCTGTGGTTGTCGTGGACGGGCTGGGAACGTCTCTACGTCCTTCGCTGAAAGAGTGCGGGATGGCGCCTGCCCCCTCCCTGCAACCTCCGCCCCAACTCTCTCGTACAATCCTCCGGCCCGTGGTGTCTCCAGCCGTTTTCCACTTGAAAGGTCGTCATGAAATACTTGTTCCTGTCGTTCGCCATCTGTCTGCTGGCCGCAATGTCCGCGACTTCCGCCACCGCCGCCATCGCTCCCGACCTCGTCGAGTACTCCCACAAGTTCGAACAGTTTCCCGCAACCAAGGGGAAGGACAGCGAGAGCGTGCGCCTGCAGAAGCTGTTCGATCTCTCCTGGGAGCTCACCATGCACGCGTCCCCGGAATTTGCCACATCCGTGGGCTACCCGGGGCTCAACGACCGCTGGTCCGATTTGTCGTTCGAGGCCATTGCTTTTGGCCGTGCTCTCGGTCCCAAGATGCTGCAAGCCCTGGATTCCATTGATCGCTCGAAGCTCACGCCGGCCGAGCAGGTCAACTACGACCTCGCGCACCGGCGGATGGTGCAGGAGATCGACGGCGAGAAGTTCCATGGCGAATACATGCCGGTCAACCAGGTGGGTGGCGTGCACCAGGGAATCCCCCAGCTCCTTTCGTTCATGCCGGTCAACAATGTCAAGGATTACGAGAACATCATTACCCGCTTGCGCGGCATTCCCAAAGTCATCGACCAGGTGCTCGCCCTGCTGAACAAGGGTCTTCAGGAGGGGATAACCCCGCCGCGGGTCACCCTGCGCGACGTGCCGGCCCAAGTGGGTAACTTGATAGTTGACGATCCGATGAAGAGCCCCATGCTGAAGGCTTTCCAGAAGTTCCCCGCCAGTATTCCGGCGGCGGAGCAGGAGAGGCTCAAGAGCGAAGCGGTGAAGACTTTCAACGAAGCGGTCCTGCCGGCGTTTCGCAAGCTCCAGAGCTACCTCGCCAACACCTATCTGCCGGCCTCCCGCGACACGATCGCCATGAGCGATCTGCCAAATGGCAAGGCCTGGTATGCCTTCAACGTCCGCTCCAGCACCACCACGGATCTGACGCCGGAGCAGATCCATCAGATCGGCCTCTCCGAGGTGAAGCGCATCCGCAAACAGATGGACGATCTCATCGCTTCCACCGGTTTCAAAGGCAACTTCGAAGAGTTCACCAAGTTCCTGCGCACCGATCCGCGTTTCTTCTACGACAAACCGGAAGACCTGCTGACGGGCTATCGGGACATCGCCAAACGCATCGATCCCGGTCTGGTGAAGCTTTTCGGCAAGCTGCCGCGCCTGACCTACGGCGTCATTCCGGTTCCCTCCTACTCTGAGAAGTCGCAGACCACGGCGTATTACGAGGACGGCTCGCAAGCGGCAGGCCGGCCGGGGTATTTCTACGCCAACACCTACGATTTGAAATCGCGGCCCAAATGGGAGATGGAGTCTCTGACTCTCCACGAGGCCGTGCCGGGCCATCACCTCCAGATCTCGCTCGCTCAGGAGCTGGAGAACGTTCCCGAATGGCGCCGGCACGACGACTACACGGCTTTCGTCGAAGGCTGGGGCTTGTATGCGGAAAGCCTGGGAAGCGATCTCGGCCTTTACGAAGAGCCCTACTCGAAATTCGGCCAGCTCACCTACGAGATCTGGCGAGCCATTCGCCTGGTGGTGGACACCGGCATGCACACCATGGGTTGGACCCGCCAGCAGGCGCTCGATTATTTCAAGGCCAACTCGGCAAAGGCCGAGCACGACATCGAAGTCGAGGTGGACCGCTACATCGTCTGGCCCGGCCAGGCCCTGGCCTACAAGATCGGCGAGCTGAAGCTCAAGGAGATGCGCGCCTTTGCCGAGAAGGAGCTTGGACCGAAGTTCGACATCCGCGCCTTCCACGACCACGTGCTGGGCAACGGCGCCCTGCCGCTCGATCTGCTGGAGAAGAATATCCGGGCGTGGGTGGCGGAGGAGAAGGGAAAGAAATAGGCAGTCCTGCGGGGCGAACTCAATGTTAACTTTGCGCAGAGTGCCCCCGCCCAAGACCCTCACCCCCTGGCCCCCTCTCCCGCCCCCTCCCAACCCCCCACACCGGGAGAGGGGGAACGCGGGTGCAGAACGTCTACTTGCTTGTCTCCCTCTTCTCCCGGTGTGGGGGGTTGGGAGGGGGCGGGAGAAGAGGGTCGGGGTGATGAGGGTCTTGGGAGGGTGGCGCCTGAAGAGGGATGAAATGTTATCCAGGAGCGGAGTTTCTATGAAGCCGACATTCTTCGCTTTCCTCCTGACGGCCGCGATGATCACGCCCGCCTTCGCGGCCGTGCCACAGGATGTCGCCGAAGCGTCGCGGCAAATCGCGCAGTTTCCCGCCACGAAAGGGCAGGGGAGCGAGAGCGAGCGGCTCCGAAAATTCTTCGAGCTCTACTGGCGCACCCGTATGCTCGAAGGCCCGGAGCTTGCCACCTACATCGGCTATCCGGGCCTGGACGATCGCCTGGGCGATGCCTCAGCCGAGGCGATCGCGCTCTCCCGCCGGATGACTCGCGACGAGATGGCGGCCCTCTCCTCGATCGACCGCTCGCGATTGATCGCTTCCGAGCAGCTCAATTTCGACCTTTTGCATTGGCGGCTGGAGCGGTCGATCGAGGGCGAGCGTTTCCCCGGGGAGTACCTGGCGATCAGCCAGTTGGGCAACGTTCACCAGGACATGGTGCAACTGCTGGCAAACATGCCGGTCGGCCATGTCCAGGATTTCGAGAACCGGCTCGCGCGGCTCCGCGCCTTTCCCCTGGCGGTCGACCAGACGCTCGCGCTGCTGGTCCAGGGTCTCAAGGCGGGGATCACGCCGCCGCGGGTGACCCTGCGCGACGTGCCCGGGCAGATCGAGGCCCTGCTTACCGACGATCCCACGAAGAGCGCAGTCCTGGATTCCTTTCAGAAGATCCCTGATTCGATTCCCGCCGCCGACCGCGAACGGCTGCGAGGTGAAGCGTCCCAGATCTTCGTGGAGTCCACAGCGCGCCCTGCGCAAGCTGCATGAATACCTCGTCAAGACCTACATTCCAGGCACCCGCGAGACAACCGCGATGAGCGATCTGCCGGACGGGCGCGGCTGGTACGCCTTCATCGTGCGGACCAGCACCACGACGGACCTCACTCCCGAGCAGATCCACGCGCTCGGCCTCGCCGAGGTGAAGCGCATCCGCAAGGAGATGGACGCGCTGATCGCCTCGACGGGATTCAAAGGCAGCTTCGAAGAGTTCACCCAGTTCCTGCGCACCGATCCGCGCTTTTTCTACGACAAGCCGGAGGATCTCCTGGCCGGCTACCGCGATATCGCGAAGCGCATCGATCCCGAGCTGATCAAGCTCTTCGGTAAGCTGCCGCGGCTTCCCTATGGCGTCGCCGCCGTGCCGAACTTCAACGCCAAGTCGCAGACCACGGGCTACTACAACAACGGCTCGCTCGCCGCCGGCCGGCCGGGTTGGTTCAACGTCAACACCTACGACCTCAAATCGCGCCCGAAGTGGGAGATGGAGGCCCTGGCGTCGCACGAGTCGGTGCCGGGGCACCACATCATGTACTCGCTCATCGAGGAGCTCGGCGAGCTGCCGGACTGGCGCAAGTGGGACGTCTATCCCGCGATGTCCGAGGGCTGGGCGCTCTACGCCGAGAGCCTGGGGAGCGAGATCGGCCTCTACAAAGACCCGTACTCCAAGTTCGGCCAGCTCACCTACGAGATGTGGCGGGCCCTGCGGCTGGTGGTCGACACCGGCCTGCATACCAAGGGGTGGACCCGCCAACAGGCGATCGACTACATGCGCTCCAACTCGGCGAGGTCCGAGCACGAGGTGGTGGTGGAGGTGGACCGCTACATCGTCGCTCCCGGCGGCGCCGTCGTCTACAAGATCGGCGAGCTGAAGATCAAGGAGCTGCGAGCCTACGCCGAGAAAGAGCTCGGTCCCAGGTTCGACGTCCGCGCCTTCCACGACCACATCCTGGGCAACGGCCAACTGCCGCTCGCCCTGCTGGAAAAGCAGATCAAGGAGTGGGTGGCGTCGGAGAAGGTGAAGTAGACGCCCCTTCGGGGCGGACCCTCACCCCCTAACCCCCTCTCCCGCCCCCTCCCAACCCCCCACACCGGGAGAGGGGGGATGCAATGCGAACCGTCTACTTGCTTGTCTCCCTCTTCTCCCGGTGTGGGGGGTTGGGAGGGGGCGGGAGAAGAGGGCCGGGGTGATGAGGGTCTTGGAGGGCGGAGGGAAGCTCTCCTCCCTTGAGGTACGGCGCGAGCAGCGCGTCCCAGCTCTTCGCGATCCGCTCGTACTCGGCGGCGCACTGAGGCGCGCGGTCGGCGGGCAGGGTGCCATCTTCCACCAGGTACTGGAACTCCGCCGGGCTCTTGCCATAAACCCAGCAGATGACGTTGGCGAAGCGCTGCTGGTCCAGGGCGTGGGCGCTCCAGAAGGCCAGCTTGGCGAGGGCGGCCTGGCTCTTCGCGTCCTTCTCCCGCGCGAGGAAAGTAGTGGCGCCGTCCAGGGCCGCCTTTTCGCCCTGCCGGCCGCTGACCAGCAGCAGAAGGGTGGCGAGCTGATCCACCGCGTCCTCCTCCCTGCCGGCGACGGGCAGCGCGTCGAGGCGGATCAGCGCGTGGCCCGCCTCGTGGAAGAAGATGAACAGCGTCGCGCCGGCGACGGCGATCCCCGCCTGCTGAATTCCTTCCTCGCTGGTGACGTCCGCCGTAAACAGGTCGGAGAGCGAATCGATCAGCTCGTAGCAGATGGAGATGCGGCGTTTGTCGGCGTCGTAGGGAGCGTCAGCCGTGCCGCATTCGCGGAGCGCCGCCGTGACGTCGGCCGGCATGGCCAGCGTATCGTTGAGGGCGCGCACCGTTTCGTCCAGGAGCTGGGTCTGCCGGAAGATCTGCTGCAGGCCTTGATAGTCGGGGTTCTTGGTCTTCTCATACGCCACCTTGAAGTCGCCGCGATCGGGGATGCGGACGACGACCGGCGGCGGGGGAGCCGGCGAGGCCTCGGGCGGAGTCGCCGCGGGCGCCGGCGTTTCGGCGGGCTTCGGCGTTTCCGCCTGGCCCCAGGCGGGCGCCGTGGCAAGGATCAACGCGAATATGGAGAGCCCGAAACGGCGCGTACCTGACGCTGGCATCAAGGTCAGAACCTCCGGGACGCACGATAGACTGAAGCGCCCATGAACGTCCAGCCGGTGCGCCTCGAAGGTCCCAGTCTCATCCTCGATCCCCTGACCCTGGAGCACGCCGCCGCCCTCTGGGCGAAAACCGATCCGGACCTCTTTCTCCACACCCTGGAGTGGCCCCGGGATTCCAGCGCCGAGGCCTTCGATGAGTGGCTGCGCCACTCCCTCGCCAGGCCCGCCTCACTGCCCTTCATCATCCTCGTCAAGCCGGAGTTGGAGGCTGTGGGAATGACGGGCTATCTCGAAATCCGGCCGGCGCACCGCGGTCTCGAGATCGGCCGCACCTGGATCGCCAAGTCCCACCAGGGAACACGGGTGAATCCCGAGAGCAAATACCTGCTGCTGCGCCATGCTTTCGAAGAGCTGGGAGCAGCCCGCGTCCAATTCAAGACCGACGTCAACAATCTCCAGAGCCAGAAGGCGATCGAGAAGCTGGGAGCCCAGCGCGAAGGCGTCCTGCGCCGCTACCAGATGCGCACCAACGGCTTCATCCGCGACACGATGATCTACAGCCTGATCGCCGACGAATGGCCGGCGGCGAAGGCGCGGTTGGAAGAGCGGTTGGGACGGCCCTTCTGAGCCCGTAGGGCGGCATTCCCCTAGCCCCGGGTGGGAACCGGCGGAGCCGGTGTGAACCCGGGGTTGCGAACCCGGGGTTGATGGGCGAGGGACTCCAAATCCGAATTCCGCCCTGCCAAGGGCGCCCTTGGCAGGGCGAACAATAAGATTATCGAAACCGCCTGAACCCAGGGTTGGCACCCGGTTGGCACCGGTTGGCACCCTGGGCTACGGGAATGCCGCCCTACGGGCTCGCCGCCAAGTCTCTTCGGTGGTTCGCGTGGAAGGAAGCGCGGCTGTCACTCCGTCCGGATGGCGGTCGTCGGATCGACCTGGGAAGCCCGCCGGGCCGGCAGGTAGGTGGCCAGCAAGGCCACGGCGGCGAGCAGCAGCGGCACGGCGGCGAAGGTGAGAGGATCGGTCGCGCTGACTCCGAAGAGGAGGCTCCGCAACACCCGCGTCGCCGCCACGGCCACGGGCAATCCCAGGGCGATGCCCAAGGCCGCCAGCGCCGCGCCCTGCTTCAGCACGAGCCGCAGCACGCTGCTGGTTTGCGCCCCCAGCGCCATGCGAATGCCGATCTCCCGGGTGCGCTGGCTGACCGCATAGGTAATGACGCCGTAGATGCCGATCGCGCCGAGCGCCAAACCGATGCCCGCGAAGAGGGCGAGCAGCAGCATGATGGAGCGCGGTTGGGCCACCGAGGCGGCGAGGAGCTCTTCCATCGTGCGAACGTTGCTGACGGGTGAGCTCCGGTCGATCGCCGTGACGGTGCGGCGAAGGCTGACCGTCAACGCGTCCGGAGTGGCGGCAGAGCGCACGATGATCCGCATGGAGCCGATCGGACCTTGGAGGAGCGGCAGGTACAGGCCGCTGTTGGCTTGCAGGCTCAGCCGGTTCCATGTCACGTCGCCGACGACGCCGACGATCGTCCACCAGGGGGCGTGGCTGCCGGGAAACCGGAAACGTTTGCCGACGACCTCGTCGCCTGGCCAATAGGTCTCTGCCAGCTTGCGGCTGACCAGCGCCACCCTCGGGGCCGCGCTGCCGTCGGCGGGCGTGAACAGGCGTCCCTTCAGGAGCGGGATACCCAGGGTTTCGAAGTACTCCGGGCTCACCGTCAGGCAGGCCTCGGCCGTCGGCCATTCGGCCCCCGCGACGCCGGGTGCGGGGCGGCCGTCGATCAGGAAGACGCTGGGGTCGATGCCGCCGCCGAAGGGCATGCCGCTGCCGACCGCCACGGCGCGGGCGCCGGGAAGCACCCGCGACCGGAGCAGGAGCTCCTCATAGAAGGCCGCCCGCTGCACGTGGTCCTTGTATCGCACCTCGGAGGGCGAGACAGCCGCGGAGAGGATCTGCTGTTTGTGAAAGCCGGGGTCGACCTCGAGCAGGTGCCAGAGACTCTGGACCAGGAGCAGCGCGCCGATCACCAGGATGACGGCCAACGCGATCTCCGCCGCCACGAGCCCGCCGACCAGGCGCCATCGCCGGCGGCTCTCGCCGGCGCCTCCGCCCTCGCGGAGCTCCCCGTAGGCGTCCAGGCGAAAGGCCCGAAGCGCCGGGGCCAGTCCGAAGGCGATTCCCGTTACCGTCGCCAGCGCCAGGGTGAAGCCGAGAACGCGGGCATCGATCCCCAGGTTTTCCAGGCGCGGCATGTCCGCCGGCAGGAGGGAGGTAAGGATCGGCATCGCCAGGCGGGCCAGCAGCAGGCCCGCGGCAGCGCCGAGCGACGAGAGCAGCAGGCTTTCGGTGAGGAGCTGGCGGACGAGCCGTCCCCGCCCTGCGCCGAGCGCCGACCGCACACCCACCTCGCGCTGCCGCGTGGCGGCTCGGGCGAGCAGCAGGTTGCCGACGTTGACACAGGCGACCAGCAACACCAGCCCAACGGCGCCGAGCAGGACCAGGAGCATCGTGCGAACGTCGCCGACGATCGCGTCCCGCAAGGGAATTGCGGTGGCGTCGGCGCCCCAATCCGCCGGCATGTGCCAGGGAAATCCCTTGCGTACCGCCGGCACCAGGAGGCGGAGCTCGGCCGCCGCACGCGCAGTGGTGACTCCGGCCCGCAGGCGACCGACGGGGTGCAGCCAGCCTCCCGCCCAGTGGATCCCGATATCGTTGGGAGCGAAGGGCGCCGGCAGCCAGAGATCGACGCGGCTCGACGGGAAGTTGAAGCTGGCCGGCATGACTCCCACCACCAGGCGGTCGACGCCGCCGAGCGTGATCATCGACCCGACGACGGCAGGGCTGGCGCCGAACCGTCGTTCCCACAGCCCGTGGCTGAGGACGACGACGCCGTCACGCCCGGCGCCTTCCTCTCCGGGTTGAAGGGGCCGGCCGATCTCCGCGCCCACTCCCAGCGTGGCGAACAAGTCCGGAGTGACCGCCATACCGACGAGCCGCTCGGGCTCGCCGCTGCCGGTCAGGCTGACGGCCGCGGGGAATCCGAAGGCCGCGAGATGGTCGTAGCTCCGGCTGCGCTCGCGCAGGATCTCGAGACCGCCGTGCGGAATGGCCGCCTCCGGAAAGAGGCTGAGGAGACGGTCCGGCTGTGGATAGGGAAGAGGGCGCAGGAGCACCCCGTTCACGACGCTGAACATGGCGGTGTTGGCGCCGATGCCGAGGGCCAGCGTCAGCACCGTCATCCAGGCGAAGCTCGGGCTCTTGCGCAACGTGCGCCAGCCGAAACGGAGGTCGGCCGCGAGCTCCTCCAAGGACCGAATTCCCCAGCCGTCGCGCACCTCTTCCTTGGTACGTTCGACGCCGCCGAAGCTGAGGAATGCCGCCCGCCGGGCCTCCTCGGGGCTCATGCCGCGGCCGCGGTTCGAGGCCGCCTCCATCTCCAGGTGGAACTCGAGCTCCTCGGCCAGCTCGCGCTCTTCCCGCGCGCGGAAGACGAGAGTCCGCAGCCGCTCGCGCACCTGCGTAACGGCGCTCACGGAGCCTCCGGTTCCGGCACGGCATTGAGAATCCAGTTCACCGCTCCGGACGACCGCTCCCAGCTCTGGCGCTCCGTCGCCAGTTGCTTGCGCCCGGCGGCCGTCAGCTCGTAATAGCGGGCCCGCCGGTTGTGCTCGGAGATCTGCCAGTCCGAGCGGATCCAACCCTTCCCCTTCATCCTTTGCAAGGCGGGGTACAGCGAGCCCTGGTTCACCTGGAAGACCTCCTGGGACATCTGCTGAATGCGCTGGGCGATTCCCCAGCCGTGCATCGGCGCAAAAGACAAGGTCTTCAGCACCAGCATCTCGAGAGTTCCTTGCAGCAGGTCGGAATGGTCGGCGGTCATCGCGGCTCCTTCTTCAGACGATCTACAGAAAGGATACAAGGCTTCTGTAGATTGTCAAGAGAAAGGAGATTTACCTGGTCCCGCAGGGACTACCGCCGGTAGCCCGGGGATTTCAATCCCGGGCGAAGGGAAGACCGCTCTCCCTACTTCAGCACCACCTCCACCACGCCGCCCGGCGTCACCGTCGCCGTGCCGGTGAAAGTGCGGCCATCCGCGGCTTTGGCCGTCAGCTGCCAGATGCCGGCCGGGACGCGGCTGATCCGTTGGACGCCGCGGTAGAGCTCGAGCTGGCTGACGACCTGGCCGTTGAAATCGAAGGTTCGGTAGGCGCCGCCGGGCCCGTTGAGGCTCACCGTGGCGGTGATGTCCTGCTTGGTCAAGGTGGGCACTTTCACCTGTACGACGCCGGACGGGGGCAAGATCACGCGCACGGCGGGACCCGGCACCGTGGCCGCCACGCTGGCGGGCGCGGCGAAGTCCGAGTCCACGAAGATCTGCCAGCTTCCCGGCGGCACGTTGCTCAGCCGGACCCGGCCGTTCTCTCCTACCGGGTAGTAGCCCGCGGCAACCGTCTTGCCGGCGGCGTCGAGCACTCCGGCGCGGATGCGTTCCGGTGGCTGTCCCGACGGCTGGACCACCTCCAGCGTCAGCCCTTCGGTGGGGGAGAGCGAGATCTCCAGATTCTCCGGGTCCGCGCCGTCCACTCGCACGTCCCTTACTGCCGGCGAGTAGCCCTCATGGCTTGCCTGCAGCTTCCAGGCGCCGTCGGCCACCTCGGCCAGGCGGAAAGCGCCGTGGGAGTCAGTCTCCGCGGTGCCTACAGGGATGGGATCTTTACCGTCCACCGACTCCAGGCTCAACTTGGCGCCGGCCACCGGCGAGGAGTCCGCTGCGTCGACCACCAGGCCGGCGAGGCTCGCCGTGTGGAGGTCCACCCGCATCTCGCGATCTCCCGAGATCTCTACGGGCTCCAAATGGCGGGCGCCTCCCGGCGTGGCGACCGCGAGCTCGTAGCTGCCGGCGTCCAGACCGCCAAATTGGAAAGCTCCCTGATGATCGGAGCTGGCGTCGTGGCTGGAATACGTGTCTTTTCGGGTCAGCCCGAGGCTGGCGCCCGCCAGTGGAGCGCCATTGCGCAGCACGACGCCGCTGAGCGTGAATCCCTTGCCGAATTGGAGATCGAGCGTGGCCTCCGCCATGCCGGGCTCCAGAGTCACCCGGCCTTCGGCGTGGAGCGGTGTGTCCGGCACGGAGGCGCTCACCGTATAGGTGCCTGGCGCCACATTGGGGATGCGGTAGACGCCGTCGGCGTCCACCTGTCCTGGCCTCATACCGTTGGCAGCGACGCTCACCCGTGCCAGTTGGCTGAATTCCACGCCCGTGATCCTGCCGGTCAGCGAGCCGCCGGCCGTGAGCTTTACTTCCAAACCGCTCACCGAGGCATTGGTAACCGTTACGGTATCGCCCATGGGATTGGCCGCGTATCCCGCTTTGCGGGTGCTGAGGCGGAAGGTCCCTGCTTGGACGCCGTCGAAGTGAAAAGCGCCGTCGGGCCCGCTCAGGGCGCTCAACGTATCCATGAAAGTCCGGCCGGCTATCAAGATGAGCTGGGCGCTCGCCACCGGATTGCCGGCCTCGTCCACCACCCGGCCCGAGACCTGAAATCCGCCTTCCAAGGTGAAGTCGGCCGTGGTGTCCCCTTCCTTCACCTCCAGGTCGCGCACAGCCCGGCGGTAGCCCTCGGCCCGAGCCTCCAAGGTCTGGGGGCCGGGAGGTACGCCGTCGAGAACGTAGCGGCCATCGCCGTCGGTGTGGGAAAAGAGGCTCGGGAATGCGAAGCCGAAGCCGGAGGCGGAATCGGAGCTCACCAGGGTCACCTCGGCTCCTGGCACAGGCCGGCCGTCAGGCGAGACGACGCGGCCTTCCACGGTAGCGGCAGCCGGGAGGAGAAGATCGACTCCCGCCAGCTCCTGACCGGGCTTCGCCTCCAACCCTTTGAGCTCCGCTGCCTGATGGCGCAGCGCCTCGGCGCGGACCTCCACGGTTCCGGGCGCCACCTCGGTGAAGGCGAAGGCTCCGTCCTCGTCGGTCACCGCTGATTTCCAGTTGTTCGGACGCATCATCGACCGGCCGCCGAGGCTCATGGCAACCATCTCGCTCAACGACACCCGCGCTCCGGCAATGGCCTTGCCGTCCTTGCCCAGGGTGCGGCCTGAGACGCGAGCCCTGGCCTGGAGAACGATGCGTACCGGCTCGGCGGTAGGCACCACCACGCCCTGGGCCGTGCCCGGCCCATAGGCTGGGTGGCTGACGTCGACGTCGAGCGACTCGCCCGGTGCACGATCCGTCAGGCGGAACGAGCCGTCGGCGGCCGTGAAGGCGTCGGCGGGTCCCGGGTCGCGCGATGGCAACCGAAACGGCATCCCGTGTAAATCGCGGGAGGTGGCACGGACCTCCGCGCCGTCAATCGGCTTGCCTTCCGTGTCGACCACCCGCCCTTCGACGGCGGCGCCGGGGGAGAGCACCACCGTGCCGAGGTCCGACGCACCCTTTCCTTCCGGCACCGCGAGGCCCGGCACGGTAAGCGGTGCGAATCCCGTTGCCTGCACCGTGAGATCCCAGCTCCCCGCCGGTAGATGAGAAACGGCGAACCGGCCCTTGGGATCACTCAGGCTCTCGACTCGGCTTCCTTTGGGATCGTTGAGGGATTCCAGCAAGCGGGTCGTCATGTCGCTGCTGGCCGCGGGGCGCAGACTCACCCGGGCGCCTGCCACGCCTCGGTGATCGGCGTCGAGCACGGTACCGAAGGCATCCTGGCCCACTCGCAATACGATCCGCAGCTCCGGCGCCGCCTGGCCGTCCGCGAGGAGAGGGACGTCCAACCGGGCTGGAGCAAAGCCAGGAAGCTCGACGCGAAGACCGTACGGCACGCCTGCCGTGAGGCTGGCGAGCCGAAACCGGCCGCCGGCGGCGCTGCGCACCAGACCGCCGCTACGATAGAGACTGATGTCGAAGCCCGCCATCGCCATCCGCGCGCCTGGAAGCGGCGTCGCGGTGATGGCCGCGCCCGGCAGCCCGCGTCCCGCCTCGTCCACCACGATTCCCGTGGCGGATAGCTTCGGCTTGAGGGCCAGGCTCGGCGATCGGCGGTTGGCGCCGAGGTGTGTGACTACCGCGAAGAAGCCCGAGGCGGCAGCCTCCAGCGACACGGCGACGTCTGTAGGTGACGTGAGCCGGAAACCGCCGTCCGTACCCGTCCGCACCGCCGCCCCAGGATCGCCGGAGAGCCAGGCCAGGGCGCCGGCCAGTGCGCGGCCGTCGCGTGCCGAAACCAAACGTCCGGCGAGCGTGGCGGCTGGCGGCAGCTTTGCCACGTCCGTCGCCTCGGCCGCGGGAGGCGCTGGAGGAACGATTTTGACCCGCTTCTTCAACTGGTACTCCAGGGACCTGCCGTCCTCGGCTGCCAAGCGCAGGCTGGCCCCATCGGCATCGGGAAGCGCCAGGTCCAGTGCGCCGGTCTCCGAGGTCCGCCCCACGGTCCAGCCCTCCTGGGAGACCACCACGCCCGGCACGCCTTTCCCCTGAGCGTCCCGTACTTGGAGGTGGCGGACCATGCCTTCTGCGAGGCGAAAGGATGCGGCGGCACCGCGCACGCTCTCGCGGACGATCAACGGCTGCTTCGCGGTCCCCACTTTGACCGTGAGATTCTCGTCGGCGGCCCGCGCCAAGGCCGCCGTGCCGTCCGCGCCTGTGACGGCAAGGCGGCTGGAAAGAGTCCAGACGATGAGGCTGGCCGGGCGCCGAGCGTCGGCGATCCGCACCCGCGCCCCAGCGGCTGGCTTGCCCGCGGCATCGGTCACCGTGACCTTGAAGACTGAATCGGGAGACAGCTTGGCATCCGGCAGCTCCGTCTCGTCCACCAGCGGCTCGAGCAAGGTCTCAACCGGCACGAACGCCTTGGCCTCCACCCGCACCTTCCACATTCCGGCGTCCGGAGCCGCGATCTGAAAAGCGCCCGAGGCGCCTGTCGTCGCGGTGACGACGGGATCGGGATCGGTTTTCCCCGCCAGCTCCAACTTGCCGCTCTCCACCGCTGTGGGGATGGCAATCAGGAGAACCTTGGCGGCTGCCACGGCCTTGCCGCCGGAATCGACGACGCGGCCAGAAATCGGGATCTTCGCGGCGTGGAGGGAGGGCGACAGGAGGACGGTGAGGATGAGCGGGGCCAGGACTCTCTGCACGAGGAGTCTCCTTGAAGAATCGCTTTAATGATAACAGGGCTGGGAGATGATCCGTGCCGATCTGGGAATCGTTCGCGCCGAGCTGCGGATCATCCGTGCCGAGCTCCCGATCATCTGGAGAGAGCTGCGGATCATCTGGAGCAAGCTCTGGGTTATCCGGATCTCGGTGCGACTGGTCCGGAGATCGGCACGGACCGTCTGAATCTCGGCACGGACTCTCTGGAGCAAGCTCCGGACCATCTGGAGATCGGCGCAGACCATTCGGATGTCTGCACGAACCATCCGGAGCGAGCTCCGGACTCTCTGGAGATCGGCGTGGACCATCCGGAGATCGGCACGAACCATCCGGATGTCGGCGCGGATGACCCTGAGATCGGCACGGGCCACCTGGATCTCGGTACGGACCGTCTGGAGATCGGCACAGGTCACCTGGATCTCGGCACGGACCGTCTGGATCTCGGCGCGGACCATCCGGAGATCGGCACGGGGTAGTGGGGGAAAGTTGTGAGTCCGGCGGTCCCGAGGAGTAGAATATGTGCTATGGCAGGCAAGAATAAGCGCGTCTTTGTAGTCATCACAGACGAGGCGCGGCAGCGCTATGAAGAGAGACCCGCTCCTGTCGAAGAGCAGTTCTCGAACGATCTCGCCACCACCAATTCTGAGTAACGGACACGACACCAGCGAGAACGGCCTTATGCCGCGTTCGCCTGCGCCGCGTCGAGCAGCTTCCTCACCCACGACGTGACGAAGAACGAGCTGGCGGCAGGAGCTCCCCCCAGCGGCAAATTCGGCGTCAACGCCGCCGGAGCGCATTCGACAGGCCAAGCCCAAGAGACTGCGATACGAGGTCTTCACAGTTGCGGCCGAGATCAGCTCCCACGCCCGGCAGCTGACGGCCCGCTTGGGCGCTCCGCCCCTGACGGCCGAGGAGTTGATTGCTGCTCGTGGCCGCCTGCGCGATCTTCAGATCACGCTCCAAGCGTTCGGAACGGCCTCCGGGCCTTCGCGCGTTTAAAGCAGACGAATATTCAGGATCAGTCGAAAAAGGTCCCTGCAAACCTATATCTATCAATAACTTGAAAGGCTCACTCTCGGGCCACATCGCTTAGCGCATTTTTAGGACTTTACTGTAGGTGTAAGTACTCCTTGGCGCAGTCAAGAATCTCGAAGAAGCGAGCCATTCTCTTGACATGGCCTATCTGGATTTCGGGGTTCTGCCGAGCGCCGTGTTTGCCGAGAGGGAGATCCCGGTAGGTTCTACCGTTCCAGTGAACCCAGTTCTTATGAGGCTTAGACACAATGACTGCGCCGGGCGCGCAGTCATTGAGCATTTCTTCGATTTCCCTAAAAGATACGAGCCCGGTCGATCCCATTCCTCCTAGGCTGCTAGCGCCATCTCCCCTAGGTCGTTGTTGGTGGCCGCCGGCTGGCTGAATAGGGTTACCTCCACCCCGAGCTTCGTTTCCGCGGGGCGCTTTGTCAGCCACTCGGCGTCTACTTCGCCCGCTTTGACCTGCTGAACGGCTTCCTCCCATTCTCTCAAGGCGGGCCTGCTGGTATCGTCGAAGAATCTCTTGACCTCCTCTCGGAAACCATCGAAGTCCTTCGCATCGCTGGCAATATCGAATAGGACGGCCAGGTAATCCTGGCAGAACTGCGCGAGCGCCTCGTTTGCGCTCTTACCGTTAGCGGCCATGCCGCCGGGGTTTACTCCTTCGACCCAGAATTCACCATCCTCCTCGGTTAGCAGGACGCGGCCAGAAATACCGACTCTCGCGATGAAGCCGTCTCCCTCCACTCTCTCTCGCCGAGCGAACAGTAGCGGGTAGTGTGTCATTTTGGCACCTCTTGGGAGCAGTCCCATCCCTCTCGTAAGGTGTAGGCTGCTCCCTGTTTAGAGACAACGATGCAACCCCCATACCCAGGGGTTGCTACTGCTAACACCGTCGCCACGTTGAGATATTGTTCGCCGTTTTGGTAGCTTTGTCAAGGCAAAATTGGAAATTACCGTTTGTGCATGCACAAACGGTAATTTTACACTCTGTGTCAAACCGCAGTGCGGCGGCAAAACTCGCCTACGTCGCTTCCATCCTCTGGCACTCTATCAGCGGTCCCGTCGGAATATTCCCGTCCTCCCCGCCAGACCGCGCCCAAACGCCCGCCAGCTCAGCCGCCAACGCACGGTACTGCCGGGCTCGGCACGGACCGTCTGGAGATCGGCACGAGCCATTCGGATGTCGGCGCGGATTTGTCTGGAGATCGGCACGGATTATTCGGATCTCGGTACGAACCATCGGGAGCAAGCTCCGGACTCTCTAGAGATCGGCGTGGACCGTCTGGATCTCGGCGCGGTCAATCCGGAGATCGGCGCGGATGATTCGGATCTCGGCGCGGACCATCCGGGCCGACATGTCGGTGACGTGTCGGTTCTATGTCAGCCCCCGTCGCCATCGACATCCTTCTCGTTCCACCCTGCGGCACGCCGGAGATCGCCGGTGGCATCAGACTTGCGAAAAGAATGTTCCAGGAACTCTAGGCGAGCCGATCCACGGAGGAGGAACCCATGAGCGACGATGTCGAGCAGTCAATCGAGGCGCGGTACCAGAGGTCGTTTGGACGGGTTGCCGGCTATCTGCCGAAGAATCGGGCGGCGGTCGACGCGTGGCTGAAAAACCTGGCGCAGGCGGTCGCGAAGCGGCGGGCGAAGGGCGGTCCGATCGTCAGCCCGTCCGTGGCGGCGTTGGCGCTATTGATCGAGCGTAACGGGATCGTCCGCATGTACGTGACCCAGATGATCGATCAGGTCCCTCCAAAGTACAAGCAGATCCAAGACATCCCCGACCTGCTTGCGGCCCTCGAGCTGATCATTACGACCGCGCCGGAGTACAGCCCGATTCCCGCCGACCAGAACTTCTTCCCGGTGTCGACCCTTTTCACCTACATGATGATGACGCCGTCCGGCGAGGCCGCGTTTCGCTACGTGGCATTCAACGAGGCGCTCCGGGCCATCCTTCAGGAGTGGTGCGCCTATCTGGACAGCGCCGAAAGTCAGTACGTCTTGAACGAAGGGGTAAATGGCTGGCTGTCGCCCCCGGCCTACAAGCAGAACAAGCTCTACGAATTCGAAATCCCCAACCGCGGGTTGCCGCACTGGGGCTTCCCGTCCTTCAACGCGTATTTCCATCGGCAGATCAAGCCGGAATGCCGCCCGATCGCCGCTCCCGGCGATCCCAAGGTCATCGTCTCGGCCAACGACGGCACCGTGGTCACCTACGTGAGCGACGTTCAGGCGCAGGCCAATTTCTGGATCAAGGGGCAGCCCTACTCGCTGATCAACATGCTGAACGGTAGCGAGTATACGAAGCGGTTCATCGGCGGCGATGTTTTCCAGTCCTTTCTCTCCGGCGCCGACTATCACCGCTGGCACTCGCCGATCGATGGCATCGTCCGCAGCGCCGAGGTCGTCGGCGGATTGATGTTCAGCGACGCGGAGTCCGCCGGCTTCGACCCGACCGCCGCGACCTACTCGCAGGGCTACGAGGCCTCCGTCAATACACGGGGACTGGTGTTCGTGGAGAGCCAGGATCCGGTGATCGGCATGGTCTGCGTTATGCCCATTGGAATTACCGAGATCTCGTCGGTAACCCTCGAGGTAAAAGCCGGAGACACGGTGAAGAAGGGCCAGGAGCTCGGCTACTTCAGCTACGGCGGCTCCAGCATGGCCCTTGTCTTTCAGCGCGGCGCGATCGATTTCTTCACGGTGCCGCAGAACACGAGCGGGAATCAGGACGACGGTCCGCCGATCTACGTCAATGCGGAGATCGCGATCGCCAAGTAAGGGGCCAATCTGACCCAATCGAATTAGACTGGCTTCATGGTCGCCCATCAGCGCGCGTCGTCGGGAAGGAGGCGTGCCCTCGCGTCGTGGCTCGCCCTCCCGTTCGCTGCCGCTCTGGTCACCGTTCTCGCACGCTTCGCCGGAGCCAACGCCACTACCGCCGGCTTCGCCTATCTCCTGCTCGTGCTGGGACTTGCCACCTGGGGCGGCTGGGCCGTGGGGGCCGCCGCTTCGGTGGTCGCCATGGCTTGCTTCAACTTCTTTTTCCTCCCGCCCTTCGGCACGTTGACGATCCAGGATCCGGCGAACTGGGCGGCGCTCGTCACCTTTCTCATCGCTTCGACGGTGGCCAGCCGGCTGGTCGCGACGGCCCGCCAGCGGGCGGAGGAAGCCCAGAGCCGCCAGCGGGAGGTGGAGATCCTCTACGACCTCTGCTTCAGCCTGTTCGCCGCCAGCCAGCGGCCCGGCGTTCTGGGTGAAGCCGCGGCACGGACGCTGCGGGCCATTGGTGCCGAATCCGGAGGTCTCTATCTGGCCGGCGAAGAAGCGCCGGCCAGCACCTTCGGGCAGGAGCCGCTGCCGATCGACCGTGATCTCTTGCAAAGGACGCTGGAGACGCAGGAGATCGCCGAGGCCCGCGGCACGGTTTTCCTTCCCCTCCACGTCGGCGGCAAGACCAACGGCGTCCTGGTGGCACGGAGCCCCGTGGCGCCGCGGGCGGTGTTGGAGTCCGCCAGCCGCCTGCTAGCCCTCGCCATCGAGCGCGAGCGCCTGCTGGGCGAGGCGGCTCACCTGGAGGCGGTGCGGGAGAGCGACACGCTGAAGACGTCTCTGTTGCGGGCCGTCTCCCACGATCTGCGGACGCCCCTCACCGCCATGCGGCTGGAAATCGAGAGCCTGCAAGGCCGGCTTGCGGGCCAGCCCAATGCCCTCGCCAGCCTGGGCGGCCTGTCGCTGGAGCAAGGGCGACTCTCGCGCCGCATCGACAACCTGCTGTCTCTGGCGCGGCTTGAGGGCGGAGTGGCGCGTCCTCATCCCGAGCCCGTTCCGCCGTCCTCTCTCTTCCGTGCGGCCCGCGAAAGCCTGTCGCTCATCCTCGCGGATCGCACGGTCGAGATCCGGGTCGAGCCTCACTGTCCGGATCTTTGGGCCGATCCCTCGCTGGCCCTGGAGACGCTGGTCAACCTGCTGGAGAACGCGGCGCGTGCGGCGCCTTCCGGCCGCCCCCTTGAGCTTGCCGCCAGCCCGGAGCCGGAGAGCCGAGTCCGGCTGGAGGTGCTGGATCGTGGCCCTGGCGTCCCGCCGGGCGTCAAGCGGATGCTTCAGGGGACGCGCGATCTGCGGCGGACAGCGGACGACGCGGCGGGCGATAGCGCGGCGGGTGGCTTGGGGCTCCGCATCGCCCGCGGCCTGGCCGACGCCAACGGCGGCGTTCTGACTCTCCTCGATCGGCCCGGAGGCGGTACTATCGCCAGGCTGATCCTGCCGGCGGCCCCAGAGCCGCCCGATCCCGAGGAGGGCGCAGAATGACCCGCGCAACCCCGCTGGTGCTGGTCGTCGACGACGATCCTTCGATTCGCCAGACCTTGAGCCGGGAGTTGGCCGCCGCCGGCTACGACACGATGGAAGCGGCCGATGGCGTGGAGGGCAAGGCACGTTTTGAGGAGAGCCGCCCCGACCTGGTGATCACCGACCTCGCCATGCCGCGGGCGGATGGTCTGGCCGTGATCACCGCCGTTCGCCGAGTCGACCGCACGCCTGTGATCGTCCTCTCAGTGCGTGGTGAGGAGGAGGACAAGGTGCGCGCTCTCGACCGCGGAGCGGACGATTACATCACCAAGCCCTTCTCTCTGCGCGAGCTGCTGGCCCGCGTCCGCACCCAGATCCGCCGTGCCGAAGCCGGGCCGGTAGCCGAGGTGCTCCGCTTCCCCGGTCTCGAGATCGACCGCGCCCGCCGCACCGTCGTCCGCGACGGTCAGGACGTGCGTCTCACTCCCACCGAGCTGGCCATTCTCGAGCTGCTGGCCGGTCATGCCGGCCGACCTGTCACCCTGCGCCAGATCATCGCCAAAGTCTGGAAAGGTGCCCCGGCCACCACGGTCGATACCGTCCGCGTCCACGTCGGCTCGCTGCGCCGCAAGCTGGAGCCCGACGCCGCAAATCCCCGCTACATTGGGACGGAGCCGTGGGTAGGGTATCGGTTTCTGGCGGAGCCGGAGACGTAGGCTGGGAGGACTAGGAGATAGGCAGACCTATGAGCAGCCACGGAGATAGAGAGAAGAAAGTGGTAGACTTACCAATGCTCCCAGGATAAGCCCCGGAGGGAGCAAGAGGGTTGATACCATGTTTGAGAAAGAGCTCGCAATCTACTACAAAGCAAAGAGCACGCTGCCGCTCGGTCGATTCGTATTGATTCACGGAGATGAGCTGGTCGGGGTTTTCGATACCGATGCCGAGGCTCTGGTAGAAGGAGCGCGTCGGTTCGGTCGGGAAGCATTCCTGGTCCGGCAGGTTCGTGATGAAGAACCGGTCTTCTCCATTCCTGCCCTCAGTTTAGGAATCTTACGTGCCCCTTCTGCATATTGAGCCAAAGGTAGAAATCCTTGACCGCTATGGCAGACCCCAAGCGATCCCCCCATCGGTCGCATTACAGCGGCGCGGCCCGATTGTTCAGGTAGCCCTTCATTTTCCTACCGCATTCTCCAAAGAGTTGGTGAGCAGGGGCGAGAATCTGCCCAATCCGATGGTCGGGGATGCAGTGATCGACACCGGAGCGAGTAACTCCTGTATTGACTTTGAGGCGGCGACCGAGCTCGGCCTCATGCCTGTCGACGTCTCCAGGATGCAGTCAGCCTCTCATTCGGATCATGAGGTGCCTGTCTACTTCGCTGCACTGGAGATTCTGGGCATGGGAGCACGATTTGAATTGAGATCGATGGGAGCTTCTCTCAGGGCACAAAATCTGATCGCCTTAATTGGTCGTGATGCCCTTGCCAGCTCGGTGCTTTTCTACGACGGACCGACGGGCCAGGCTACATTGGTACTCGTGTGAATTGCTTCGGATCCTCGAGATCGATTTCTTGACTCCCTAGGTCCATCAAGCGGCTCCTCGGTGTCGATCTTTAGGAATTCTTTCGGACTTCTTCCGGACTTCCTTGCCCGCTGCGGCCGACACTGGCTGCATGGACGCGAACGCACCGATCCAACCCTCAGGCCTCGGGCTGCGCACCAAGCTCACCCTGGGCTTTGTGTTGCTGCTCGCGATCTTGATTGCCGTGGGAGTGCAGAGCATCTCGTTGCTCGCCGACCTTGGCGGCTCGATCGACGTCATCCTGCGCGAGAACTATCGCAGCGTCATCGCCAGCGAGCAGATGAAGGAGGCCCTGGAGAGAATGGACAGCGGCGCCCTCTTCGCCCTGGCCGGCGATCCGCGGCAGGGGAGCACGATCGCCGAGCAAAACCGCCCCCGCTTCGCTGCGGCTCTGAAGACGGAGCTCGGCAACATTACGCTGCCTGGCGAGGGCCAGCGGGCCCAGCGCCTGAGCACGCTGTACAACTCCTATGTGCCAGTTCTGGAGCGGGTACTGGATCCGAACGTCGCTGTGGAGCAGAGGCGCGGCCTTTATTTCCAACAACTCTTCCCGATCTTCCAGCAGATCAAGGGGACCGCCGACGAGGTCCTGAATCTCAACCAGCAGAACATGGTGGACGCCAACGATCGTGCCCGCAAGCTGGCGAAGGACGCCAGCCGCGAGATGGCTCTGCTGCTGCTCGCCGGCACCGCCATCGCGGGCCTGGCCATCCTTTTCCTGTCCCGCGCCATGCTGGGGCCGCTGGAACGGCTCACCGAGGCGGCCGGAGAAATCGAGAAGGGCCATCTCGACGTCACCGTCCCGATCACCTCACAGGACGAGCTGGGCGAGCTCGCGGCTGCCTTCAATTCAATGGCCGCCGGCCTGCGGGAGCTGCGAGAGACGGACCAATCCCGCCTGCTGCGCGCCCGGCGGATCTCCCAGGCCGCCATCGACAAGCTCCCCGAGGCGGTGGCCGTGTTCTCTTCGGACCGCAAAGTAGAGCTCTCCAACCTGGCTGCGTCCTCCCAGCTGGCTCTCCGGCCGGGTGAGCCGCTCCCCGAGCAGCACCGCGAATGGCTCCTCCCGCTGCTCGCGCGGATCGAGACCGGGCGCCTGTCCAAGACGGGTGCGGAGCCTTCCATCCGGCTCTCCGTCGAAGGGCGCGAGCGTTTCCTCCTGCCGCAAGGCACGGTCCTCAGCAGCGGTCAGGGCAGTCCCGAGGCCTTGATCTTGGTGCTCGAGGACGTCACGGACCAGCTCCGCGGCAGGGAGGTGAATGCCGTGCTGCTGGCCAATGCGGCTCACGACGTCGAAAGGGCGATCGATCCTTTGCGTTCGGCCCTGAACGACTTGGACGACGAAGGGCTGGGACCCCTGACCTCCCACCAGAAGCAACGGCTGGCCGGTGCGCGCGCCGACACCGAACGCATCGCCGGGGTCGCCGCGAGCCTCCAGGCCATGTCGCGTATGGAAGAGAGCCGCCAGCAGCTCCATCTGGAGCCCATTCGGCCTGGCGATCTGGTCGAGGACTCGGTGAGCGCGCTCTCTCCCCGCTTCGAAGAAAAGCAGGTGAAGCTGACGGCGGACGTGGACCCGGACGCGCCTCGCGTGCTGGCCGACCGCGAGCGGGTCAAGTTGCTGCTGCCGGCCCTGCTGCGCAACGCCCTCTCCCACACGCCGGCCGGCGGCGCCGTGACGGTGCGGGTCCAACCCTGGGAAGGACGGGTCCGTTTCACCGTGACCGACACCGGCATTGGCGTGCCGGCGGCGTACCGCGAGGCCATCTTCGAGCCTCTCTACCAGGTGCCGGGAACGCAGGATCAAGGGACCGTCGGCCTCGGCCTCACCGTCTCCCGGAACATCGTCCAGGCGCACGGCGGCGAGATCCATTACGAAGGTGAGGAGGGCCGGGGAGCCATCTTCTGGTTCACGCTCCCGGCGGCGACGGAGTGATCTCGATCCAGTACGGTGTGTTCCTGCTGATCGTCTGCCTGCTCGTAAAACCGGTCGGCGCCTATCTCGCCCGGGTCTTCGCCGGTGAGAGAACCTGGCTCGACCCCGTGCTGCGTCCACTCGAACGTGGCATCTACCGGTTCGCGCGAATCGACGCCACGGCCGAGATGGACTGGAAGCTCTACGCGGGCTGCTTTATCGCGTTTGGCCTCGGCGGGTCGCTCTTCCTCTATGCGTTATTACGCGTGCAGCCCTTGTTCCACACCTTTGATCCGCTGTTCCGGCCCGGCCCTCTCACCCCTGATCTCGCAATGAATACCGCGATCAGCTTCGCGACGACCACGACCTGGCAAGCCTACGGCGGCGAGACGACGATGAGCTACCTGAGCCAGCTCGCGTTGACGTCGCAGAACTTCCTCGCCGGAGCGGCCGGGCTCGCCGTCGGCATCGCGTTCATCCGCGGCCTGGCGCGGGAGCGCACGCGGCTGCTCGGGAACTTCTGGGTCGACGTGACTCGGGCGACTCTGTGGGTCCTGCTGCCCCTCTCCGTTGTGATCGCCCTGCTCCTCGTGTGGCAGGGAGCTCCCACGAGCTTTGCACCCTACGCGAAGATCGCTTTGGTTCAGCCGGCCGGGCTCACCGAACAGATCATCGCCATGGGCCCGGTCGCCGTGCTCGAGCCGATCAAGAACCTCGGCACGAATGGCGGCGGTTTCTTCAATGTGAATGGCGCGCACCCTTTCGAGAATCCGACCCCGCTCACCAACCTGCTCGAGATGCTGGCCATCGCGGTACTGCCGGCCTCCCTCACCTACACGTTCGGCCGCATGATCGGCCGGCCCCGCCAGGGCTGGATGCTCTTTGCCGTGATGGTCGTGCTGTTCGTCGGCGGCCTCGTCGTCTGCCACGTTGCCGAGCAGCGTGGTCAGGGTCTGGCTGTCGATGGTGTTGACTACGCCGCGAGCCCGCAGCAGGCCGGCGGCAACATGGAGGGCAAGGAAGCTCGATTCGGGATCGCCGACTCGGTGCTGGCGGCCGTCACCACCTCCAACGGAGCTACTGGCTCCTACAATTCGATGCACGACAGCTACACGCCGCTCGGCGGCATGGTGACCGTCGTGAACATGCTGCTCGGCGAGATCGTCTTTGGTGGCCTGGGGACGGGCCTCTACAGCCTCATTCTCATCGCGCTGGTGGGCCTCTTCATCGCCGGTCTCATGATCGGGCGGACACCGGAATATCTGGGCAAGCGGCTTACGGTGCCGGAGATGAAGCTCATTGCCTTCTATGCCGTCATCGCGCCCTTGACCATTCTGCCGCTCACCGCGCTGGCGCTGGTGACCGGCCCGGGCCTCGCCGGCCTTTCCACGAATCATGGCGCGCATGGGCTCAGCGAGATTCTCGTGGCCTATACGACGTCGATGGCCAACAACGGGCAGAGCTTCGCGGGCCTCAGCGCCAACAGCCCCTTCTACAACGTCACCACTGCGATGGCCATGATGGCGGGCCGCTTCGGACTCGCGATTCCTGCGCTGGCTCTGGCGGGCTGCTTCGCGCAACAGGGGCGCAGGCCGGTGACGGACGGCACATTGCCTACCGACACGGCACTGTTCGCCGGGCTCACGATCGCGACCGCATTGGTTATCGGCGCCCTCAGCTACGTTCCGGCGCTGGTGCTCGGGCCCGTTGTCGAGTACTTCACTCTCCAGTAGCTACGCTCGACGCTCGCATTTACCGCCTTTAGAAACTCTTTCGCCTTTCTTTCGGGACTCTTACGGTCTCCCTACGGACTTCTTTCGCCGGCCGGAGCGATGCTCTCTCTCGTGAGCAGCCCGGGAGAGTCCCGGCAACCAGGGAAAGGTGATTGCAATCATGTCAAGAGAAATTGTGGTGACCCGAAAGCACTTGTTTTGGGCGCTGGCCTTCATGCTGATGCTTGCTCTGGCGGTAGGAGTTGCAAATGCCGCCGAGCCCACTGAGCCGGCCAAGCCGAAGGCGGCGGAGCCGTGGGCATTCGCCGACTTCACCTGGCTCAACGGCAACAGCCGGACGTCGGAGTCGCCCATCGATACCAAGTACTTCACCGGCGAGCTCCGCGCCGACACGAGCTTTATTTATGATTTCAACCATCCCAAGGACGACACCCTGGTCGGCAGCTCGGAAAGCGGGCGGACCAGCGAGTTCCAGGTCCAGCAACTCGGCATCGGCGGCGATTTCCATTACGACAACGTCCGCGGCCGGCTGATGACGCAGTTCGGGATGTACTCGACGATGACGCCGCGTAACGATGCCAGCCCCGCGCGCGGGCAGTGGAACCTGGCGGACGCCTATCGTTACGTTTCGGAAGCCTACGGCGGCTATCACTGGGACAAGATGAACGGCATCAACCTCGACGCCGGAATCTTCATGTCGTACGTCGGCCTGTTCAGCTACTACAACTTCGACAACTGGGCTTATCAGCCTTCCTACGTCTCCTCCAACACGCCCTGGTTCTTCAACGGTCTGCGGCTGCAGATCTTCCCTTCGGACAAGCTGAAGATCGAGCCCTGGCTGATCAACGGCTGGCAGTCGTATGGGCGGTTCAACAGCAAGCCCGGTCTCGGCTTGCAGATCCAGTGGCGCCCGACAGGCTCCCTTTCGATCATCTCCAACAACTACGGAGTAGGCACGGACACCTTGGGTCACGAGTCCCGCTCGCGCTGGCACACCGACGACAGCATCCAGGTCAAGTACTACGACCAGCCAGCGCGGTTCCTCGACAAGGCAGCGTTCTCGGTCACCGTGGACGTGGGCTGTGAAACCGGCGACGGAGTAAGTTGTATGAACGGTACCAAGGCCCGGCCGTCGCAGTACTTCCTCGGCTACATGATCTACAACCGCGTCTGGTTCCACAAGGATCTCTTCGGTCTCACCGTCGGCGGCGGCCAGATCAACAACCCGGGGCGCTACCTGGTGCTCGTGCCGCCGATCAACGGCGCGACGGCGGCGTCGGGAACGCCTTACTTCACGGCAAACCCCGGCGACCCGTACCGGGCCTGGGACGCTTCGATCACCTTCGATTATATGCCCAAGCAGTTTGTGACCTTCCGCTGGGAGCTCGATCATCGCGCGGCGAACGTGCCCTACTTTGCCGGGCCGGGCGGAGTCACGCCGCTGAATGGCAACACGGGACCTGCCGGGTCGGTGGTCGAGGGCTTTACGCCGGACCTCCGCAAGGCGGAGAACCGGATCAACATGGCCTTGCTTGTAAAGTTCTGAGGCCCGGAGAGACGGTCTTTAGGAATTCTTTCGATGTTCTTGGCAACTTCTTTCGCTCGGTCTCCGGATACTCGCGACATGAAACCACCTCGCACGCTCCAGGGAGGAACCAACCCATGGACTTCGTCTTCATTCTTCTGACCCTCGGCTTTTTCGCCCTCTCCTGGGGTTTCGTACGCCTGTGCGCCTCGCTGGAACCGGCGGCGCAGGAGGAACGGAAATGAGCTGGCTCTACGTCCTCGGGCTCGTGGTGACGGTGCTGCTCACCGTGTACCTTTTCGTGGCTCTGCTGAAACCGGAGCGTTTCTGAGGATACCGAGGGATACCGATGACTAGCAACGGATTGCTGCAAATCGCTCTCTTCGTTTTGATCTTGCTGGCGCTCGCGAAGCCGCTCGGCGCCTACATGGCGCGAGTGTACGAGGGAAAGCCCTTCGGTTTGGATCGCATCCTCGGTCCTTTCGAGCGGCTGATCTACCGGCTGACCGGCGTGCGGCTCGAGGAGGAGATGGAGTGGAAGACCTACGCCCTCGCCGTTCTCCTGTTCAGCGCCGTCAGCGTGATCGTTCTCTACTTCCAACAGCGGGTGCAGGGCTGGCTGCCCTTCAACCCGCAGAAGCTCGGCGCGGTCTCGAGCGACTCCTCGTTCAATACCGCCGTGAGCTTCGCCACCAACACCAACTGGCAGGCCTACGTGGGTGAGACCACGATGAGCTACCTGACGCAGATGGCGGGGCTCGCCGTGCACAACTTCACGTCCGCCGCGACCGGCATGGCGATCCTCGTCGCTTTCATTCGCGGCCTCGTGCGGCGGAAGGCGAAAACGATTGGCAACTTCTGGGTCGACCTGACGCGAACGACGCTTTATATCCTGCTGCCGTTGTCGCTCGTCCTCGCCCTGGTGCTCGTCTCGCAGGGCGTGGTGCAGACGCTCTCGCCCTATAAGACCGCGACGCTCGTCGAGGCCACGAAAGACGCGGACGGCAAGCCGGTCTCCGAACAGGTGATCGCGGTCGGACCGGTCGCCTCGCAAATGGCGATCAAGCATCTGGGGACGAACGGCGGCGGCTTCTTCAACGTCAATGCCGCGCATCCGTTCGAGAGCTCGACGCCGCTGACCGATCTGCTGCTCATCCTTTCCGAGACCGTGATCGCCGCGGCGCTCTGCTACACCTTCGGCAAGATGGCGGGGGACACCCGCCAGGGCTGGGCCATTCTGGCGGCGATGTTGATCGTGCTGGTTTCGTTCCAGCTTTTCGGTTATTGGGCCGAGGCCCAGGGAAACCCGAGGATTGGAGCGCTCGGCGTCGACCAGACGGCGACGGCCCTCAACCCCGGCGGCAACATGGAAGGCAAGGAAGTGCGCTTCGGCGTTGCCCGCTCGGCGCTCTTCGCGGCCGCCACCACCGCCACCTCGTGCGGCGCCGTCAACGCCATGCACGATTCCTTCACGCCGCTGGGCGGCCTGGTGCCGCTCTTCCTCATGCAGTTCTCCGAGACGATCCTCGGCGGCGTGGGCTCGGGGCTCTCCGGCATGTTGATTTTCGTTATCGTCGCCGTCTTCATCGCCGGCCTCATGGTTGGCCGAACGCCCGAGTACCTGGGCAAGAAAATCGAATCGTACGAGATCAAGATGGCCTCGCTGGTGGTGCTCATCATGCCGCTCGCCGTGCTGCTCTTCACGGCAGTCGCGGTGGTGGTCGAGCCGGGCACGAAGGCGATCGCGAACCCCGGCGCCCATGGCTTCAGCGAGATCCTTTACGCCTTCACCTCGCAGGGAAACAACAACGGCAGCGGCTTCGCGGGAATCAGCGCCAACACGCCCTTCTACAACGTCACGGGCGCCTTCGACATGCTCGTCGGCCGCTTCTGGCTGGCCATTCCGACCCTGGCGGTCGCCGGGTCCCTGGCGCGCAAGAAGCTGGTGCCCACGGGCCCTGGCACGCTGCCTACCCATACCCCGCTGTTCGTCATCCTGCTGATCGGTGTCGTCGTGCTGGTCGGCGCCCTGACCTTCTTCCCGGCGCTGGCGCTCGGCCCCATCGTCGAGCACCTGCAGATGCTGGCCGGAGGAAATTGAGATGTCCAGACGCAAGACTTCGCTATTCGACCCCAAGATCGTCCGCCAGGCGATCAAGGATTCGTTTCGCAAGCTCGATCCGCGGTTGATGCTGCGCAATCCCGTGATGTTCGTCGTCTACGTGGGCAGCTTCCTCACGACCGGTCTCTTTATCGAGGCGCTCGCCGGCAAGGGTGAGGCGCCCGCCGGCTTTATTCTGGGCGTCAGCCTGTGGCTGTGGTTCACCGTGCTGTTCGCCAACTTCGCGGAGGCCATGGCCGAAGGCCGGGGCAAGGCTCAAGCCGCTGCCTTGCGCAATACCCGCAAAACCACCGTCGCCAAGCGGTTGGAGGAGCCGCGGCGCGACGCCAACTTTATTCAGGTCGCCTCCACCGATCTGCGCAAAGGTGACGTCGTCCTCGTCGAGGCCGGCTTCATGATCCCCGGCGACGGCGAGGTGATCGACGGTGTCGCTTCGGTCAACGAGGCCGCGGTGACCGGCGAGAGCGCGCCGGTGATCCGCGAGAGCGGCGGCGACCGCAGCTCGGTGACGGGCGGCACGCAGGTGCTTTCGGACTGGCTGGTGATTCGCATCACGGCCAACCCCGGAGAAACCTTTCTCGACCGCATGATCTCCCTGGTCGAAGGCGCCAAGCGGCAGAAGACGCCGAATGAAATCGCGCTGTCGATTCTCCTTGCCGGCCTCACCCTGGTTTTCCTCATGGCCACGGTGACCCTGCTGCCGTTCTCGATCTACAGCATCAAGGCGGCCGGGGCGGGGACGCCGGTGTCGGTCACCGTGTTGACGGCGCTCCTCGTCTGCCTGATTCCCACCACTATCGGCGGCCTTCTCTCGGCCATCGGCATCGCGGGAATGGACCGCATGATCCAGGCGAACGTCATCGCCACCTCGGGCCGCGCCGTGGAGGCTGCCGGTGACGTCGACGTGCTGCTGCTCGACAAGACCGGCACCATTACGCTCGGCAACCGGCAGGCCACCCAGTTCCTGCCGGCCCAGGGAGTGAAGGAGGAGGAGATGGCCGACGCCGCTCAGCTCTCGTCGCTGGCCGACGAGACCCCCGAGGGGCGCAGCATCGTGGTGCTGGCCAAGGAGCAGTTTCGCCTCCGCGAGCGGGACGTCCACGCTCTGGGCGCTCACTTCGTGCCGTTCACCGCCCAGACCCGCATGAGCGGCGTCGACCTCGGCGATCGGCAGATCCGCAAGGGCGCATCCGACGCCGTCGAGGCGTTCGTCGTCGGCCAAGGCGGCGCCTTTCCGCCCGACGTGCGCACCAAGGTGGAGGGTATCGCCACTTCGGGAGGCACGCCGCTGGTGGTGGCGGAAGGCTCCCGCGTGCTGGGAGTGATCCACCTCAAGGACATCGTCAAGGGCGGCATCCGCGAGCGCTTCGCCGAGCTGCGGCAGATGGGAATCAAGACGGTGATGATCACCGGCGACAATCCGCTCACCGCCGCCGCCATCGCCGCCGAGGCCGGCGTCGACGACTTCCTCGCCCAGGCGACGCCTGAGGCGAAACTGAAGCTCATCCGCGAGTATCAGTCCGGCGGCCGGCTGGTGGCGATGACCGGGGACGGCACCAACGACGCCCCGGCCCTCGCCCAGGCCGACGTGGCCGTGGCCATGAACTCCGGCACCCAGGCGGCGAAGGAGGCGGCGAACCTCGTGGATCTCGACTCCAATCCCACCAAGCTCATCGAAACGGTGGAGATCGGCAAGCAGCTCCTCATCACCCGCGGCA
>Ga0134121_10000437_pt1 | contig 48815 bp, 46 predicted proteins | sample KB301_FD_96463 | JGI IMG/M metagenome (GOLD analysis project Ga0134121, IMG submission 96463) | Terrestrial soil microbial communities without Nitrogen fertilizer from Kellogg Biological Station, Michigan, USA - KB3-0-1 | ecosystem: Environmental > Terrestrial > Soil > Unclassified ...
AAGCTCACTACGCGCCTCACGATCTACGGGGAGGCGACCGGCAAAGGTGAAGTGATGAACGGAGAGGTTGGCATCTTCATCTGGCGTAATCCGGATACGGTGCGTGCTGCCGACATTCTCTTCATCTCCCAGGAGCGTCGGGCTCGCTGCACGTCCCAAAGCTATCTCGATGTCGCTCCGGAGCTTGTCGTCGAAGTGCTTTCACCGGACGACCGATGGACCGATGTAACGGAGAAGCTGGAAGACTATTTTTCGGTGGGGGTCGATCGAGTCTGGGTGATCGTCCCTAAGCTTCGCCGGGTCTTGATCTACCGCTCGCTGACTGAGGTCACACAGCTCAATGCGGACCAGATACTGACCGATGAGGAAGTCCTGCCGGGCTTCAACGTTGCGGTTTCTTATCTATTCTCAGGATCGCCCTGATGGCGCTGCTGAAGGATCACGAAGAAGTCTGGATGACGGGCGAGGAGCTCTTCCATCGCCCGGATCTCAACCCCTGCGAGTTGGTGAATGGAAGGGTCGTGCCCACGATGCCGACAGGCGATGAGCATGCGGACATAGAGTCCGAGTTGGGGATGAGGCTCCGTGCCTACGGCAAGGAATCGAAGCGTGGCCGGGCGATCGGAGGGGAGGTTGGCATCTACATCCGCCGCGATCCGGACACGGTGCGCGCTGCGGACATTGCTTTCATCTCGAGCGAGCGCGATATCAAGCCGAGGACGAAGGGGTACCTCGAGATCGCTCCTGAGCTGGTCGTAGAAATTCTCTCTCCCGAGGACCGGATCGGCAAGGTCAGGGAGAAGCTTCGCGATTATTTTTCGGCGGGTGTGCTGGTGGTGTGGGTGGTGGACCCTGGATTGCGGCGAGTGCAAGTCTACCGGTCGCCTACAGAGGTGACGGTGCTCGACGAACGGCAGATCCTGATCGATGAGGAGCTGCTGCCGGGCTTCAGCCTTCCGGTTGAGGAGCTTTTCCCCAGATAAATTCCACCCTATTGGGGAGCCTCCGCGCTCCTTCCCGCTCTGTACAGCATCGCGGAGACTCCCACCACCAGGGCGATTCCCACCAACGCTCCGGCCGCGCCGCGGATCCAGGCGAAATCCTTGCCGGCGAAATGGACGGCGTCGAGCCAGCGGCTCCAGCCGGAATCCGTCCACTTTGTCTTCGTCGCGACGATGAACGCGATCGCCACGCCCGCGAGCCCTTCGCCCGCGATCATGCCCGAGGCTGCCAGGACTCCCGGGTCCCCCTCGACGGCCCCTTCTTTGCGTCGGGCGTCGACCATCCGCCGCACGAGCCCGCCGAGGAAGATGGGCATCAGGCTCGCGAGGGGCAGGTAGAGACCCACGGCGAAGGCAAGGCCGGGCAGACCCGCCAGGATGGCGCTGAGGGAGAAGGCGGCGCCGGTGCCCACCAGACCCCAGGGGAGAGAGCCGGAGAGCACGCCGTCGATCACCGTTTTCATCAGCGTCGCCTGGGGCGCCGGCAGCTCCGGGGAGCCGAAGGTGAAGGCCTTGCCGAGGAGCAGCACGGTGCCGGCCACCGCCCAGCACGCGAAGGCCGCGCCCAGGAACTGGCCGGCCTGCTGCCTCGCCGGCGTGGCCCCCACGAGAAAACCCGTCTTCAGATCCTGCGAGATGTCGCCCGCTTTCGAGGCCGCGATGCAGACGACCGTACCCACGGTGAGGATGGCGGCGCGTGCGGAGGGGTCCTTCCAGCCGCAGAGGACGAAAACGAGCGCGACGCCGAGCAGCGTCACCAGCGTCATACCCGAGGTCGGATTGGAGGAGACGCCGATCAGCCCCACGATGCGGGAGGAGACGACGACGAACAGAATGCCGAAGAGGCCCACGCCCAGCGCTGCGGCGAGCCGGGGGATGAACCCCATGTCGCCGGCCAGGAGCCCGGGAACGGAGACCAGGGCGAGGACGACCACGGCAGGCCCCGCGAGCACGACCCAGCCCGGCAGGTCGCGGTCGGTGCGAGGGATGGCTTCGCCGGACTCGGCTCCGGCGCCATCCCGGCGAAGGCCCCGGAACACGGCCACCAGCGAGCCATACATGGTGGGCAGGGCCCGGATCACCGTTACGATGCCGGCGGCGGCCACGGCTCCGGCGCCGATGTAGCGCACGTATCGCGACCAGATCTGCCCCGCCGTGAGGTCGTGGATCAGCGACTTGGCTTCGGGGAAGAGGGGCGTGGGCAGGCCGTCGCCCACCAGCGCGATGAGCGGCGTGAGCACCAGGGCCGAGATCAGGCTGCCGGAGACCATGATGGACGACTGGCGATAGCCCAGGATGTAGCCCACGGCGATGAGCGCGGGTGCGATCTCCAGAGCGAGCTCGGCCTTGGGCATGCCGGTCAGGGCCACGGAGAGGTTGGAGCTGATCAGGCAGGCCGCTCCCAGGGCCAGCTTGATGCCGGCCCCGACCGCCAGGCCGAGAAAGATCCAGCGTCCGCCCCGCGACTCCGCGGCGGTGGCGCGCAGCACCTCGGCGCAAGCCGTCCCCTCGGGATACGGCAGCTCGTCGGCGCTCTTCACGATCAGGAGCCGGCGCAAGGGGATCATGGCGCTGATGCCCAGCACGGCGCCGAGGAACGCCAGGGCGGCCACCTGCCAGAAGGGCGGAATGATTCCCCAGAGAAAGAGGGCCGGGATGGTGAAGATGGTGCCGCTGGCGAGGGAGGAACTGGCCGAGCCGATGGTCTGGGCCATGTTGGCCTCGAGAATCATTCCCCCGCGCCGTCCACCCATCACGCGGAACAAGGCCACGGTCAGGACGGCGATGGGGATCGAGGTCGCCACCGTGAGACCGACTCGCAGGCCCAGGTACGCGTTGGCGGCGCCGAACAGGATGCCGAAGACGATCCCGGCCACGGCAGCGCGCAGCGTGAACTCGACGACGGACTCGTCGGCTGACGAGTTTGGAATCATAGGGCCTCCCGGTTTGCTTACGATCGTCACCCCGCCAGCCGCCCATAAAGCTCCACGTACTCCTTGCCGTGCTTGTCCCAGGAGAAGTCCTGCGCCATGCCGTTGGCCATCAGTTTTTCCCAGGTGGTGCGGTGGGCGTAGGTGTCGAGGGCGTAATCGAGGGCCCAGCGCAGGCCGGCGGGGACGAAGTGATCGAAGACGATGCCCGTGCCCTGGCCGGTGGCGGAGTCGAAGAGCTCGACGGTATCGGCGAGGCCGCCGGTTTTGTGAACGATCGGGGGCGTGCCGTATTTCAGGCTGTACAACTGGTTCAGGCCGCAGGGTTCGAACTTCGAGGGCATGAGGAAGATGTCGGCGCCCGCTTCGATACGGTGCGCCAACTCGCTGTTGAACCCCTTGTAGAACCATGCCTTGCCCGGGAAGCGCTCGTGCAGGGCCTGGAAGAAATCCTCGTAGATCTTCTCGCCGCTGCCTAAGGCCACCAGCCGCAGATCGCGCCGGGCGAGGATCTCCGGCAGCACCTCGAAGCCGAGATCGAAACCTTTTTGCGGTGTCAGGCGCGAGACGATGCCGATCACCGGCGCGGCGGTGCGCTCGTCGAGGCCCGTCTCGCGCAATAACGTGCGCTTGCAGTTCCATTTTCCGGAGAGGTCGCGGGCGGAGTAGTGATAGAAAAGGTGAGGATCGATCTCCGGGTCCCACTCGTCATAATCCACGCCATTCACGATCCCCACCAGCCGGTCGCCGCGGGCGCGCAGCAGGCCGTCGAGAGCGAAGCCGTCCGCCGGCGTCTGGATCTCGCGGGCGAAGGTGCGGCTGACGGCGGTGATGAAATCGGCGTGGAGGATGCCCGTTTTCAGAAAGTTGAAACGGCCGGCCGCCAGGTCCGCGGCGTCAAGCCAGTGGGTGTGGCTGCCGAGCCCCAGATCGCCCACCACGCCGGCCGGAACGTAGCCCTGGTAGGCCAGGTTGTGGATCGTCAGCACGGTGCGGGTTTGATCGAAGAGGCGGTCCCATCCGTATTGGGCCTTGAGGAGAATGGGCGCGAGCGCCGTGTGCCAGTCATGGCAGTGCACCACGTCCGGCCCCCATCCCATGCGCTGGCAGGATTCGAAAGCCGCGCGGGTCAGGACGGCGAAGCGCAGCCAGTCGGTCCAGTCGCCGTGATAGATCCCGGCGTAGGCGAAAAGCTCAGGACAGTCCACGAAGTAGACCGGAACGTCGCTGCCGGGAAGCTTGGTCGTGAGCAGGGAGAACGTGAAGTGCCGGGCTCCGATCGCGACCGGAACGTCGCGGATGAAATCCACGGGCACGAACGTTTCGGAGCGCCGGGCGATCTGGGCATAGAAGGGCAGGAAGATCCGGACGTCGTGACCGTCCCGGGCCAGGAAGCTGGAGAGGCCCGAGACGACGTCGCCGAGGCCTCCCGTCTTGGCGAAGGGAGTGACCTCGGCGGCGAGCTGGCAGATGCGGTAGGGCATCGCGGTCAGATCACCGTGCCCGGAGGGATGACGGCGTTTTTGGGGACGACGATGATCCCCTCGCGGATGACGTAGTTGTCGGCGTCGGCCTCCTGAACCCCGGCGGCGTTGATCAGTTTGCTGCCGTCGCCGATTCGCGCGTCGAAGTCGACGATGGCGTTCTTGATGTGGCAGTCGCGGCCGATACCGAGAGGCACCTGCGTGCTGTCATCCGGCAGGCTCTCCCAGAAGCTGGCGCCCATGATCACCGAGCGCTCGACGATCGCGCCTGCCCGCACGACTTCGCGGACGCCGATGATGGAGTCGGTGACGCGGGAACCCGAAAGAATGCTGCCCTCGCCCAGAATCGAGCACTGCACGAAGCACTCGTTCACCTTGGTGCCGGGCAGGAAGCGCGGGTGGGTGTAGATCCGGAACTCCGGATCGTAGAGGTTGAGGGGCGGCAGCGGCAGCGTCAGGTCGAGGTTCGCCTGGTGAAAGCTGGGGATGGTGCCGATGTCGGCCCAGTACTTGTTGTGCGGAAAGGCGTAGACCTTGTACTGGCTGAGCGCCTGGGGAATGACCTCGCGGCCGAAGTCGATCGTCGTGCTGCCGATGAGCAGCTCCTTGAGGACCTCGGGCTGAAAGACGTAGATGCCCATGCTGGCGAGATAGGAGCCCGGTGGAGCTGGAAAGCCGAGAGCCGACCGGGTCTGCTCGTCGAGCGCCAGGGCGTCGAGCTGCTCGGCTTCCTTCGGCTTCTCGACGAAGCTCACCACCCGGCCCGAGGGATCGAGATGGAGGATGCCGAGCCCCGGCGCCTCCTCGCGGGTCACCGGTTTGACGGCGATCGTCAGGTCGGCCTTCTTCTCGCGGTGAGTCTTCACGAACTGGGCGATGTCCATCAGGTAGAGCTGGTCGCCGGAAAGGATCAGCACTTCGGGTGGGTTCGGCTCCAGCAGCCGGGGAAGGGTCTGGCGCACGGCGTCGGCGGTGCCCTGGAACCAGTCCTGGCGTTCGGTAGTCAACTCGGCCGCCAGGATGTTGACGAAGCCGCTCGAGAAGGCGTCGAAGCGGTAGGTCTGCGCGATGTGACGGTGCAGGCTGGCGCTGTTGAACTGGGTGATGACGAAGATGCGGTCGATGCCGGCGTACAGGCTGTTGCTGATCGGGATGTCGATGAGGCGGAACTTGCCGCCCACCGGCACCGCGGGCTTGGCCCGGTCCCGCGTCAGGGGCCACAAGCGGCTCCCCTGCCCGCCGCCCAAGATTGCTGTCACGACTTTTTCCATGGCCGCCTCCCCCCGCTGGCAGGGGGATCTTATAGTAGCTCCCGCCCTTCGTTACGCCCTGCAAGGAACTTGCTACCCAGCTTGCCTCCGTTACAATCGCTTCATGCCCGAGCCGTCCCGCCGCCCGCTCCACTGGGAGATCCTCGGCCGCGTCCCCTACGCCGAGGCCCTCGCTCTCCAACTCGACGCCCGCGCCGCGTTGAAAAGCGGCGAGGGGCCGGAGCGCCTTCTGCTGCTGGAGCACCCGCACGTCTACACCCTGGGGCGCAACGCCAGCGGCGCCGACGTGCTGGCCGGCCCGGAGTGGCTCGCGGCGCGTGGCGTCGAGGTGGTGGAGTGCGATCGCGGCGGCCAGGTCACCTACCACGGCCCGGGGCAGCTCGTGGGCTACCCCGTCGTCAACCTCAGCCCCGACCGGCGGGACATCCGCCGCTACGTCCGCGATCTCCAGGAGGTCCTCATCCGCACGCTTGCAGGCTACGGGATCGCCGCCCGGCCCGGGGAGGGCCAGGAGAACATCGGCGTCTGGGTGGGGGAGGAGAAGATCGCCTCGATCGGCGTGCACCTGTCGCGCTGGATCACCACCCACGGCTTCGCCCTGAACGTTGCGACCGACCTCTCCTACTTCGCCGGCATCATTCCCTGCGGCCTGCATCAGGTGCGGATGACCTCGATCGAGAGGCTTACAGGCCGGGCGCCATCGCTGGAGGACGTGGCGGCCACCGTCGCCCGGCATTTCGGCGAGATCTTCGGCCGCGAGCTGGTCGCGGCGGTCCCCCAACTCCAAGATGCCTGACGCCGCCATCGGACTCAACGCGGTCATCGTGGCGGTGACGGAGGAAGTGCCGCGTATCCTGACCGTCCGCCGCGAGCCGTCCGGCGGCGTGCCCGCCGAGGACGCTCTGCCTTTCGGCCCCCTGGAGCCCGAGACCGACCGCACGCTCGACCGCGGCCTGCGCCGCTGGGTGCGCGAGCAGACCGGCCTCGAATTGGGCTACGTCGAGCAGCTCTACACCTTCGGCGACCGGAATCGCGATCCGCGCGAAAGCCACGGCGGCCCGCGTCTGGTGTCCGTGGCCTACCTGGCCCTGGTGCGGGAGGCGTCGGTGAGCGGCGGCGCCCGCTGGAGGGATTGGTACGACTTCTTCCCCTGGGAGGACTGGCGCGACGGCCACCCCGCGGTGCTCGACCGTGCGATCGCCCCGGCGCTGGAGTCGTGGGCCGCCTCGGCGGCGGAGCCGCGCGGCCGGCAGGAGCGGCGGGAGCGCTCGGAGATCGTCTTCGGCCTCGGCGGCGTCGGCTGGGACGGCGAGCGGGTCCTCGAACGCTACGAGATCCTCTACGAGGCCGGCCTGGTGCCCGAGGCCCGGCGGGATCTTCTTGAGCGAGGGATCGAGAGGGGAGAGAAGGAGACGCTTCCTTTAGATAGAGATACGCCCGAGCCCCCGCTCGGCCGGCCCATGTCCCTCGACCACCGACGCATCCTGGCGACCGCCCTGGGGCGTCTGCGGGGAAAGCTCAAGTACCGGCCCGTGGTGTTCGAGCTGCTGCCGCCGACGTTCACCCTTCTCCAACTCCAGCGCGTGGTCGAGGCCCTCTCCGGCGTGCGTCTGCACAAGCAGAACTTCCGGCGCCTGGTGGAGAACGCCGGGCTCGTCGAGGGCACCGGCCGTCAGGACGCCGAGACGGGGGGGCGGCCCGCGGAGCTCTTCGTCTTCCGGCGCGAGGTGCTGCGCGAGCGGCCGGCGCCGGGGGTGGGCCTGCCCGGCATGAGGCGTTGAGGTGTCAATCCCTTGACAAATCGATATACTCAAGTCTAGTATAAGTCCCAGGCCGGCGGTGCCGGCCCTTCTTTGTAATCCAGATATGCTCAGGATGAGCATAGGAGATAAGAGATGAACCTCGAAGCTGCACGGCCGGTCGCTCCGCTCGACTTCACACCCGCGGTGGCCCGCGCGACGGAGGCCATCCACCAGCGCGTTCGTTCGGTGATCCCGGACCTGGAGTGGCCGGTGTTCGCGCCCTATATCGCCGCCATCAACGAGCTCAAGAAGCAGCGCAACGCCGTGATCCTGGCCCACAACTACCAGACGCCGGAGATCTTCCACGGCGTGGCCGACTTCGTGGGCGACTCGCTGGCCCTGGCGCAGCAGGGAGCGAAGACGGACGCCGGGGTGATCGTGCTGGCGGGCGTCCACTTCATGGCCGAGACGGCGAAGATCCTCTCGCCCGAGAAGACCGTGCTGATCCCCGACCCCCTGGCCGGCTGCTCGCTGGCCGCTTCGATTACGGCCGAGGACGTGCGCCTGCTCCGGCAGCGCTACCCGGGCGTGCCGGTGGTGACCTACGTCAACACCTCGGCGGCGGTGAAGGCCGAGTCGGACGTCTGCTGCACATCGGCCAACGCCGTGGCGGTGGTGGAGTCGCTGGGCGTGGACCGCGTCATCTTCCTGCCCGACGAGTACCTGGGCAAGTACGTGGCCTCGCAGACCAAGGTCCAGATCATCCTCTGGCAGGGACACTGCGAGGTGCACGAGCGCTTCACCGGCGCCGAGCTACGAGCCTACCGCCAGGCCCAGGGTGGGGACATCCAGATCCTCGCCCATCCCGAGTGCCCCCCGGACGTGCTGGCCGAGGCGGACTTCGTGGGCTCCACGGCGGCGATGCAGCGCTGGGTGGGCGACCGGCGGCCGAAGCGGGTCGTGATGGTCACCGAGTGCTCGATGAGCGACAACGTCGCCGTCGAGTATCCGGACGTCGAATTCGTCCGGCCGTGTAATTTTTGCCCGCATATGAAGCGGATCACGCTGCCGAAGATCCTTCGTTCCCTGGAGACGATGGAGACCAGGGTGGAAGTGGACCCCGAGATCGCCGGCCGCGCCCGGTTGGCGGTGGAGCGCATGCTGGCCGTGGGACGGAGGGAGGGAAAATGAGAGCGCAATTTCCTTCAGCCCCGAGGGGAGTAGATGGCGTCTCGAGGTCCGAAGTGCTGGTGATCGGTAGCGGCACGGCGGGCTTGACGGCGGCCCTCGGCTGCGCGCCGCTGCGCGTGACGGTGCTCACCAAGGTGCATCACGGCTCGGGCGGCTCCAGCCCCTGGGCTCAGGGAGGCATCGCTGCCGCCGTGGGACGGGACGACGCTCCGGCCCTGCACGCCGCGGACACGATGGCGGCCGGCGCCGGCCTCAACGACTCCCACATCGTGGACATCCTCACCGCCGAGGGGCCGCAGCGGGTGAAGGCTCTCCTCGCCCTCGGCGCTCATTTCGACCTCGACGACGCCGGCTCACTGTCGCTCGGCCGCGAGGCCGCCCACAGCCGCCGGCGCATCCTCCACGCGCGGGATGCCACGGGGGCGGAGATCGTGCGCACCCTGGTGGCGGCGGTGCGCAGCGCTCCCGAGGTGCGGATGATCGACGGCGCCTTCGCGATCGACCTGGTGATGGACGGCTCCCAGGTGATCGGTGCCGTGGCCATCCACGCCGATGGCCGGCGGTTGCTCCATCTCGCTCCGGCGGTGGTGCTGGCGACCGGCGGCCTGGGTCACCTCTATCTCCACACCACCAACCCGCCCGAGGCGACGGGCGACGGCCTGGCCATGGCGGCGCGGGCCGGAGCGCGGCTGGTGGATCTCGAGTTCGTCCAGTTCCATCCCACGGCTCTGAACGTCGGCGCCGATCCCATGCCGCTCCTCACCGAGGCCCTGCGCGGCGAGGGTGCGACCCTCGTCGACGAGACGGGGCGCCGCTTCATGCCCGAGGAGCACCCGGACGCCGAGCTCGCGCCCCGCGACGTCGTGGCGCGTGCCCTCTGGCGCCAGCTCCGGGCCGGGCACCAGGTGTTCCTGGACTCGCGCGCGGCGGTGGGGGAGGAATTTCCCGAGCACTTCCCGACCGTCTTCCGGCTGTGCCAGGAGCACGGCCTCGACCCGCGGACCGAGCCCATCCCCGTGGCGCCTGCGGCCCACTACCACATGGGCGGCATCGCGGTCGACGAGCAGGGGCGCACCTCGCTGCCCGGCCTGTGGGCGGCCGGGGAGGTGACGTCTACCGGAGTCCACGGCGCCAACCGGCTGGCGAGCAACTCTCTGCTGGAGGCCCTGGTATTCGGCGGCCGGGTGGCCGAGGACCTGCGCTCCGGTCTTCCCGAGGCCCGCACCCCGCGGAGCCTGCGGGCCAGTGCCGCGAACGTCGCGGACGCCGTGCCGACGCTCATCGCTTCCGGCGACGCCGAGCTGGTGACGGCCATCCGCCGCCTGATGTGGGAGAAGGTGGGGCTGGTGCGCGACGAGGCGGGCCTCCATCAGGCCCTGGCCGAGCTCGGCCGCCTCTCCGCCCGTCATCGCCATGCGGCGGGGGAGGCCCGCAACCTCCTGGAGGTCGGCCGGCTGGTGGCGGCGGCGGCTCTGGCGCGCCGCGAGAGCCGAGGGGCCACTACCGCTCCGACTTTCCGGAGCTCGATCCCGCCTGGCGACGCCGCCAGTTCCTGACCGTGGCGCCGGACGGCTCGCCGCTCTTCGAAGCCGCCGCCGCACCCGGCGGCCTCGGAAGCCTCACGCCGCCGGTCCGTGCCGCCGTCGCCGGGAGCCTCGCTTCGTGAGCGGGGCCCCGAGCCATCCTCCAGCCCCTCTGTACCCGATCCTCTACGAGCCCCTGATTCGTAGGGCGCTCGAAGAGGATCTCGGCCGGGCGGGTGATCTGACCAGCGACGCCATCCTGCCGCAGCACCTGCGAGGTGAGGGGCGGATCGTGGCCCGCGCCGCCGGCCGGCTGGCGGGGCTGCCCATGGTCCTCGCCGCCTTTCGCATCCTCGACCCGCAGGTCGAGATCGAGACCCGCGCCGCCGACGGCGAGGACGTCGAAGCCGGCGCCGTCCTGGCGATCGTCGGGGGGGCGGCCCGCGCGCTCCTATCCGCCGAGCGCACGGCCCTCAATCTCCTGGGACGGCTGTGCGGCATCGCCACGGCGACGCGGGACATGGTGCGCCGGGTGGAGCCGCACGGCGCGCGCGTCGTCTGCACGCGGAAGACCACGCCGGGCCTGCGCGCTTTGGAAAAATACGCCGTGCGTTGCGGCGGCGGCCACAATCATCGCTTCGGGCTGGACGACGCCGTGCTGGTCAAGGACAACCACATCGCTTTCGCGGGCGGCCTGCGCCCCGCGGTCGAGCGCGTCCGCGGCGCCGTCGGTCACCTGGTGAAGATCGAGGTGGAGGTGGATTCCCTGGAGATGCTGCGTGAGGCGCTGGACCTCGGGGTGGACGTGGTGCTCCTGGACAACATGTCCGTCGACACCCTGCGCCAAGCCGTGACCCTCGCCCGCGGCCGCGCCCTGACCGAAGCCTCCGGCGGCATCACCCCCGAGACCGCCGCCGCCATCGCGGCCACGGGGGTCGATCTGCTCTCCATGGGCTGGCTCACCCACAGCGCGGCGTCACTGGACGTCGCGCTGGACGTGGAGTAGAGCTCCGCGCTTACTGTCCAAAGTTGCAGAGGTCATCGACCCGTACCGCCTCGTGGCCGGTGCCGAACCGCCCGTTCGCGGTCATCATCATGCCCACCCAGCCTTGAGCGTGGGTGCCGTTCTGGTGCCAGAGGTCGAGCGCCAGGAAGCCGAAGTGCTGGGGAACGGGGAGGCTCGAGCCGCCCACGTGGACCTTCTGGGTGGTGAGGGGGAAGGCGTTGCTCTGGTCGATCACCGAGGGATTCTCCTCCTCGTCGAAGACCACGAGCTGCTGCTCGCCGAGCGGCGCCCACGAGGGCTGCGTGCCACAGTTGAGAGGGTTGACCTCCGCCCGGCGGTTGTCCCGCCAGACTACGATATCCGTGCCGCCCGAGAACGTGCCGCCGTCCGTGTAGCGGATGTAGTAGAGGCTGGAGAGGGGCACCCGGTCATCGCGCGAATCGAAGCCGACGTAGCGGCCATAGAAGGTGTAGTCCCCGGAGTGGAAGAAGTCCGGATCGGCGACGATGGCGACCGCCGCCTGGCTGCTCGCCAGATTGCGGTCGGAGTTGACGTAGTAGTAGTCGCCCCAGAGCACGTTGGCGTCGCTCGCGAGGCCGGTGCCCTTGGCCGCGAAGTAGAGCGCATGGGCCGGAGTGTTGACCAGGGTCCCCACGGACCGCGGCGAGCAGCGGTTCACCGCGTCGACGGTGATGTAGCCCGTCACCAGGTTGGGATTGGCGCTGGCGCCTCCCATGCACTGGGTGACGGTCCCCTTAGTGGTCGCCTGGCCCGTGTGGGCGGCCTTGAGGAGGGCGATGTCGTCGTCCGGTACCGGCGCCGATTCTCCGGCGACGCCGCTGTTGCCGGTGCCGCCGCAACCGGCGAAGATCACGCCGGAGGTCGAGGCCAGCCCGACGGGGCTCGCATCCGGTCCGGTGGTGGGCAGCCTGCCGGCGAAGAGGTCGCGGACGTTGAGGGTCTGCACGTCATAGCCGGTCAGATAGACGTCGAAGGCGAGCGTCGGCACGCCCCAGTCGGTCCACAGGACGACGCGGGCGATCTCCGACTTGGCGGAGGCGTTGTTCACCGAGAAAAGGGTAGTAGCACCTCCGGGCTGACTCAGATCCACCTCGAAGTACGGAATGAGGAACGTGGCCGCCGGCTGATTGCCGACGCGACAATTTCCACTGAGGACTCCACCGGTCGCCGTGCCCGTCAGGGTGGCGGCGCCGAGAGAAAGCGTGGTCAGGGTCCGTTTCCAGTTCATGGCTGTTACTCCCGTAGCTGCCTCGGCAAGTCGCTCACTCCGTTGCGTTTGGATCGAGCCTCCCGATCCGGCGGAGAACGCTTCTGCGACTTTCATGCCACCCTTCTTCACCCCGACTACGGTTAGACTACGGATCCCATGAGCGAGACCTTGATCCAGATCGGTCGCCAACGTAGCGCCGCACCCTCGCCGGACCGCCGTGAGGGCCGCCCGGAGTGGCTGCGCATCCGGCTGGCGACGCCCGCCGCCTATCACCGGGTCCGCGGCCTGGTCGACCGGCTGAACCTTCATACCGTCTGTCAAGAAGCCCGCTGCCCCAACATCTACGAATGCTGGGGCGAGCACGGCACCGCCACCTTCATGATCCTCGGCGACGTCTGCACCCGCCGCTGTGGCTTCTGCGCCGTCACGTCCGGCCGGCCGCGGACGGGCACCGACCCCGAGGAGCCCGAGCACGTGGCGGAGGCCGTCGAAGTCATGGGCCTGCGCCACGCCGTCATCACCTCCGTCGACCGCGACGATCTGCCGGACGGCGGCGCCCGTCACTTCGCCCAGGTCATCGCCGCCATTCACCGGCGGAACCCAGGCACTGCCGTCGAGGTGCTGACTCCCGACTTCCGCGGCGTGCCGGAGGCTCTCGATATCGTCCTCGCCGCGCGCCCTGAGGTGTTCTCCCACAACATGGAGACCGTGCCCCGCCTCTACAGGCTCGCCCGGCCCGGCAGCCGTTACGACCGCAGCCTCGGTCTGCTTGCTGAAGCCGCTCGCCAGCGTGACGCTGGAGATGCCGGAGCCTATCAGGGAAGGATCAAGACCGGCATCATGCTCGGTCTCGGCGAGACCCCCGGCGAGATCGAAGCCACCCTCACCGACATACGCGGCGCGGGAGTCGAAATCCTCACTCTCGGCCAATATCTCCAGCCGACCCCCAAGCACCTGCCCGTGGATCGCTGGGTGCACCCCGACGAGTTCGCGGCCCACCGCGCCTTCGCCCTCTCCCTGGGCTTCGCCCACTGCGAGGCGGGCCCGCTGGTGCGCAGCAGCTACCACGCGCATGAGCACGTGAAGCCGGCGGCGGAGGCTGTCGCGCGGTCTTAGCCCGTCTTAGCCCGACGTTGCCGGAGGGTGTCCGAGCCGGCGGAAGACCCTCATCACCCCGGCCCTCTTCTCCCAGCCTCCCCCCCACCCGCCGGGAGAAGAGGGAGAAAAGCGAGGACGCTTCAACCGGGCCCCCTGGGAGCGCCGGCGTCTCGCCGGCAACTAACTTTGCTTTTAGCCCCCTCTCTCCCGGCGGGCGGGGGGGAGGCTGGGAGAGAGGGGGTTGGGGGAGTGAGGGTCCGCCCCGAAGGGGCGTGCCGGGGCTGCCACCGTCACCAGCCACAGCCCGCCGAGGATGAGGACGAACCCCAGCCCCTGCGCCCAGCCGAAGCGCTCGCCCAGAAAGGTCACGGCCAGGGCCGCCGCCACCAGCGGCTGGAGCGTGGTGTAGGCGGCCACCAGGGCGGGGGAGGAGCGGCGGATCGCCCAGGTGCTGGCGGCGTAGGCGAAGACGGTGGGGAAGGCGAGGATGTAGAGCAGGCCGAGCCAGGTGCCCACGGAGATCTGCGACGGCTCGAGCGCCGCGAGGGCCGGCGTGGCTACAGCCAGCACGCCGAGGCCGCCGAAGAGGAACGACCAGGCGATCACCGTCCGCCAGGGCAGGCGGGTCAGCACCGGCCGCTGGAGCACCAGGAACAGGGCATAGCACAGGCCGTTGCAAAGGATCAGCAGATTGCCCCGGGCGGTCTGCGGATCGGTGGAGAAGTGGAGGGGATTGACCAGCACCAGCGCCCCCGCGATCGACAGGGCGATTCCCAACACCTTCCCGGCGCTCACCCGTTCGATCCCCAGCGCCGCGCCGGCCGCCGTGGCGAACACCGGCACCGAGAGCATGAGGATGGCCGCGTTGGTGGCCGTCGTGTGCTTGAGGCCGGTGATGAACAGGAGCTGATTGGCGAAGACTCCCAGGCCGCCGAGCAGGGCGAGGACCGGCAGGTCCCGCCGCGCCGGCAGAACCCGGTCCCGGTGCCAGGCGAGCGCCAGCAGGATGGGCGTTGCAAATCCTACCCGGATCGCCGCCAGCGCCAGCGGCGACAGATGGCTCAGCAGCGCCTTGGCCACCACGTGGAAGCCCCCGAACGAGAGCTGGACGAGCAGCAGCGTCAGGTGGACGCGGAAGATCGGGGCCGGCGTGGGCGCGGCGGCGGCGGTGGGCCGGGAGACGGGCTCGGTCATGCTCGGGGAGGATAGGCGATTTTCTTGTCCGGGGCCGAGATCGCGCCACTCACGATATGCTTTCGTTCTCCACGAAACACCGGCCGCTATGACCGACTTCTTCATCAGCTACACCCAGGCCGATCGCGATCAGGCCGTTTGGATCGCCTCGGTGCTGGAGGCCGCGGGATTCACCACGAGGTATCAGGCACGGGATTTCGGGGCAGGCTCCAATTTCATCGGCGAGATGCACGAGGCGGCCACGGAGGCCGAGTGCACGATCGCCGTCCTCTCGCCCGAGTACTTGGATTCACACTTCGGGCAGATGGAATGGAAGGCCGCCCTCGCCCAAAAGAAAATGATGCTGCCCATCCGCGTCCGCGAGGTCGAGGTGCGGGGCTTGCTGGCGGGGATCATCTACGCAGATCTGGTCGGCTTGACCGGAGAGGCCGCCCGGAACGCTCTCCTGACCGCCGCCAGGAAAGTGAGGCCGAAGCCGCTCACCGTGCCTCTGGGGATCGCGGATCTGCCCGAGACCCGGCTGCCGGACATCGGTCCTCTGCCCGAGGGCTCCCGGATGCCTTTCGCCCACAATCCCCTCTTTGTGGGGCGCGAGGAAGAGCTCCGGGCCTTGGCCCATCGACTCCGGGCTGGGGAGACCTCCGCGGTCGGGGAGATACAGCTCGCCGCCGCCTCCGGTCTCGGGGGAATCGGCAAGACGCAGCTCGCCGCCGAATTCGTCCACCGCTACGGCCGTTACTTCGAAGGCGGCGTCTTCTGGATGAGCTTCGCGGAACCGGCCGCCGTCCCCGCCGAGGTCGCCGCCTGCGGGAGGAGCCTCGATCTCCATCCGTCCTATGACACCCTGCCTCTCGATCAGCAGGTTCGGCTCGTGGAAGACGACTGGGCTCGACCGGTCCCGCGTCTCCTCGTCTTCGACAACTGTGAAGAGGAAGACCTCCTCGACCGTTGGCGCCCGCGGACCGGGGGAGCCCGGGTGCTCGTCACCAGCCGGCGCCAGCGATGGGCCCGTTCCCTGGGCGTCCAGTCGGTCCCGATCACCACCCTTCCCCGTCCGGCGAGCCTCGAGCTGCTGAGGAAGTTCCGGCCCGATGTCCCGCAGGATGACCCGGCGTTATCGGCCATCGCCGCCGAGCTGGGAGATCTCCCCCTGGCGCTCCACCTGGCCGGCAGCTTCCTGGAGCGCTACGCCGAAGCGCCGGAAGGCCAGCCAGTCGCCTATCTGGAAGCCCTGCGCGAGGGCGGCCTCCTCCAGCATCCCTCGCTCCAAGGCAATTTTGCCGGAATTTCCCCGACCAGCCATGAAGCCCACGTCGGCCGCACCTTCGCGCTGAGCCTCGAAAAGCTGAAGCCGGAAGACGAGACCGACGCCCTGGCTCTCGCGCTCCTCGCGCGGGCGGCCCACTTCGCTCCGGGCGAGCCGATCCCCCGCGAGCTTATCCTCAAGACGATGGACATAGAGCCGGAGGCTCGCCTCCAGGCCGAAGACGCTCTGGGCCGGCTGACGGCCCTCGGGCTCCTGGAAGCCGGCAAAGCCGGCGCGCTGATGATGCACCGGCTGGTGGCGGAGTTCGCGCGAGGCTCGGATGGAGGAGAAGAGGCCAGGAATGCGGTCGAGGAGAGTCTCTTGACCGAGGCCGACCGGCTGAACAACGCCGGCATTCCGGGTCCCTTGCTCGCCTGGCAGCCGCACCTCCGTGCCATCACCGAGATGGCGCGGAGGCGGGAGACAACCAACGCCGCCGGGCTCTGCAACACTCTGGGCTACCACCTCCGGATGATCGGTGACTATTCAGGAGCCCGGCCCTACTACGAGCGGGCGTTGGCGATCTGGGAGAAGGTTCTGGGCGCCGAGCACCCGGACACCGCCCGAAGCCTAAACAACCTCGGTGCCATCCTTCTTTTGCAGGGAGATCTTGCGGCAGCGCGGCCGTACTATGAGCGGGCGTTGGCGATCCGGGAGAAGGTTCTGGGCGCCGAACACCCGGACACCGCCCAAAGCCTGGACAACCTCGGTTTCCTTCTTCAGAGCCAGGGAGATCCTGCGACCGCCCGGCCGTATCACGAGCGGGCGTTGGCGATCCGGGAGAAGGTTCTGGGTGCCGAGCACCCGGACACCGCCGCCAGCCTGACTCACCTCGGTTTCCTTCTTCGAAACCAGGGGGATCTTGTGGGGGCCCGGCCGCACTACGAGCGGGCCTTGGCGATCAATGAGAAGGTTCTGGGCTCCGAGCATCCAGAAACCGCCACCAGCCTGACTAACCTCGGTGTCCTTCTTCGAATCCAGGGGAATCTTGTAGGTGCCCGGTCGTACTACGAGCGGGCGTTGGCGATCTTTGAGAAGATTCTGGGCTCGGAACATCCTTACACCGCCAGAGGCCTGAACAACCTTGGTGTTCTTCTTCAGAGCCAGGGAGATCTTGCGGCAGCGCGTCCGTACTACGAGCGGGCGTTGGCGATCCGGGAGAAGGTTTTGGGCGCCGAGCACCCGGACACCGCAACCAGCCTGAACAACCTCGGTACGCTTCTGGATAGCCAGGGAGATCTTGCGGCCGCCCGGCCGTACTACGAGCGGGCGTTGGCGATTTGGGAGGCCCGCCTCGGGCCGGATCATCCAGACACGAAGACTGCACGGGAGAACTTGGCGTCGCTTGCCGGGCAGGAAGGGGAGGTGAGTTGAAGGCTTTGCTTGGGCGGCTTTCCCGCCGCCTTAACTTGCCTGTGAGGTCCACCCCCACCCAAGCCCCAAGGCGTTACTGTTCCCTCTACCATCACCGGTTATCTCCCCACTGTAGAGACGCCCCGTGCCGGAGGGAACCTCCGGTGGGGGCGTCTCCGAAGCGGAGACAACGGTTCAAGCCGGAAGGATTGTCCCGGCGGCACCTGGGCAAATCCAGGGCGGCCCTGTGCCCGGGGACAGTTTTCGAGGGATCAGGGGTTATCCCCGCCTCGGAGACGCCCCCACCGGGGGTTCCCCCCGGCACGGGGCGTCTCTACATTGGGAGGCCAGGAGGCTCGGGGAGGATCGGCGATTTCGGGCTGCCTTCTGCTAGAATCCTCGCTTGTGACGGACCGCACAAGGTGCGGGAACCTTCCCACTCCAGGACGATTGAATGACAACCATGACCGAGACCGCCGCCGGCATCCGCATCCGTCCGCTCGACGAGCTGGACATCACCGCCATCGTCGCCATCGACGAGGCCATCAGCGGCCGCTACCGCCCGGAAGTTTGGGAGCGCCGAATCAGTTACTACCTACGGCGGGCTCCCGAGGCCTCCCTGGTGGCCGAGGTGGACGGCAAGGTTGCCGGTTTCATGCTCGGCGAGGTGCGCTCCGGCGAGTTCGGCCTGGAGGAGCCCACGGGCTGGATCGAGGTGCTGGGAGTCGACCCGGGGCAGCGGGGCAAGGCGCTGGGCCGGCGGATGGCGGAGGGCATGCTGGAGCACTTCCGGAGCCAGGGCGCCCACAAGGTGCGCACCCTGGTGGACGAGGAGCGGGAGGACATCCTCAGCTTCTTCTCCTCCCTGGGCTTCGAGTCCGCGGGCCTCAGGCCGTTCGTCAAGAACCTGTAGAACGATTCGACTTGCAAGAGAGCGGGAGATCCGGATGAGCGTGAAGAGCACGACCCTGCCGAAGCAGTTCCACGAGGCGGTCCTGAAGTGGCAGGAAGTCTTTCTTCCCGACTACGGCTTCCTGATGGAGAACTGGGACAAGCACTTCCCCAACGATCCCGAGTTCCAGCTCTGCGCCTTCCGCGAGATGGGCATGTGCACCGAGATCGAGTGCGGTGACATGAAGGGCAAGCCGAAGTTCCAGAAGGCCGGCGAGATGATTCCTGAGCAGGCGCATCACCTCTTCGGCGCCATCCGCGCCCAGGCCTCCACCGAGTTCGGCTCCATCCAGCAGCACCGCCTGACCCTCGCCCGCGCCCAGGAGGAAGAGGAGCAGTTCTGGATCCTGCGCATGATGGCCGAGGAGCTGCGCCACGGCTACCAGATGCTCCACCTGCTGGTCGAGGACGACTGGAGCTCGGTCTCCAAGGAATCGGCCTCCGACCTGATCGAGGACGTGCTGTCGATGACCACCGGCTCCCATCTGCTGGGCGCCTTCAACATCGACTTCGATTCCTTCGTCGACAACGTCGTCTTCTGTGCCCTGATCGACCGCGTCGGCAAGTACCAGCTCGCCATGCAGAAGATCTCCGCCTACCAGCCGATGGCCGAGAGCATGCCCCAGATGCTGCGTGAGGAGGCGTTCCACCTGGCCGCGGGCGTCGTGCCCATGCGCCGCTGGGTCACCTCCGCCGCCCGGGGCGAGACCTTCGTCACCGTGGACGTGCTGCAGAAGGCGATCAACAAGTGGCTGCCCCGGGGCCTCGAGATGTTCGGCGACGAGCGCGGCGGCGGCACCAACGTCCGCCTGGGCCTCAAGCCGATGAAGAACTCCGAGGCGCAGGCGCAGTACTACCAGGAAGTGGAGAAGCTGGTGCGCGACCTCAACCTGCGCTACCTGCGCGCCCGCATCGAGAACCTCACCCACATCAGCTCCGAGGAGACGCTCGACCGCGTCCTGGCGGGCGAGACGGTCGAGGGCGTGCGCCGCGAGGATCTTCTCTATATCCCGCACATGGACTTCTTCCGCCGCCGGGGTGTTCCCGCCTTCCGTATGGTGGGCTCCCAGGGCGAGACCTTCACCAGTGTTCCGTCGTACCTTCAGCACTTGGTCCGCACCCTGCCGGAGTCCTACCTCGCCAGCCGCGACTACAAGGAGACGGTGGAGTCGTTGATCGAAGTCCAGGAGGGGCGAATGACGCCGGAGCAGGCGGCGGGAAGGATGCCGGCCCTGCGCCGCGTCGCCGGGGCCTGCCCGTGCTCGAAGTCGGTGCGCTGGATGGTCGACGAACTGGCCGTGATCGGCTCGGCGCCAACGGCCGCGGCGAACGCGCCTCAGCCGGCGGTCGGCCAGCCCGTGGCTTGATCTCGAAATTTTTTTGATATCTGCTTGAATCACCCGAGGAGAGGGGCGAGATGAGTGTGTTCAACCGCATGCTGGTCACCACCCTGCCCCTGGTGCCGAAGCCCATCGTCGGCCGGGTCGCTTCCCGTTACGTCGCGGGCGAGACCCTCGACGACGCCGTCCGCATCATCCGCACCCTCAATCAGGAAGGCGCCATGGCCACCGTCGACGTCCTCGGCGAGGAGGTCAGCGAGCGCGAGAAGGCCATCGCCGCCACCGAGGAGAACCTCCGCACCTTCGAGGCGATCGCGCGGGAGAAGCTGGACGCCAACGTCTCCATCAAGCCTACCCTCCTGGGGCTGAAGATCGACGAGGGCTTCTGCCGCGACAACATCGGCCGCATCGCCGAGGCGGCGAAGGCGCAGGGCAACTTCGTGCGCATCGACATGGAGGACCAGTCGACGACGGATGCCACCCTGCGCATCTACCGCGACCTCCACGCCCGCTACGGCAACGTCGGCTGCGTCCTCCAGGCCTACATGCGCCGCACCCTGAAGGACATCGACGAGCTGCCGGACCAAGGCGCCTCCGTGCGCCTCTGCAAGGGCATCTACATCGAGTCGCGCAAAGTGGCCTGGAAAGGGTACGACACCGTGCGGGCCAACTACGTAAGCGCCTTGGAGAAGCTCATCCTGCGCGGCGTCTACGTGGGCATCGCGACTCACGACGAGTATCTGGCCTGCGAGGCCTCGGCCCTCCTCGACAAGCACGGCGTCCCCCGCGACCGCTACGAGTTTCAGATGCTGCTTGGAGTGGACGACGAGCTACGCCGCATCCTCCTCGGCGCCGGCCACCGCCTGCGCGTCTACGTCCCCTACGGGCGCGACTGGTATCCGTACTCCATGAGGCGGCTGCGCGAAAACCCCGAGGTCGCCCGCCACGTGCTGAAGGCGTTCCTGGCGGGGAAGTAGCGGCCTCGCCGAGGAAAACGCTGGCCATTCGCGGTCTCGAGGTGTCGCCCAACACCTTGACGGACGCGTAACTCTCCAGACGAAAGCCGCGACCCCCCTGCCGGGAGCCGCAAATGCTCCTCTAGCAGCCGCAAATATTCCATCGGCAGCCGCAAATACTCTTCTAGGAGCCGCAAAAGCCCCGAGAGCAATGACTTCTCTAGCGATAGCAGCCGCAGCTATCTCGGGAGCAGCCGCAACTACAAGGTAAGTAACCATCGCTGACTGCCTAATAGTCGCGAATAGTTGGAGAATAGCCGCAAATGATAGGTCAGTAGCCGCAAATTAGAGCTAAGCAGCCGCAAGCGGACTACGAGAAGTCGCAAATAATCCGGTAGCGGCTGGGGCTATTCTTGTGGAGGCCACAGCTTGGCCACCAGTTGTGGCATATTTAGCGGGTATGGCCGCCGGGAAACGAGTATTTGCGACTTTCGGTGAGGTATTTGCGGCTGCTCTTTCGTCGGGAACCTTGGCTCGTTCGATATTTGCGGCAGTTTTTGGGGTATTCGCAGCTCCCATCCAATCCGCAGAGGTGTCCTCTCATCTTTCGCCGACGGCTCCGCGGCCATTCGGTCGCGTCGGTACTGGCTTAGCGGCCCGGCTCAGGCTTGGCTCCAACGCCGCCCGCGTCGCCCCCATCCCTCTTTTTGCTTTCATTTGCCGCAGTTTGACGCCCCCGGGCGGGGGTGTTAGGCTTTGGCCTGTCCTCCCGGCAGCCGCGGACCTTTTCGACCATGGACGAACGCCACCGCTCGGACTCCCGCAACGTCCTCTCGCGAGGGGACTCCGACACCGACGACATCGACCTTTCGCCGCTTCACGAGAGCGGCGCGACTCAGACCTTCGAGGGCAGCAGCCGCGGCAGCGGAGGCAGCGGCCCGATGCACGTCGAGTCGGAGGCCGACGTCATACTGATCGCGCATCCCGAGAGCCAGCGTCTGGGCTCCCGCTTCCGCCTCTCCCCGGGCACCACCCTGGAGATCGGCCGCTCGGCCGCGGTGGGCATCAGCCTGCCGGAGGTGATGTCGATCTCGCGCAAGCACGCCCGCCTGCGCTACATGGGGCCGGTGGTCACCGTCGAGGATCTCGGCAGCACCAATGGCACCTACGTCAATGGCCAGCCCATCCACGGCCGTACGGTGCTGCGTAGCGGCGACCGCTTCCAGACCGCCGCCGTCCACTTCAAGTTCCTGCACGAGGCCGACGTCGAGAGCGCCTATCACCTCGCCATTTACGAGCTGGTGGCCAAGGACGGCCTCACCGAGATCTTCAACAAGCGAAAGTTCGACGAGGAGCTGCAGCGCGAGCTTCCCCGCGCCCAGCGCCACCAGCGGCCCCTGTCGCTCATCATCTTCGACCTCGACGAGTTCAAGACGATCAACGACACCTACGGCCATCTCTGCGGCGACTTCATTCTCAAGCAGGTGGCCTCGATCGCCCGGGAGCTGGTGCGTCCCGAGCAGATGCTCGCCCGGGTCGGCGGCGACGAGTTCGTCATCCTCGCCCCCGAGACCACCGCCGAAGGCGCCGAGGTCATGGCTAGCAAGCTGCGCGACAAGGTCGCCAACTTCGACCATCGCTACGGCGACATCAAGATCGCCGTGAGCTGCTCGTTCGGAGTCGCCGAGCTGCGCAAGGAGATGACCGCCGCCCACGAGCTCTACCAGGCCGCCGACGACGCCCTGCTGCTCTCCAAGCGCAGCGGGCGCAACCGGGTGGCGGTTCAGACGGTGTAGGGGAGCCCGGGGACCTCCCCAAGGACGAGAGAGCGTCCTTGTCAGTCCTTGAGGTCCCTGGTGTCCTTGAGGTCCTTGAGCTTCGCCAGCCACGCCTCCATCCCCAGCCCGTTGCGGGCCGAGATCTCCAGGACTTCCAGGCCGGGACGCACTTCCTGGATGTTGCGTAGCGCCTCCTCCCGGTCGAACCCCACGGCCTCCGCGATGTCCATCTTGGTGAGGATGGCAACGTCCGCGCCGCTGAAGATGGTCGGGTACTTGAGCGGCTTGTCCTCGCCCTCGGTCACCGAGAGGAGGACGACGCGCAGGTTCTCCCCCAGGTCGTAGCTCGCCGGACAGACGAGGTTGCCGACGTTCTCGATGAAGAGGAAGTCGAGCGCCGCGAGGTCCCAATCCGCCAGCGCCGAGCCCACCATCTCGGCTTCGAGGTGGCAGACGGTGCCGGTGACGATCTGCCGCACGGGGGCTCCGCTGCGCGCCAGGCGCTCCGCGTCCCGCTCGGTCGCAAGATCGCCCACCAGCGCGGCGACGCGGCAGCGGGCGTGTAACGCGGTGAGGGTCGCTTGTAAAAAAGTCGTCTTTCCCGCTCCCGGGCTGGATACCAGGTTGACGGCGAACAGGTTCGCGGCCTCGAACCGTTGCCGCAGACCGTGGGCGAGCAGGTCGTTCTTCTTGAGGATTCCCTGCCGGACTTCAACGATCCTGGACTGCATTTTCTGGAATCTCCGAAATCTCCAGGGCTCTCAGCTCGAGCTCGCGACCGCGCAGCACCTCGGGCGTTGGAGTGTCGCACACCGGGCAGCGAAAGTGTTGCAGGCTCGGCAGTTGCCGTTCCTCACAGCAACGCGGGCAATACACGGTGACGGGGATCTCTTCGATCTGCAACCGGGCGCCCTCGATCGCCGTCCCCGCGGCGGCGAGATCGAAGGAGAACTCCAGCGCTTCGCGAACGACGCCCGAGAGCGCCCCGAGCCGCAGGTGGAGCGCCTCGACATGCACGTCGCCCTGACGCGCCGCTTCCTCGCACGCCGCCTCGATGAGGCTCATCGCGATCGACAGCTCGTGCATGCGGGTCAGGATACACCCGAACCACAGCATCGGTTGGCATTCTGTTTGCTAGAAATTTTTCCGGTTGTCGGGGGGATGAGGTGACGAATTTGCCAGGCCGGTTCACGGAAGTCCAAGCAGCCCAAGGCCCCCTCCCCAGGTTTGTCTCCCTCCAAGTCTTACCCCTCCACTCGATCCTTCTCCTTCTCTCCTGAAAGGGGGTAGCGAATGGCGTCGACGGCAAGTGCTACCAAGCCGGCCGAAGAACCGGTCGTGCACATCCTTTGGATCAACGCGGGCCTGAGCTGCGACGGCGACTCGGTGGCCCTCACCGCGGCGACGCAGCCGAGCATCGAGGAGATCGCCATGGGGGCCCTGCCGGGGCTGCCCAAGATCGCGGTGCACTGGCCGCTCATCGACTTCGAGTGCGGCCCGGTGGGCGGCGCGGACGACTTCATCGAATGGTTCTTCAAGGGGGAGCGGGGAGAGATCGATCCCTTCGTGCTGGTGATCGAAGGCTCGATTCCCAACGAGGCGATCAAGAAGGAAGGTTATTGGTGCGGCTTCGGCAACAATCCGGCGACGGGCCAGCCGATGACCACCAGCGAGTGGATCGACCGCTTGGCGCCGAAGGCGCTGGCGGTGCTGGCGGTGGGCACCTGCGCCACCTACGGCGGCATCCACGCCATGGCCGGCAATCCGACCGGCGCCATGGGAGTGCCCGATTACCTGGGCTGGAACTGGAAGTCGAAGGCCGGCCTTCCCATCGTCTGCGTCCCGGGGTGCCCGATCCATCCGGACAATCTTTCCGAGACCATCCTCTACCTTCTCTATCAGGCGACCGGCCAGGCGCCGATGATCCCCCTCGACGAGGAGCTTCGTCCCACTTGGCTCTTCGGCCACACGGTGCACGAGGGTTGCGACCGCGCCGGCTATTACGAGCAGGGCGACTTCGCCAGCGAGTACGGCTCGCCCAAGTGCATCGTGAAGCTCGGCTGCTGGGGCCCGGTGGTGAAGTGCAACGTGCCCAAGCGCGGCTGGATCAACGGCATCGGCGGTTGCCCCAACGTCGGCGGCATCTGCATCGGCTGCACCATGCCGGGCTTCCCCGACAAGTTCATGCCCTTCATGGACGAGCCGCCCGGCGCCACGGTTTCCACCATGGCGAGCGGCCTCTACGGCAGCATCATCCGGGGCCTTCGCGGCATCACGGCGAAGACCGTCGACAAGGAACCCAAGTGGCGTCACCGCGGCAAGGAGCTGACGACGGGTTATCAAAAGACCTGGTAGGCCGAGCCAAGGACTCTAGCGCTGAGAGCTTCAAAACCATATTCAGGAAAGGGGAGCCGAAGATGTCGACCGCAACCCAGGGGGGCAACCCGAACCTTGTCGAGATGCATTGGGATCCGATCACGAGAATCGTCGGTAGCCTGGGGATCTACACCAAGATCGACTTCGGCCAGAAGAAAGTCGCGGAGTGCCACAGCACCTCCTCGATCTTCCGCGGCTACAGCATCTTCATGAAGGGCAAAGATCCCCGCGACGCCCACTTCATCACCAGCCGCATCTGCGGCATCTGCGGCGACAACCACTGCACCTGCTCCTGCTACGCGCAGCAGATGGCCTACGGCGTCCAGCCGCCGCATCTCGGTGAGTGGATGGTCAATCTCGGCGAAGCCGCCGAGTACATGTTCGACCACAACATCTTCCAGGAAAACCTGGTGGGCGTGGATTTCTGCGAGAAGATGGTGCGCGAGACCAACCCCGGCGTGTGGGACAAGGCCGCGGCCACCGAGGCGCCGAACGCCGCCGCCCACGGCTACCGCACCATCGGCGACATCATGAAGTCGCTCAATCCGTTCGAGGGCGAGTTCTACCGCGAAGCGCTGCAGATGAGCCGCATGACGCGGGAGATGTTCTGCCTGATGGAAGGGCGCCACGTCCATCCGTCGACCCTCTACCCGGGCGGCGTGGGCGCGGTCGCGACCATCCAGCTCTTCACCGACTATCTCACCCGCCTGATGCGCTACGTCGAGTTCATGAAGCGGGTCGTCCCCATGCACGACGACCTCTTCGACTTCTTCTACGAGGCGATGCCCGGCTACGAGCAGGTGGGGAACCGCCGCATCCTCCTCGGCTGCTGGGGCAGCTTCCAGGACCCCGAGGTCTGCAACTTCAACTACAAGGACATGACGAAGTGGGGCGACCGGATGTTCGTCACCCCCGGCGTCGTGGTCGACGGCAAGCTGGTCACCCACGACCTGGTGAAGATCAACCTCGGCATTCGCATCCTGCTGGGCCACTCGTTCTACGAAGATTGGAAGGGGAAGGAAATCTTCGTCAAGAACGATCCGCTGGGCAATCCGGTGGACGAGCATCATCCCTGGAACCAGCACACCATTCCCAAGCCCCAGAAGCGGGACTTCGACGGCAACTACAGTTGGGTGATGTCGCCGCGCTGGTACGACGGCAAGGATCACTTGGCGCTCGACACCGGCGGCGGTCCGCTGGCGCGGCTGTGGGCCACCGCCCTCGCCGGCTTGGTGGACTGCGGCGGCTACGTCAAGGCGACCGGCAACAGCGTCGTGTTCAACCTGCCAAAAACCGTGCTGAAGCCGGCGGTCACTTTCGAGTGGAAGGTGCCGAAGTGGAGCAACACCATCGAGCGCAACCGCGCGCGCACCTACTTCCAGGCCTACGCCGCCTGCTGTGCCCTGCACTTCATGGAGCAGGCGCTGAAAGAGGTGCGGGCCGGCCACACCAAGACCTGGGAGCCGTTCACCGTGCCCGAGGATGCCATCGGCTGTGGCTTCACCGAAGCGGTGCGCGGCGTGCTGTCGCATCACGTGGTGATCCGCGACGGCAAGATCGCCAACCATCACCCCTATCCCCCGACCCCCTGGAACGCCAACCCGCGCGACGTCTACGGCACGCCGGGACCTTACGAGGACGCGGTCACCGGCTGCCCGATCTTCGAAGAGAACCGCGGCGACAAGTTCAAGGGCATCGACATCATGCGCACGGTGCGCAGCTTCGATCCGTGCCTGCCCTGCGGTGTGCACATGACTCTGCCCAACGGCCGGGTCGTCGAGCAGCGGCATTCGCCGGCGACGCTGAACATGCTGGCCCCGGGGACGTAGGTAGGGGGACGTTATGCCGGAAACGTCGCAGGACCACGAGCTGCGTGCGGCCGGCGACCGCATCGAGATCCTCATGGGCGAGCTCGCCGCCGCCAGCCCTGCCGTGCGGGGCAAGGCCGAAGAGCTGGTGCGACTGCTGATGCGGCTCTACGGCGCCGGGCTCGAACGCATCCTGACCGCCGTCGACGACGCCGGTCAGGCGGCGGCCGGGCCGATCTTCGCCCGTCTGGCGGCGGACGACCTCGTCGCCAGTCTCCTGGTGCTTCACGACCTGCACCCGCTCGACCTGGAGACCCGGGTCGCGCGGGCGCTGGAGCAGGTCCGGCCCAGCCTCGGCTCGCAGGGCGGCGACGTCAAGCTGCTCGGTGTCGAGGACGGCGTCGTCCTGCTGCATCTCGAAGGGAAGGCCTCGGCCGTGAAGCCGTCGATCGAAAAAGCGATCAAAGAGGCGGCTCCGGAGATCGTCCGCATCGAGGTGGAGGGGGCGCTGGTGCAGATCGGGGGCCTTGGCGGCCTGAGGTCCGCGGCCAAGACCTCGGCCAGGGGAGGCTCCGCTTGACCGATTCCTCCGGGGCGTCGGAGGCGATCGGCCGGCTCCGAGAGCTTCTGAAACCCCGTCCCCGCGCGGCCGTCGAAGAGCGATGCGAGCTCTGCGGCGTGCCCATTCCACCCGAGCATCGCCACTTGGTCAACCTGGAGAGCCGGAGCCTGGTGTGTGCCTGCCGGCCGTGCGGCCTGCTGTTCACGCAACGCGGAGCGGCGGGCGGCAAGTACCGCACCGTTCCCGAACGCTACCTCTTCGCCCGCGACCTCGTGCTCACCGAGGCGCAGTGGGAGAGCCTCCAGATCCCGGTCAACATCGCGTTTTTCTTCCACAACAGCTCCCTGGGTCATAGCGCGGCTTTCTATCCCAGCCCGGCGGGGGCCACCGAATCGCTCCTGCCGCTCGGTACCTGGGAGGAGCTGACCGCGACGAACCCGCTCCTCGCCAGCCTCGAACCGGACGTCGAGGCGTTGCTCGTCTATAAGCGGTCCGACGGCTTCGAGTGCTACGTCGTGCCGATCGACGCCTGCTACGAGCTGGTGGGCCGCATCCGCCTGCGTTGGAAAGGTTTCCAGGGCGGCGAGGAGGCGTGGGGCGAGATCGACGCCTTCTTCGCCGGGCTGCGAGGGAAGAGCAGAGAGCCTTCCGAGGGGCAGCGATGGCCGACCTGACCTTTCAGGTTACCGGAGCGCGAGCCGAGCCCTACGCGGCGGTGCCGACGATCGTCTTTCAGATGCGGATCGAGGAGGTGAGCGGCCAGCGCATCCACGCCGTCGCGCTGCGCTGCCAGGTGCAGATCCAGCCGAACCGGCGGTCCCACTCTGGAGCCGAACAGAGGAAGCTGCTCGAGATGTTCGGTGAGCCCGCGCGCTGGGGCGATACCTTGAAGCCCCTGCACTGGACGACCCTCTCCCTGATGGTGCCGGGCTTTCAGGGCGCCGTCACGGTGGACCTGCCCATGACCTGCACCTATGACTTCGAGGTCGCCGCCGCGAAGTATTTCGCGGGCCTGGACGACGGTGAGATCCCCCTTCTCTTCCTGTTCAGCGGCACCGTGTTCACCCCCGGCGCCTCCGGCTTCATGGTCGAGCGGGTGCCGTGGGAGAAGGAGGCGGCCTTCCGGCTGCCGGTGCGGGTGTGGCGGGAGGTCATGGATCACTACTTTCCCAATGGTGCCTGGATCCGGGTGCAGCGGGAGAGCCTCGAAGCCCTGCAGCGTTTCAAGGCCGAGCGGGCGCTGCCGACATGGGACGATACGGTGGCGGCGCTGCTCGCCAACGTGCCGCTCAGCGAGGTGCCATCGTGAGCTTCGCCCTGGCCCAGAAGGTGGCGGACGCGGTCCTCTACGAGGGCTATGTGCTCTATCCCTACCGCGCCTCGTCGTCGAAGAACAAGGTGCGGTTCCAGTGGGGAGTCGTCGCCCCGCGCGACTACTCTCAAGCCGGCGGCTCCGAGGCCTGGGAGATGCAGACCGAGTGTCTCGTCGAGCCCGGCCATGCGGACCGGCCTCCCCGCATCGATTTCAAGGTCCGTTGCCTCCAGCTTCAGGAGCGTCTGGTGGAGGAGGCGACCGGACCCGAGACCTTCCGGCCCGTCGAGTTCCTCCACGTCGGGGACGAGCTGCTCGTCGCCTGGGACGAGGGGATCGAGCAGGAGCTGGAGATCGGCGGCATCAACCTCCGCGACCTGGCTGTCGATGCCGACGGCGAGCGCCGGATCGCCTTCGATCTTCCCGGCGGCAGCGACGTCGAGGAGCTGCGGTCGCAGGGCTCTTCCGAGCTTTGCGGCCGGCTGGTGCGCCGGCGCTGGGCGATCTCGGCCGTAGTCCGGCTGTCGGCTGAAAAGGTCGACGACTATATCCGTCTGCGCGTGCGCATCGAGAACCGTACCTCCGTGCCGGAAGGCCTGGAGCGGGAAGAGGCGCTGCGCCGGTCCCTGGTCTCCGCCCACACGATGCTGGCGGTGCGCGACGGCCGGTTCGTTTCGCTGCTCGATCCACCGCCCGAGGCGGCACAGGCCGTGGCCGGTTGCGTCAATCTGCACACCTGGCCCGTCCTCGCCGGCCCGGAGGGGAGCGGCGAGGTCGTGCTGTCGTCGCCGATCATCCTCTACGATCATCCGGCGATCGCCCCGGAAAGCCCCAACGATCTCTGCGACGCGACCGAGATCGACGAGATCCTCACCCTGCGCATCATGACCCTGACGGACGAGGAGAAGCGCGAGGCGCGGGGCACCGATCCCCGGGCGCGTCGCATCGTCGACCGCGCCGACGCCATTCCGGATGAGATCCTGGAACGATTGCACGGGGCGGTGCGCTCGCTGCGCCCTGCCGATACGGAGCCGCGGGCGGTCGCGCCAGAAATCCCGGGTTGGGAGGAGTTCCTCAATCCGCCGGGCGAGACGCCGCCGGAGGAGGCCACGCTCACCATCGCCGACATCCTCGTGGGCAAGGGCACCCGCGTGCGCCTGCGGCCGTCGCGTCGCGCCGACTCCATGGATTTCTTCCTCGCCGGCCGCGATGCCCGGGTGACGGGCATCTATCGCGACGTGGAGGACGCGTGCTACGTCGCGGTGTCGCTGGAGGAAGACGATCCGACGGGCGATCTCCATGAGGCGACCGGGCGGTTTTTCTATTTCTATCCCGACGAGATCGAGCCGCTCCCTGCTGAGGAAAGGCCATGAGCCCGGGCGTGCTGGTGGCTGGGATTGGAAATATTTTCCTGGGCGATGATGGCTTCGGCGTCGAGGTGGTGCGCCGGCTGGCCGGGAAGCCGCTGCCGCCGGGCGTGCGGGTCGCCGACTTCGGAATCCGCGGCCTCCATCTCGCCTTCGAGCTGCTGGAGCATCCGGACGACACGACGGTCCTGGTCGACGTCACGCCGCGAGGGGGCGAGCCCGGCACGGTCTACCTGATCGAGCCGGACCTGGAAACGCTGGCCGGTCCGGCGGGCGGCCCGGCGGACGCTCACGACATGACGCCCGCCGCGGTCTTCGGTCTCCTGCGATCGTTGGGCGGCACGCCGGGGCGAGTCCTCATCGTCGGCTGCGAGCCGCTGGCGACGGAGGAGGAGAGGGGGTTGAGCCCACCCGTCGAAGGAGCGGTGGACGAAGCCGTCGGACTGATCCTTGAGGTATTGACCCGAGAAAGCTCACGAGAGAACCTTGCCGGCGATCCGGCCGGAACTTTGCAAGAGGGAGGTTTATGAGAATGAATGCCTGGTACTGGGTTTTGGTCGTCATAGGTGTCCTGGTGGTCGGATTGTTCGCCATTCAGGCGCCGGAGATCGCCCGCTACGTGCGGATCAAGCGGATGTAGCGGACCCCGGACCTCAGGTCCGGGAGTCGAGCGAGGAGGTTTGCCATGTGCCTGGCGATCCCAGGGAAGATTGTGGAGCTCGTAACGGAGACGCCGCATCTGGCGCTGGTCGAGGTGTCGGGCGTCAAGCGCCAGGTCAACGTCGACCTGCTGACCGACGAGGGGCTCGGCCTTGGGGACTGGGTGCTGATCCACGTCGGTTTCGCGATGAGCAAGATCAGCGCCGCCGCCGCCGAGGAGCAGATGCGCATGCTTTCGATGATGGGGGAGGACCACGAGGCCATGCTGGAAATCGAGGGCTACCAGTTTGGCCAGGATCCTTCCTGAGAGGGAGAGGCGCGCCATGAAGTACGTCGACGAGTTCCGCGATCCGAAGCTCATCCGTCAGGCGGCCGACGAGATCCGCCGCCTGGCGCGGCCCGAACGCCATTACCGGATCATGGAGGTGTGCGGCGGTCACACCCACGCCATCTACCGCTTCGGCCTGGAGGGGCTGCTGCCCGAGAACGTCGAGCTCATCCACGGGCCGGGCTGCCCGGTGTGCGTGCTGCCCATGGGCCGCACCGACGACGGCCTGACCCTCGCCGAGCTGCCTGGCGTCGTCTTCACCGCCTTCGGCGACGTCATGAGGGTGCCAGGCACCAAGGGGAGCCCGCTGGAGCACAAGGCGCGGGGGGCGGAGATCCGCATGGTCTACTCGCCGCTCGATGCGATCAAGCTGGCCCAGGCCAACCCCGGCAAGCACGTCGTCTTCTTCGCCATCGGCTTCGAGACCACGGCGCCCTCGACGGCGCTGACGATCCTCAAGGCCCGCGAGCTCGGCCTCGACAACTTCTCGGTTTTCTGCAACCACGTCACCATCATCCCCGCCATCCGGGCCATTCTGGACTCACCGGACATGCGGCTGGACGCCTTCGTGGGTCCCGGTCACGTTTCGACCGTCATTGGCTGCCGTCCGTACGAATTCATTGCCCAGGATTATGGAAAACCGATTGTCGTCTCCGGCTTCGAGCCGCTGGACATCCTGCAATCGATCGTAATGATCCTGCGCCAGCTCGCCGAAGGGCGGTCCGAGGTCGAGAACCAGTATGCGCGGGTGGTGCCGTGGGAGGGGAACCTGCCGGCGCTGCGGGTTCTGGAAGAGGTGTTCGAGCTGCGGCCGTACTTCGAGTGGCGCGGTCTCGGCTTCATTTCTCAGAGTGCGCTCAAGCTGCGCGACGAGTTCGCGAAATGGGACTCCGAGCGGCGATTCGACGTGCCCGGCATCCGGGTGACCGATCCCAAGGCGGCGCAGTGCGGCGAGGTGCTCAAGGGGGTCCTCAAGCCGCCGCAGTGCAAGCTCTTTGGCACTGAGTGCACGCCCGAGCGGCCGGTGGGGGCGCTCATGGTCTCCTCCGAGGGAGCGTGCGCCGCCTATTACAACTACGTGCACCGCATGGCGATGGCCGGCGCGGCCGAGAGCCTATGAAGACCCTCGAGGAAGAGGTAAGCGTTGCGCTCCCTCGGGTGCGCTTCAAGGACGCCCGCATCGAAATGGCCCACGGCGCCGGGGGCAAGGCCAGCCGCCGGTTGATCGAGGGCTTGATCGTACCGCTCCTCGGCAGCCCTCTCCTGGCCCCCCTCGCCGATGCCGCCTATCTGGACGTGGACGGTGCCCGCATCGCCATGACCGCCGACAGCTTCGTGGTGCGCCCGCTGCGTTTTCCCGGCGGCTCCATCGGAGAGCTGGCGGTCAACGGCACCGTGAACGACCTCGCCGTCTCGGTGGCGAAGCCGCTCGCCCTTCTGCTCACCTTCGTGATCGAAGAAGGGATCGCGACCGAGACCCTGGAAGCCGAGCTGCAGGCGATCGCGGACGCCGCGCAACGGGCCGGGGTTCAGGTGGTCGGCGGCGACACCAAGGTCGTCGAGCACGGCAAGGCAGACGGCCTGTACATCACCACCGCCGGCGTCGGCCGCGCGGACCCGCGGGCCCGGCTGTCCGCGCAGTCGGTGCGCCCCGGCGACCAAGTGATCCTCTCCGGCCCCATCGGCGATCACGGCATCACCATCCTCCTGGCCCGCGGCGAGATCGACCTCGAAGCCGACCTGCGTTCGGACACGCGCTCGGTCTACCCCTTCGTGGAGGCGATCCTCGACGTAGCCGCGCCGGGTCTGCGCTGGATGCGCGATCCCACGCGAGGCGGAGTGGCGACCGCCCTCAACGAGTTGGCGAGGGACAGCGGTCTAGGAATCGTCCTCCAGGAGGAGGAGATCCCCGTCCGCGAGGCCGTGCGGGGAGCCTGCGAGCTGCTGGGCCTCGATCCGCTGCACATTGCCAACGAGGGTCAATTCCTGGCCGTCGTGGCCCCCAAGCTGGCCGACGAGGCCCTGGCCGCCGTGAGGGCCGTCCCCGGTGGTGGGGAAGCCGTGATCATCGGCGAAGTGCGCGAGCAGCCCCGGCGCACCGTGCTCGCCACCGCCTCCTACGGCGGGACGCGGGTGGTGGACATGCTGGTGGGGGATCCGTTGCCGCGGATCTGCTGAGCTGGTCCAGGCCGGATCTGCTGATACGTAGGTCCGGGCCAAAGGTCCGGGATTCCTCAGCCCAGCCCACCGGGCTGGGTCTAATCGGCCGGCCGGCCGTGCGCCCCAACGGGGCGCGATAATGAGTCCCGAGATTCGGTTCGTCATCGCCGGAACCCAGGCCGTTGCCATTCGCTGAGGGATCACGGCCCTTCAGGCCGGCGCACGTGTCGAAAGGGTGCCCCCTCTGTAGAGACGCCCCCCGGGGAACCCCGTGGGGCGTCTCCGAGGCGGGGAGATCCTCCCAGATACCGGTGGCCAACCCCGGGCAGATCTAGGTTTCGGGCGTCTCTACCTTGGGGATGTTTAGGTGGATCGGGCTTCAATTAGCCGTCATAGGTCTAATTCTTGGGACCGGGTTAACGCTGCGATCGCCGCCTCGATCTCGGCATCGGATTTACCCATTTGGTGGAGCAAGCGTCGGTAGTTGCCGAAAGCTGCCTGTAGATGCGGATGCTCGTGTCCTGTGCGGCGCGTAAACTCTAGGAAGATGGCCAAGTGGCGGCGCATCAGCGGCTCGGCCTCGCTGACCCGGTTCGTGGCCTGGAGCAGTTTCGCCAGGTTGTTGAGGTCAATGGCGATGTCGGGGTGTTCCGTCCCGAAGCACTTCTCGTCGATCGTGAGCGCACGGCGCATCAACGGCTCGGCCTCGTTGAGACGGTTCGTAATCTGGAGCAGTGCCGCTAGGTTGTTGAGGCGAATGGCGACGTTGGGGTGTTCTGCTCCGAAGGACTTCTCGTCGATTTCGAGCGCACGGCGCATCAGCGGCTCGGCCTCGTTGAGACGGTTCGTAGCCCGGAACAACAAGGCCAGGTTGTTGAGGTCTCGGGCGACGTTGGGGTGCTGCGTCCCGAAGGTTTTCTCGTCGATATCGAGGGTTCGTCGCATTAGCGGCTCAGCTTCGTTGAGTCGGTTCGTGACCTTAAGCAACTGCGCCAGATTGTTGAGGTCTCGGGCGACGTTGGGGTGTTCCGCTCCGAAGGCTTTCTCGTCGATACCGAGGGCCCGTCGCATCAGCGGTTCGGCCTCATTGAGCCGATTCGTGGCCTTGAGCAACTGCGCTAGGTTGTTGAGGTTGATGGCGACGTTGGGGTGTTCCGCTCCGAAGGCCCTCTCGTCGATGTCAAGGGTCCGTCGCATCAGTGGCTCGGCCTCAGCGAGCCGGTTCGTGGCCTTGAGCAACATAGCCAAGTTGTTGAGGAGGATGGCGAGTTTGGGGTGTTGCGTCCCGAGAGTTTTCTCGTCGATATCGAGGGCTTGTCGCATCAGCGGCTCGGCCTCAGCGAGCAAGGACTTGGCTTGGAGCAGTTGGGCCAACTGGTTCATTAGGAGGGTGGTGGGAACGGCGATGCCAGCAGCGTCGGAATACTGGACCACGGCGCGGGCATGGGGAACGAGGGGATCAAGGTTCGGCCAGCTACGAACATCCTGGGGATCGCCGACGAAGGCGGCGTTCACCCAGCGGAGCGCCTCACCTAGAGTTTCCATCAATGGTTCATTGTCGGGGCTATTCCTCAGACTGCGCCGGGTGACATCCTGTACCAGCCGGTGAACGGTGAAAGTTGGCGTTTCGCCGTCGCGGGTCACCAGGGAGTAGGTCGCCAACTCCACGAGAACGTTGCGACGGTTCGGTTCCTCGGGAGCCTTGGGGACGGGCACCTCCAGAAGCAATTCTGGAATCGGCTCCGGTCCCAGCCATGCCAGCCGCTCGAGCAGGCGCCTCGCTGGGGCGGAGAGGCGCTCGACGGAGGTCTGCCAGGTTATGGCGACGCTCGCCGGATAGTGACTCACCCGCGGATCGAACCACGTCAGGACCTGCTCGTGTCGCGAATGCCACTCTTCCAGATAGGCGGCGAGGGTCAGGCGACGCTCGGCGACATAGGCGCCGGCCTGTTCCAAGGCCAGGGGCAGAAAGCCAAGCTCGCGAGCGAGCACGGCGGCGTGGCCGGCGTCGTCCTGAGTCGTTCTCCTCCGTGTCTTTGTGCGGGCGAGCAGGAATTCGACGGCGGCCTCCTCGGCCAAGACGTCGAGTTCCAAGGGCTCCACCTCCGCGCTCCAGCGGGCGAGCCGGCCGGTCAGGAGCACGTGGCCGCCGTGGAGGCGGCTGATCAGGACATCCACCGCCGCGGCGGCATCTTCCGAGTCGACGTTGTCGAGGATCAACAGCCACCCCGATTGCTCTGCTAGCCAGCGAAGGACGGCCAATTCGCGGACCTCCTCTTCCGGCACGTCCTGCTCCGGCAGGTCCAGCACGCTCCGATCGCAGAGCGTCGCGAGGTTGCGCCGCAGATCGGCGGGCGAGCCCGCGCCCACGAACAGCAGCGCGGTGTAGTCCGCCATGTATTGCCATGCGTACTCCACGGCCAGCCGCGTCTTGCCTACTCCGCCCATACCATGGACCGCCTTGCCCGCGATGGCCATCGCTCGCCCGGCCGGAGTTTGGGTGAGCTTCTCGCGCAGGAGCGTGATTATTTCTTCGCGGCCCTGGAAAAGGGGCCTGAGGGAGGGAAAGGGGAGGTTGTGCCGGAGAGACGGACGCGGCGGATTCACGGACGGCAATTGAAAGAACTCTTCGGAGAGACCGCGATGGCGCTTGACCCGCTCGTCAAGCTCGTTACCGCTCCAGAAGTGGCAGGTCGCCTCGTCGCCCCAATCCTTCCGGATGGCGCTGCGCGTATCGACACTCACCGCCCGAGAGACCACGAACACCAACTCGTGGGGTTGATCCTCTACTGGCAGGCGCCGGAGCTTCTTGATTTCCTTGCGGGCGTGGGACGCGGTGAACGCCTGCACCCTCTTGCACTGGAAGACGAAGCGATGACCATCCTTCCAGGCCACCACATCGCGCCCGCCGTCGCTTCCCGCTTCGCCGAGGTGTTCGATCCGGGAGTAGCCCTCGCGCTGAACAAGCCACAGGCAGAGGCGCTCGAACTCGCCGGGCGCGAGCTTGTCGAAGGGCAGCGTGTGCGAGCCGCCGGTGACGGGGGGCTTGGGGTGGGTGGGCATGGTTTGATTTCGGGGATTTCTAAGAGTGTGTCTCAAAGTGGTTGACGACGACGCCTATGGCGCCAGGGATTGAAATCACCTGGCTACCTTCTGTAGTCCCTACGGGACATGGGAAGAACGAGTTGCAGTCCCGGAGGGGACAAGCGTCGGTAGCCAGGCGATTTCAATCCCTGGCGACGTAGGCGTGGCTGTCGCTCCTTTTGAGACGCCCTCTAAGTCAAGTCTATATCGTCACGCGGGCAGGGCGTGTGGAGTGGGACCGTCATCGCCGCAGTCTGAGACGCCCCACGGGGTAGCTCGCGCTACCCTGCGGGCGTCTCTACGTTGGGGACGTTTATACGGATCCGGCGGTGCGGCGGGGGGCGAGGTCCTCCCTATGGCGCATGGTATTCTTTCCTTCAGAGGTGACCGCATGAGAGCGCCAACTCCGGTCCAAAGACCCGAAGACATAGCGGAGACCTTCCTGGACGCCTATGAACGGGAACGAACCCTCCGTGCGTTGGACGCTCTCCTGGAGGGCAACGAGGCGGAACAGCAGGAGACATTCGCTTTTCTCAAGGAATCTCTGGATCAAGACCCTCCCTCCAACCGCAAGCTGTTCTCCTTCTGAAGGATCATCCTGCTGGATGCGCAATCTGTTACCTTAGTCCCGATGTCCACGATTACCCCCACCGCCCAGGCCACTTTCGTCGCCCAGCGCCTCCTTGAACGCAACCGAATCTCCTCCACCTTTTTCCCCGCCGAGAGCGACCGCTTGGCTCGGGCGTGCCAGGACATGGCCGGGCGCTTCCTGCGCGGCGGGCGGCTATTGGCATTCGGGCGCGGGCATTACGCGACGGACGCCCAGCACGTCTCTGTAGAGTTCGTTCATCCGGTGATCGTCGGCAAGCGGGCGCTGCCGGCTCTCGATCTGTCTTTGTTCTTCCGGGAATGGCTCGCCGCTCTCGTGCTGCCGGACGACATTGTGATGGGCTTTGGGTCTCCGGAGGGGGACCCCGAGATCTCGGAGGCTTTGGGCCTCGCGCGGGCTCGCGGAGCCCAGACCTTCGCGTTCACCTCGCCGTCTCCCGATCCGTATATCCATCAGGAGCTGATCGAGGTCGTCTACCACACGCTGTGGGAGACGGTGCACGTCTTTTTCGAGCACGGCGCGCTGGGGCATGAGGTGGGGAAGTCGAGCTTCCTCTATCCCTATCTCGGCAAGCAGAAGCAGGACACAGACAGCCTGATTGCCGAGGTCGCTGCCTCCATCCAGATGAAGGCTCGGGATGACGAGCGGCTGCGCGAGGAGGTCGCCCGCGATCAAGCGGAGAGGATCGCGAGTGCCGTGTCGGCGATCCGTCAACGCATCGCCCTGGGCGGCAAGCTCATCCTCTTCGGCAATGGTGGCTCGGCCACCGATGCCAACGACTGGGCTCTCGACTGCGTGGCGCCGCTGAAAGCGTTCCGGCCGATTCCGGCGATTTCGCTGGCCATGGAGCCGGCCATCGTGAGCGCGCTCGCCAACGACCTCGGCTCGGAGCCGGTTTTCCTGCGCCAGCTCATCGCCCAGGCCCGTCCACACGACGTGGCCATCGCCATCTCCACCAGCGGGGGCTCGTCCAACATCCTGCTGGCGCTGGAGGAAGCGAAGAAGCGGGGCCTTCTCACCGTGGCGCTGCTTGGCTACGATGGCGGCGAGACGGTGCGGCGGGGGCTCGCCGAAATGCCTCTCGTCGTGCCCTGCGACTATGTTCCCCGCATCCAGGAGATCCAGGCCTCGATGTATCACGTGATGCTCGAGCTGTTGGCGGAGGGGATTGCCGCTTGAGTCAGCGATTGGAGCTCTACGGCACGAAGAGCTGCCCGTACACGACGGAGCTACGCGAGCAACTGGAGTGGGACGGGAAGGATTTCGACGAGCACGACGTCGAGGAGGACGGCGAAGCCCTGGCGCGCATGGTCGCCTTGACGGGCCAGCGCACCGTGCCGGTGCTCGTCGACGACGGCCGCGTCGTCCAGATCGGATGGCAGGGCCGGGGCTGCATCGTGGCGGCGCCTTGAAGAAAGCGCAATCGATCCGTATTCACGGCGTGGTTCAGGGCGTCGGGTTCCGGCCCTTCGTATACCGTCTCGCTCACTCCCACGGCCTCTGTGGCTGGGTGCTCAACGCCGGCGAGGGGGTGCAGATCCACGTCGAGGGAGCCGCGCCGGCCGTCGATCGATTCGTCCAGGATCTCCAGACTCAACCGCCGCCCGCATCGCGCATCGCGGAGATCGATCTCGCCGACGCGGAGATTCAAGGCTTCGCCGAGTTCGAGATCCGCGACAGCGAAGCCGGGGGCAACGCTCCCACGGTTCGCATCTCCCCGGATCTGCCGGTGTGCGCGAGCTGTCTCGAAGAGCTTTTTTCGGGCGAAGATCGCCGCCGCGGGTATCCCTATATCAATTGCACGGATTGCGGACCGCGCTATTCGATCATCCTGGGTCTTCCCTACGACCGGCCGCGCACGACGATGCGCGACTGGCCGATGTGCCCGCGTTGCGCCGCGGAGTATTCCGACCCGCTGGATCGCCGCTTCCACGCTCAGCCTGTGGCCTGTCCGGATTGCGGGCCGCACTTCCATCTTCACGCGGGCGATGACGTGGTGAACGGTGAGGAGGCGGCACTCCGTGAGGCAGTTCGCCTCCTCCGCGCCAGGCGGATACTCGCCGTCAAAGGTATAGGCGGCTATCACCTGTCCTGTAACGCTCACGACAGGGACGCAGTGGCAGACTTGCGGGAACGCAAGTTCCGCAAGGAGAAGCCGTTCGCATTGATGGCCAGGGACCTCAACGTTGCTCGCCGCCTGGTCAAGCTTTCCCCGGAAGCGGAGTCGCTTCTTATATCGTCGCAGAGTCCCGTGGTACTGGCGCCAGCGAGAGTGGCGCTCGACGGCGTTGCGCCTGAGAACGGCGACCTAGGCGTGATGCTCCCGTACTCCCCCCTCCACCACCTCCTCTTCGCGTACGGCGCTCCGGCAGCCTTAGTGATGACCAGCGCCAACCGTTCGAGCGAGCCCATCGCGTACGAGGACGATGAGGCATTGGAGCGTCTATCCGGTATTGCCGATGCCTTCCTCATCGGGGAGCGCCCCATCGCCCGCCGGGTGGACGACTCCGTCTGCGCCGTGACCGCGCTGGGACCCGCGGTGCTGCGGCGGGCTCGCGGCTACGCTCCTGGGGCCGTGGCGAAGCTGCCTGCGGATCGGCCCATCCTGGCTCTGGGAGGAGATCTCAAGAACACCATCACCCTGGTGGTCGGCGGCGAGGCCTTCGTCAGTCAGCATCTCGGGGACCTAGGCAACTACGATGCCTTCCGGGCCTTCCAGGAAACAGTTCACGACCTCACCTCCATGTACGAGGTGAAATGGGAAACGCTACGGGTCGTCCACGATCTGCACCCCGAGTACGTCTCGTCGCTCTTCGCCCAAGCCCTGAAGGCCGCCGAGATCGTGGCGGTGCAGCACCACCGCGCCCACATCGCGAGCGTCCTCGCCGAGCACGACGCTTTGGATCGTCGCGTGCTGGGGGTGGCCTTCGACGGCACCGGCTTCGGTGACGACGGCGCCATATGGGGAAGCGAATTCTTCATCGGCAGCATCGAGAAGGGTTTCGAGCGCGTGGCCCATCTGCGGCCTGCGGTCCTGCCCGGGGGAGACGCGGCGGCGCGACACCCCGTGCAGGCGGCGGCGGGGTTCCTGGCCGGGCTCGATGATCTGCCCGACCTGACCGCCGAGCCATTCAACTTTCCCCGCCGCTACATCCAGGCGCGGGAATTGATCGAGAAGGATGTACGTGTCTTTCCCACGACCTCAGCGGGGCGCCTCTTCGATACCGCCGCCGCCCTGCTCGGCTTCACGCGGGAGATCAGCTTCGAAGGGCAGGCCGCGATCTGGCTGGAGCATCAGGCGCGCGGCGCCCGGCCTGACATCGAGGAGCATCCGCTGCCGCTCGACGGGAAGGAGTTGGATTTCAGGCCCTTGCTGGCAGCGGTGATCGTGGATCGAAAGGCCGGGCGCTCCGTACCGGAGATCGCCCGCGCCTTTCATCACGGTCTGGCTGCGGGAGTTGCTCGGGCTGTGCTCGATCTCACTGCGCAAGAGAGGCTCGACACCGTCGTCCTCTCCGGCGGCGTCTTCCAGAACCGGCTGCTCCTCGAACGGCTCGTGAATCTGCTGCGAACGGCGTCCCTCGCGGTGTGGTGCAACCGCGAGGTGCCGGCCAACGATGGCGGCTTGAGTCTCGGGCAGGCCGCCATGGCCTGTTTACTTCAGTAGGAACGTCCGAATCATCTCCAGCAACACCGCCCGCTGATAATCCGAGTTGCTCTTCTTCTGGAAGCCGTGCCCCTCGTCCTTGGCCACGAGATACCAGACCGGCACTCCCTTGGCGCGGACGGCGGCGGCGATCTGGTCCGACTCGTGGAGGGGGACCCGCGGATCGTTCGCGCCCTGGCTGATCATCAGCGGCTTGGTGATGCGGTCGGCGTGATTCACCGGCGCGATGCCTTCGAGGAAGGCCCGCATGTTCGCATCGCGCTCGTCGCCGTACTCGACCCGGCGCAGATCGCGGCGGTATTCCTGCGTGTTCTCCAGGAAGGTTACGAAGTTGCTGATGCCCACCGATTCCCAGGCGCAGCTCAGACGGTCGCTGTAGTGCGTCAACGCGGCGAGCACCATGTAGCCGCCGTAGGAGCCGCCCGTCACCATCACGTGCGAGGCGTCGAGGTCCGGCTGGGTGGCGATCCAGTCCAGCAGGGCGCCGATGTCCTTCACCGAGTCCTCGCGCAACCTTCCATTGTCGAGCTTCAGCCAGCTCTTGCCGTAGCCCGTGGAGCCGCGCACGTTGGGCACGATCACCGCCACGCCGAGCTCGTTGAGGATGTAGTTGTTGCTGCCCAGGAAGCCTGGGCGGGACTGGCCTTCCGGTCCGCCATGGATGTTGATGTACACCGGCCGCTTGCCCGGAAAGCGATCCCGGGACGGCTGATAGACGAAGGCCGGGATGGTCCGGCGGGCGCCCTTCGAGTCGGTATCGAACGTGGGGTAGCGGACGAGCTTCGGCAGTGCGAACGTTTCGGGATCGAGCCCGCCCACCTCGCTGGCCGTCCAGCGGTCGAGCCGGCGCCGATCGGGGTCGTAGCTGTAAACGTCGGACGAGGACCGGGCCCAGCTCACGGCGAAGGCCACCTCGTGCGCGCCGGGGCGAAACTTCAGCCCGTTGGCGCTGCCGGCCGGCAGGTCCGGCAGCGCCAATGGTTTGCCCGTGGCGGTCTCGATCAGGTGGAGTCGGCTGAAGCCGTCCTCGTTCACCAGGTACGCCAGCAGCTTGCCATCCTCCGAGCGGTCGAAGTCTTCCACGTCCCAGGGCACGTCGCCCGAGAGTACCGTGGCGGCACCCGTCATGGCATCGAGCCGCACCAGCCGGAGGAACTCGGAGTCCTTGTCGCTCGCCACATAGACCCCTTTGCCGTCCGCCGACCACTTGCCGTCCTGATAGGAGACGGTCAGATCTTCCTTCCGAGCATTGCGCGCGGTGAGGGTGTGCTTCTCGCCGCTCGCCACGTCCAGCCAGTAGAGGTAGGTCTCGTTGGCCGATACGTTTTCCGTGACCAGGAGACGGTGGCCGTCCGGGCTCCAGTCGAGGGGCTCCCACGAGCCTTGAGCCTCGGTCAGCCGGCGCTCGCTCCCCGGCGTGGAGGGATCGGATACATAGACGTCCATGTCGCGGCCGTTGCGGGCGTTGCTGGCATAGGCCAGCCGCGTGCCATCCGCCGACCAGAGGGGAGAAACGTAGCGGTGCGTGCCATCGGAAAGCCTCTTCGCCCGGCCGGTCTTGCGGTCCAGAAGGAAAAGCTGGAAGTTTTCGGCTCCGCCCTCGTCGATGGAGTAGAGGAGCTCATCCGGGCGTCCCGGGCGGTAGGCGCCGTTGTTCACCGGCTCGCGGAAGAAGGTGATCTGAGTGCGGGCCCCGAGCGGCGTCGACACCTCGTGAAGCTGCGGGCTTTCCGCGAAACGGGTACGGATCAGCAGCCGGCGCTCCTTGGGGTGCCAGTCCATGACGAGAGCGCCGCGGATGTTCTCATAAGGGAGCAGGCCCTCGAGGTGCTCGAGGGGGATGGGCGGCACGCCCTGCGCGGCGATGGTCTCCGGCACGGGCAGGACGTGGGGGGCCGGCTCGGCTGCCCTTAGAGAGGATGCGGCCAGCAGCGCGGCGAGGACGAGGGCTGACTTTCCCTTCATGGCACCTCCAAGGTGGACATTTCCATCGAAACGGCTACACTGCGCGAGAGAATCCCAATCATGGCCAACTTCTACAACTGCAACCGGTGCCCTGCCTACTGCTGCTCCTACCCGCGGATCCCGGTGCAGGACGAAGACGTCCGCCGCTTGGCCAAGCACCTGGGACTGTCTCCCGAAACGGTCGCGCGGAAGTTTACCAAGAAAGGCGACGAGCCTGGCGAGGTCATCCTACGCCACCAGCCGGACGAGACCTACGGCAGCATCTGCAAGTTCCTCGATCTCGAGACCCGCGGCTGCACGGTCTACGAAGCGCGCCCCGGAATCTGCCGCGAGTATCCAGGCACGTGCCGCTGCGGTTACTATGATTTTCTCAGCTTCGAGCGCCGGGTCCAGGAAGACCCGGAGTTCATTCCCAGCACGTTCAACCAGCCGGGGAAGTAGCTCACGCGTGCGCTCAAGGCTCGGGAGGTGACCCGATGCAATCCTCCGGAACCGTCGAAGAGTTGCTGAGAGAAATCGGCAAGGTGCCGGCCCACGACGTCGGACAGCGCTGGGAGCTCTGGGTTCCCGAGCTCCTGCGTTTGCGCGGCGTGCGCGTCGGCGACGACATCGCCATGGCCATCCTTCTCGACGCTCTGCTCGCCAAAGGCTTCTATCCGGACGGCGTGACCGAGGGTGAAGGCGGACGTACCTACCGCTACGTCTGCCAGGAATAGCACCCCCGGATTCGCCGTGAAGACGCTCAACGTCGGTATCGCCTCCTGGATCATTCAGGATGGCAACTATCCGGATTTCGAAGCCGGGAAAGAGTACCGCTTCGCGCTGGAGATGTTCCCCATCGCGATGGGCGCCTCGCGAAATCGCACACGCTACCTGGAGCCGCGCGAAGGCTGCGACTACGCCTTCTGCGGCCAGGTCGTCCTCATCTGGCCGGAGGTCGTGGTGCTGGATGCCGGCATCCTGATCTATCGCGATGGGGGCGTGGAGGGCCTGCCGCCGGTGGGGGAGTACGCGGCCGGTGAGCTGTACCTCGGCGTCGACCCCTTCTTCTGGTCCGAGACCCACTCCAAGCGTTGGGGAGCGCCGAACCTCTTCTACGATTGGCTCATCGAAGAGGTCCTCCTGGAGACCACCCCCTGGATCGAATCGCTGGACGACCAGGGGCGCAAGGTCCGGCGGCGCGACGAAGTGCCTCAGACTTTCACCGCCGTCGGCCGCACGAACGCTTTCGAGGACGACGACGGCAACGCGCACTACATCCTGCGGTGCGCGCGGGTTTAGGTGGGTTTAGGTGGCGTCGAGCTCGGCGACCAACTTTTTAGGTGCGACCACCCTGTAGGCGTCGGTGACGATATCGGCGATCTCGTTCCAGTCGGCCGGCACGTCGAGGAACACTCCCAACCAGCCGCGATGCCCCACGTAGGGTGGAACGAAGAACCGCTCGGGATCGGTTCCCACTCTCATCTCCTGAGCGCCGTCGGGCGCGGCGCACCAAAAGGCAAGCCGGTCGTCGTGATGATGATTGGCGTACATGACGAACGTCTTCTTGCCGCGCACGAACCAGGTCGGCTCGCCGTGACTGAGCCGTTCGGTGGTCTCCGGCAGAGCCAGGCAAAGCCGCCGCAGCGCTTCCAGTGGGTCTTTGGCCATGCCATCAATTCTGGCACGTCGAGCCGTTCCGGCGAAAGCGGCACCGGTGCTACCATGCGCCCTCGTTGAAACCTGGGAAAGGAGACCGGCGATGAGTGACGCCCCCGCCTTGTTTCGGATGATCCTGCACGTGTCCGACACGGACCGGGCGGCCGCCTTCTACACGACGCTTCTGGGTACGGAGGGGAGGAGAGTCGCTCCGGCCCGCCGCTACTTCGACTGTGGCTCGGTCATCCTCGCCCTCGTCGATCCGGCCGGCGGTGGGGAGGCGCCGAAGACCAATCCCGATTACGTCTATTTCTCGGTGCGGGATCTCGAAGCGGTGCACGCGCGGGCGGGCGAGCTCAGTTGCCTTTCCCAGGGCGAGGTGCACGGCAAGAGCGCGGGCGACATCGTGATCCGCCCCTGGGGCGAGCGCTCCTTCTACGCCTACGATCCGTTCGGCAACGGCCTCTGCTTCGTCGATGAGCGGACGGTGTTTACGGGCCAACCCCGATCCTGAATCGAGATCAAGGAAACGCCGCCATGCGCAAGCTGACGCTCGTCCTCCTCCTGCTCGCCACCCTCATCCCCAGGCCCGCCGCGGCCTGGAACGACGCGGGCCACATGACCATCGCCGCCGTGGCCTATCAGCATCTGGCGCCGGAGGTGCGGGCTCGCGTGGACGCCTTGCTGCGGCAGCATCCGGATTTCGCCAAGCTCTCCGAAGGCCTGGGCGCGGACGATCCGGACTTCGGGATCAAGGTCTTCATGAAGGCGGCGACCTGGCCCGATATCATCCGCGGCGACGCCCGCTTCTTCGACGACCTCAAGACCGGGGTGACCCCCACTCCCTTGCTGCCGGGCTTTCCCGACATGATGGTCCACAAGAACTGGCACTACCGCGACGAGGGGATCTCCTTCGACGGCACGCCCACCAAGGCGCCGGACGCCGTCAATGCCCTGACCCAGATCGTGGCGATGCGCAACGCTCTGGGCGATCCGTGGGTTCAGGCGGGCTTCCAAGCCTATGCCCTCTCCTGGCTGGAGCACTTGGTGGGGGACATCCACCAACCCCTCCATGCGATTTCCCGTTTCTCGGCCCTGCATCCGGGCGGCGATCACGGCGGGAACGACTTCAAGCTCGACGACCCGAGCGACCCGAAGCTCAGCCTTCACTGGTTCTGGGACACCTCCCTGGCCGCCGACCCCAATCCGCAGCGGGCGATCGCGCTGGCGAGGAGCGTCGCGGGAGACTACACCCTCGACGACCGCGAGTCCGGCTCCGGGACGGACGTTCAAGGCAGGGTCCTCGCCTGGCTGAACGAGAGCGGCGATCTCGCGCGGTACGTGGTGTACACGGTGGGGGAGGAGACGACCCAGCCGCCTTTCCTCAGGGTGCCGGACGCCTACCGCACGCTGGCCAACCAGATCGCCCGACATCGCGCGGCGATCGCCGGGTACCGGCTGGCCGCGCTGATCGATGGCCGGTTGGGAGCCCATTGAATGCGCGTGAATCCTGGCGTCATCCTTATCGTCCTTGCCGCACTGTCCTTGTTTCCGCCTCGCCTCTTGGCTCAGGCGGCCCAGGCGAAGGAAGAGGCCGCGAAGCCGGCCGAGCCGAAGAAGGCGCTCGAGGAGAAGGTCTCCCGCACCCAGCACGCCGTCACCGTCGACAGCCAGCGCATCGCCTACACGGCCACGGTCGGCACCCTCGTGCTGCGCACGGAGGAAGGCACGCCGCGGGCGTCGGTGTTCCACGTCGCCTATACGCGGGACGGCGTGAAGGACCCGGCGCAGCGGCCGGTGACCTTCGCCTTCAACGGCGGTCCTGGAGGCGCCTCCGTCTGGGTCCATTTCGGCGCCTTTGGTCCGAAGCGTGTGGACCTCGATTCCCAAGGGTTTCCGCTGCCGCCCCCCGGCCGCTTGGTGGACAACGAGAACTCGATCCTCGACGTGACGGATCTCGTCTTCGTCGATCCCATCTCCACGGGCTACAGCCGGCCGGCGCCGGGGGTGGACGTCAAGGAGTTCCACGGTTTGGAGAACGACATCGAGTCGATGGCCGAATTCATCCGCCTGTGGCTGACCCGCAACGGCCGTATGGCGAGCCCGAAATTCATCGCGGGAGAGAGCTACGCGACGATCCGCGCTGCCGGCCTCGCGGCCCGTCTGATCGACCGCTACGGCCTCCGCCTGAACGGTGTCGTTCTGATCTCCACGGCGCTCAACAGCCCCACCCGCTCCTTCGACTCCGGCAACGACATCCCGTTCGTCACTTTTCTTCCGACCTATACCGCGGCGGCCTGGTATCACAAGAAGTTGCCCCCCGAGCTGTCGGGTGACCTGCGCCGCACGCTGGACGAGGTGAAGAAGTGGGCCCTCGACGAGTATGCTCCCGCGCTCCTTCAGGGCGACTGGCTGCCGGCCGAACGGCGGCGGGCGATCGCCGGGAAGCTCGCCCGTTACACGGGTCTGTCCCTCGACTACGTCGAGCGCGCCAACCTGCGCATCGAGCACGCCCGCTTCTGCAAGGAGCTGCTACGCGATCGAGGCGAGACGATCGGCCGCATCGACGCCCGTTTCACCACCAAGGATCTCGACTCGGTGGGGGAGATTGGAGAGTTCGATCCCAGCCTCACGCGGTTCGACGCCCCGTTCACCGAGACGACCGTCGACTACCTGCGCCGGGACCTTGGCTACCGGGAGGACGAGCTGATCTACGAGCGCCTGACCGACAAGGTTTTTCCCTGGCATTTCCCCAATCACGAGAACCGCTACGCCAACCTGGCCGAGACCCTGCGGCAGACGATGATGAAGAATCCGGACCTGAAGGTCTTCATCGCCAGCGGCTACTACGATCTCGCGACCCCGTTCTTCGACGGCGACTACGCGGTGGCGCACATGGCCCTGCCGGAGAAGGAACGCCCGCGCGTCCGCTTCGGCTACTACGAGTTCGGCCACATGGTCTACGTCCGCCCGGAGGATCACCGCAAGCTGCGGCAGGACGTGACGGGGTTCATCCGCGAGGCCGTGGGTCGGTAGGTTGGATGTACGAGATCGCGGCAAACGCCATGGCACCTCCACGACCGGCCACACCCTTGACGTGATGCCGATCTTGACGTTTTCCGCAAGTCATGGAGTATAATGATTAGAGGGCTGGAGGAGTCCCATGGCGCTAGAGAAAGAGCTAGAGACCTTTAAGAGTAGGTTGCCGGAGCTGAAGGCCGAGCACGTCGGCAAGTTTGTGCTCATCCACGGCGACGATGTCGTGAATGTGTTCAGCAGCTATGATGATGCCATTAATGCGGGATACTCTCAGTTTGGTTTAAGTCCTTTTCTGGTGAAACAGGTACAAGTCGTGGAGCAAACTCAGTTCATCTCACGCTTCGTGAACCCTCGCGCTGCCGCGCGCACAACTTAGCCTTGTGGCTCACTTCTCCCTACAGGTAGGACCGAATGGCCCGGTCTTGCGGGCGTACATTTCAGTTAGCAAGGCGCGCATTCAAGTCCTCAAGGCGGCAGGAGAGCCGATTCCTCCACCGGTGCAGATCGATGCGTTGCTGGATACCGGCGCAAGTTGTACTTGCGTGGATCCGTCCGTTTTGGCGAAATTGAAGTTAACACCTACAGGTAATGTTAGCGTTAACACCCCGAGCACGGGTATGACGCCTCATTTGGCTGACCAATACGACGTTGCCCTCATTATTCCTGATGGGGGAACGCCGCTCGTCCTGGAGACTATCCCCGTGGTTGCTGCGGAATTATTCGCCGCGCAGGGCTTCCATGCTTTAATCGGACGAGACATCCTAGATCGTTGCGTCTTTGTTTATACCGGCGGCGCGAATCCACTGTTCACGCTAGCTTTTTAGCTCGGATTTCGCGTGACCGGATTCATTCGCGAGGCGCCGGGTCGGTAGGTTGGATGTACGAGATCGCGGCAAACGTCATCGCGCTGATCCACGCCGTCCTCATCGCGCTGGTGGTGGGCGGCGCCCTGGTGGCCCTGACGCCGGGAGTCGTCTTGCGGGTCCCTCGCTGGCTGATTGGAGGCTACCTGATTTCGGTGGGTGGCACGCTGCTCTCCGATCTCTTCCTGGGCGAATGCATCCTGACGCAGTGGGAGAGGACGCTGCGCGAGCAGGCCCTGCCGGGCAGCGCTTTCCACGAGACCTTCCTCCAGCACTACTTCGGCTTCCTGCCCTCCGCCTTGACGCAGCCGAGTCATTTCCCTTCCTATCTCGGGGTCATCCTGGGAATCACCGCGTGGGCGTTCTTTCGGCTCCGCACGGCTTGACACGGCCTGGCTGTTTCCAGTCTGATTCAGAGGTAAATCCGGGCATGGAGTCGGTAACGCTGCACCTTCTGGTTGGGGAGGGGCGATGGGCAACGCTAACATCCGCTGTCCGCAATGTGGTCTGGTCAACTTCACCACGGCCGCGGAGTGCCGCCGCTGCCATTCCCCGTTGAGCGCGGCGGCGAGTGACAGAACTGTCCTCGATCCCGCGAACCCGAGCTTCGTGACCCCCACCGGGGGGCTCCCTGACTACAAGACGGCCGTCCCCTGGTCGCGTCGCTCGAGCACCAACACCGCCTTCCTCGTCATCGGCTGGTTTCTCTGCCCTCTGCTCACCCTCTGGTGCTGCCTCAACCTGCTCACCGGCGAGATCTACTACGACACTCCGGACGGCCAGGGTGGCTATCGAGTCTGGAGCCGGGCCAACAAGATCGCGGCGCTGGTCCTGGTCGGCGTTTGGGTCGTCGGGGTCATCATCTTCATCGCCGAGCGCTGAGCCCGTAGCCTTTGTCCCAGCGGTTCCGCAATCCTAAGTAGAGGTGCTTTGGGAAGCTCGTAGCGGCGGGCGTTTGAGGCACATTTCCTTCGGGCGGCGACTCGGGAGCAGATTCGTATTCGGTAGAGGGGTGACCCG
>Ga0134121_10000438_pt1 | contig 48812 bp, 17 predicted proteins | sample KB301_FD_96463 | JGI IMG/M metagenome (GOLD analysis project Ga0134121, IMG submission 96463) | Terrestrial soil microbial communities without Nitrogen fertilizer from Kellogg Biological Station, Michigan, USA - KB3-0-1 | ecosystem: Environmental > Terrestrial > Soil > Unclassified ...
GGGATCGAGTGGCACGTAAGCTCCTCCGGCTTTGATAGTGGCCAGCATGGCGATTCCCACCTCAAGGCTGCGATCGATACAGATGCCGACTTTAACGTCGCGACCCACACCCAGGTTGCGCAGGTAATGAGCCAGTTGATTCGAGCGATTGTTTAATTCGCGATAACTTAGTTGTTGACCATCAGAGATCAGCGCCACGTCCTCCGGCGTGCGTTCAACCTGAGTTTCGAAGCGCTCCTGAATCGACAGCTCCGCTGAATGAGCAGCAGTGTCGTTCCAGTCGACCAAAATCTGATTCAACTCGGCTTGCGTGAGCAGCGGCAGGCGCGAAACCCGCGTTTCGGCTCCAGACGGCAAATTCTCAAGCAATGTCTGAAGATGAATTAGTACGTTATGAATCGCGTCATCGTGATAGCGTGAGCAATCGTAAACAGCTTGAATGCTAAGCCGCTGGCCCGGGCTTGTCAATATAGTCAGGGGATAGCCGGTGGTCGAACCAAAGCCGCGATCTTCGCGAAATTCGAGCTTCCCGGTTGGTGCCTGGTGCGTGCTGTCCACCGGCAGGTTCTCAAAAACCAGAATGCTGTCGAAAAGTGGGACGCCGCGGGGCACGTCGCTCCAGCCTTGAATGTCGAGCAGCGAGCTGTATTCGTATTGCTGCAACTCACTCTGCCGGGTCTGAAGTTCTTTGAGCCACGAAAGCATTGGTTGTCGCGAATCGATCTTCGCCCGTAGCGGCAGAGTGTTGATAAAAAGTCCGACCATCGACTCGACCGCGTCCAAATTTGCCGGTCGACCGGCCATCGTCACTCCGAAAACAACATCATCCGCGCCACTGTAACGACTCAGCAAGAGGGCATAAGCACCCTGGACGAGGGTGTTCAAAGTGAGCCGGTGGCGGCGCGCAAACTCGCGCAGATTTTCGGTCGCTGCTTCCGAGAGCTTAGTACGATGATCGGCGAAAAATTTTCCTTCTTCAACTGGTTGGGCTGAGTTTCGCTCGACGCCAAACGAAGTCGGCTCGGTAAAGCCGGCCAGCGTTTTCCTCCAGAAGTGTTCGGCGTTTTTCGTGTCTTGCCGGCCGAGCCACGCGATGTAATTGCCGTACGGAAGAGAGACCGGCAGAACTGGTTCACGACCTTCGGACAGCGCATCGTAAATAGCGAAGAACTCTTTCAGCAGCAGGGCGCGCGACCAGCGATCGAGCAGCAGGTGATGGCGGCTAAAGAGGAACTTGTACTCATCGTCAGCAAATCTCAGCAGCGCCAGCCGCATCAGAGGTGCTTCGTCGAGGACAAAGCCGCGGTTTCGATCCGCCTCGATGAACATCGGCAATCGGCTTTCACGTTCCGCAGTTGTCAGAGCTCGCCAGTCCTGTTTCGTCACCGGCAGATCGACTTGCCGGTAAACGCACTGCAAAGGTTTCTCGAGATCTTCCCAGAGAAAAGAAGTGCGTAGGATCGAGTGTCTCTGCACCACGCGTTTCCAGGCCTCTGTGAACGCAGCCACGTCCAGCTCGCCCTTGATCGTGAAGAGTGATTGCTCGAAATAGACGCTCTGTTCCGGCGCGAAAAGGCAGTGAAAGAGCATTCCCTGCTGCATCGGGGAAAGCTGATAAAGATCTTCCAGATTCTCGGCCCTGCTCCGTTCAGTTTTGCTCGTGAGTGTCATTTCCCTTATTTCTAATGTTCCAGACATGCCTTTAGTTTCGCTGCCAGCTCTGCGACGTATGGTTCTTCACGCATGGTTGTATGAGTGCCGGGGACGACGTGCAGGTCAAAGCCGCCCGCTGCCATGCGGCGCCAGCCGAGGCGATTGTCCTCAAAATCGGGCGCGGCGTCGCGGGCCCAGAACAACGTGATCTTGCCGGGATACTCCTGCCGTGCCGGCATGTATTGCTCTTCAGCCGTGAGAATTGCCGCCACCGTGCGGACTAACGACTCATCGACGCCACTGTCGCGCGCCAGCAGTTTTTCAATCTCCGGATCGGTAGATTTCGCTTCTGCGTTGTTTTCGTCAGCCATTCGCCCGGTCAATCTTCGTTTCACACCTTTGCCGGCGGCGCTCAGATAACGCCGCGGACCATGCTCCATCAGGTGGCCGGCATGACATTGCATCCTCTTGGCAAAGCTGTAGACCGGACAATTCGTATTCAACATCGCCAGCAAAGCGACTTTCTCACCTTCGGCCAGTAGCTGCTGCGCCATTTCATAAATGACGAGCCCGCCGAAAGAAGCGCCCAGCAAAAAGTACGGGCCACGAGGCTGAAAAGCGCGCATCTCGCTGATATAAAGCGCCGCCATTTCCTCTACGGTCGTGAGCGGCTTGGTTCGTCCGTCGAGTCCCTGTGCTTGTAACGCGAAAACTGGTTGATTTTTGCCAAGGTGGCGCGAGAGTGGACGGTAGATCAGGACGTTTGCACCCGCGGCGTGGACGCAGAACAGCGGCGGACGCGAGCCTTCCGGCTGAATCGCGACGAGCGAAGACCACGGCTTGAACGTGTCTGAATCGCGCAGAGAGTTTGCCAGTTGCTCGACAGTTGGAAACTTGAAAAGAGTAGCCAGGGGAAGATGCTTGCCGAGCCGGTTTTCGATCTGGGCGAAGAGACGCGCGGCTAATAATGAGTTACCGCCGAGCTCGAAGAAGTTGTCGTTGACGCCAATGGATTTTCGTTGCAGGACATTGGCCCACAACGTCGCAAGTTGTTCTTCCAGCTGATCTCGCGGCGCGACGTAAGCCTGTTCGAGATCACGTTGCGACTCATCGGGGAGCGGCAGTGAGCGGCGGTCCATTTTGCCATTCGGCGTTAGCGGCAAAGCATCCAACGCGACAAAGATCGCGGGCGACATATACTCGGGCAAGCTAGCTTTGATAAAAGCGCGGAGCTCGTTCCAGAGTTTGGCCGTGTCGGATTTCGCGACCGGAACAACGTAGGCCACTAACTTTCCGTGTCTTGTGACGACGGCCGCATCGCGCACCGCGTCGTGTTTACGCAACCGCGCCTCGATTTCGCCGGGCTCGATCCTGAATCCACGGATCTTCACCTGACGATCGATGCGGCCCAGATACTCGATGTTCCCGTCATTGAGATACCGGCATAAGTCTCCGGTCTTGTAGAGACGGCCGGAAGTAAATGGATCCGGAACAAACGCCGTGGCGGTCAGCTCAGGACGGTTCAAGTAGCCGCGTGCCAGGCCTTCGCCGGCGAGGTAAAGCTCTCCGGGCACGCCGATGGGAACTGGTTGCAGATCCTCGTCTAACAGGTAGCAACGAGTGTTCGCGATTGGCCGCCCGATCGTAGCCTGTGATTGCGGAAGACGGAGAGCAAACGTTGAGTAGGTCGTGTCTTCTGACGGACCGTAAAGATCACAAACGCGTTTGACGTGGGTCTGGCTATATATCTCGTCTACCAGGCTAGCCGAGAGCGGTTCGCCAGCCAGGTTCACGGTCTGCACAGTTTTCGGAACGCCACCCAGATGCAGCAACTCAACCATTGCTGAAGGAACCGTATTGATGAGTCGAACCTCACTCGCCGTCGACAAACTGAGCAGGTGCAGGACGTCGTTCGCCAAAACTACTTTGCCTCCACAACTCAGCGGCAGAAACAACTCGAAAACAGAAAGATCAAAACAGATCGACGTCGACGCCAGTACGCCGCTCAACTCTTCCGTCGAGAACACGTCGCGCGCCCAGGCCAGCAGGGCGGCGGCGCTGCGATGTTCAATCGCGACTCCTTTTGGCCTTCCGGTTGACCCGGAGGTATAGATAACATACGCGAGATTATCGTCTTCAGGTTTGGTCGCGAGATTCTCTTCGCGCTCGTTACTGATCTCGGGCCAGTCAGTGTCGATGCAGAGCACTTCAGCCGGCGCGACCCGCTCTTTTATCGACTCCTCAGTTAGCAGCAATGCGGCTCCGGAATCCTGTAACATGAAATGCAAGCGCTCACTCGGATAAGACGGATCCAGGGGTACATACGCGCCGCCCGCCTTTAAAATTCCCAGCAACCCGACAATCATCTCGAGGGAGCGCGTCATGCAGATGCCGACTAACACTTCTGGTCCAACGCCGCGCTTTCTGAGGTGATGCGCTAGCTGGTTGGCCCGGCGGTTTAATTCAGCGTAGGTTAAATTTTTCGTCTCCACCGTCGCGGCGGTGGCGTTTGGAGTCAGCGCCACTTGAGCTTCAAACAGTTGCGGAATGCATTGCACTGCAAACGCTTCTTCCGTGTGATTCCAATCCACCAGAATTTGCTTCCGCTCAGCCTCGGTCAGTAAAGGCACAGCGCAAACTCGCTCGGTTGGATTGCGAACTATTCCGTGCAATACGGTATGGAAATGATCGGCCAGTCGCTCGATCCGCGTGAGATCGAATAAGTCTGTGCTGAAGCGAAAGCGGCATTCGAGCTTGTTCAGTCGCTCAACGACGTCAAGTGACAAATCAAAGCGGGCAATAAAGTCGTCGAACCTGAACTCCTCGAGCTTAGCGTCGTGAGCCTCCTGAAAACTGAACGACACTTGAAACACCGGCGCGTGACTCAAGCTCGGCTCGAGCTCTAATTGCTCGAGCAGTTTTTCGAAAGGCACAAAATGCGCCTGCGCTTCAAGAACGTTGCTATGCAGCTCAGACAAGAATTCGGATATCGTCGTGTTACTCGAAATAATGCTGCGGAGATTCAACGGGCTCGACAGTGGACCGACCAGTTGCCTGGTTTCTGCGGCGTCGCGGTTGGAAAAGGTATAGCCGACGACGAGATCGTTTTGTTTGCTATGACGAGCCAGCACAATCTTGAACGCAGCCAGCATGACGATAGGAAGTGTAGTGCCTTCCCCTGCGGCGGTCGCCTTCAACTCAGCGGCGAGATTGTTTTCCAAATCCATCCAAAGCGACTGGCCCTGCCATGAGCGTGCAGGTGGTCTGGGACGATCGGTAGGCAGCTCGATTACTGCGGGCGCGCCTTGCAGCTTTGCTCGCCAAAAATCCAACGCCGGTTTAGTGCTGTCGTGCGCGAACCGTTTGCGCTGCCACGAGGCGTAGTCAGCGTACTGAATGGGCAGCGGTGAGTTGGACCACTCGCTTCCGTTCGCGAACACGTTGTACGCTGCCCATAACTCGTCAAATATAATTTGTAACGACCAGTCATCGCAGACAATGCGATGGAGATTCAGCAGCAGTACGTGCTCGCGTTCGTTAAGTCGAAACAAAATCGCTCGCAGCAGCGGCCCGAGTGTGAGATCAAACGGCTGCTGCGCTGCGCTCCGGGCCATGCCGCGCGCCTTTTGCTCGTCTGAGACATCGATGAATTGAATCTCCACCGTCCGCTGTGGCGCGATCAGTGGCTCTGGCTTGCTGTCCTTAATTGAATCAAGCTGATTGGTGGCAAAGGTCGTTCGCAATGACTCGTGACGGCTGACGACCGCCAGCAGCGCGCGCTGTAACAGATCCTGTTTGACTGGACCAGTGATTTTGACGGCGCGAGAGATGGTTCCCGACGCATCGCCCGGACTAATCTGTTCGAGAAACCACAACCGTTCCTGAGCAAACGAAAGCGGAATTGGCCCACCCTCTTCTCGACGCGGAATGGTTGGTTGAGTGTGGGCAGCCTCGAGACGCGGCACGGCGATCAATCGATCGGCGCCTTCCAAATTCTCATGCTCGCGTCTAACTGTACTCATTTAAAACCTCTCTGCGGCCCTCTGCGGCCCTCTGCGGCCCTCTGCGACCTCTGCGTTAACGACCGTCTTAAACGCAGAGGACGCAGAGGGCCGCAGAGATCGCAGAGAATGCCGAAACATTGTAAAAGACCACTTAACCACGCAGCTTAGCCAGCACTTTGTTCAGCTCTTCCTGGCTCACTTGCGCGCTCGGAAAATCAGAAGGTGAATAAGCGGCCTTGTCGCTCGTTCGAGGTTCGGCGATCAGGTTGCGCAGCTCCGCAACGAAACTCTGCGCCAGTCGAGCGATTGTGTCCTCACGATGGATACTCTCGCTGAAGGTCCAATCGAGCCGCAGTTCGCCACCCGAAACCACGCCGATGATATTGATGAGATATGAGCGCGGGGCCTTCGCGCTCTGGGCCGGCCCGCTGGATTGCGAGGTGAAACTAAACATCGAAGAATCGAGCAACACGCGATCAACCTGGCCGAGGTAATTGAACCTGACTTCAGCTTGCGGCAAGCTCTGCAACATCTCAGCATCACCGCTGGCATACCGGAGCAATCCGTAGCCGATGCCGCGGTTGGGAATCGCGCGCAACTGTTCCTTACCAACGGCAGCGCCTCAACTGACGACTGCGCCGTGCTAGAGTCAAGCATCACCGGAAAGATCGTCGTAAACCAACCAATCGTGCGCGAGAGACTTACGTCGTCGATGATTTCCTCACGCCCGTGTCCTTCGAGATCTACCAGCAACGACGGCGAAGTGGTCCATTGAGCAAAAGCCCGCACGAGCGCCGTCAGCAACACTTCGTTAATCTGGGTGCGGTAACGAACCGGCACTTCCTGTAACAGAGCGCGGGTTTCGGCGGCGTCGAGTGAAACGGAAAGCGTGCGTGCCTCAGCCACCGTGTTTGCCCCGCTTGCTTCATCTCGAGGCAGTCGCGCGGCGGAATTTTTACCGGGCGCGAGCCAGTAAGATAATTCATCACGGAGAGCGCCTGACTGTGCATGTTTCGCCAGCCGCTCGGCCCAGGTCTTGAACGAAGTCGTCTTGGCCGGCAGTGATGGCTTTTCACCACGGCTGAGCTGCTGATAGAGCGTCTGGAAATCTTCGAGCAGGATGCGCCACGACACACCATCCACGACCAGATGATGGATCACGATCAGTAGATAACTGTTCAGCTCCGGGCCGCGATCGAATAGCGCGACACGCATGAGTGGACCATCCTGAAGATTCAAGCTTGCATGCAGCCTGGCGGCGTGGTCCCTCAACGACTCTTGAGATAGATCGATCAGCTCAAATGGCACGACCTCATCAGGCGGCGCAATCACGCTCTGCCAACCATCCGCATCAAGCCTGAATCGCGATCGCAACGCGTCGTGCTGTTGCAAAAGCTCTTTCGTCACTTCCGCAAACAATCTCGCGTCCACCGGATCCTGAACTTCAAGCAACATTGCCTGGTTGTAGTGATGCAGCTCGGGCTGATTGATCTCAAAGAAACGCGCCTGCACCGGCGTGAGGGGAAACGCGCCCGTGACCGTACCCTGCTCCGTCACTGTCGTAACAACTCCCGCCACCGCAGCCAGCTCGCTCACAGTTTGATGTTGAAACAACTGACGCGGCGTTAACCCGAGTCCAGCCTGATTCGCTCGCGCGATGATCTGAATACTGAGGATCGAATCTCCGCCCAGATCGAAAAAGTTGTCGTGCACGCCCACGCGTTCGACCGAAAGAACGGCTTTCCAAATATTCGCCAGCACTTCTTCGACGTGATTGCGCGGGGCAACAAAAAGGCTACCGGCGCGTGAATGATCCGGCGCGGGCAGTGCGCGTCGATCGAGTTTTCCGTTTGCTGTCAGCGGCAGACGATCGAGGAAGACGAAAGCGGAAGGAATCATGTATTCCGGCAGTCTGCCGTTCAGAAACGCCCTCAGCTCTCCGGCATTGATTTTCGCGAGGCTGACAACATACGCCACCAATCGTTTGTCACCCGGATGATCCTCTCGCGCGACCACAACACACTGCGCGATTTCGTCGTGCTCGAGCAGTGCCGTCTCAATCTCGCACGGCTCGATCCTGTAACCATGAATCTTTACCTGCTGATCGACGCGTCCGAGAAACTCGATCCGTCCGTCAGCGAGATAGCGCGCCCGATCGCCCGTTTGGTACAGCCGCTCGCCGGAGTTGAAGGGACTGGGAATGAACTTCGCCGCCGTCGCGTCCGGGCGGTTGATGTAGCCACGCGCGACACCCGCGCCGCCGAGATGCAGCTCGCCCGTGACACCAATCGGCGCCGGCCGCAGTTGCTGGTCGAGAATGTAAGCTTGCATGTTTGCCAGTGGGCGACCCAGCGGCACTGTGTCCGAAAGGCGCTCGCTGTCTGCGGCATCGAGCCGGTTAGTAATCGCGCCGACCGTCGCTTCCGTCGGCCCGTAATGATTGAAGATCGCGCAATCCGGCGCCAGCGAGGCGATCTTTTCCACTAAGCTCCAGGAACAGGCTTCACCACCCAGCACCAGGCGCCGGCGAGGCAGCAAGGCGGCAGCCTGAGATGCGGAAAGCAACGCCGAAAGATGCGTCGGGACGATTTTCAGACAATCGATCGGGTGGCGCTGGAAGTATTCCGCCAGCCGAACGGGATCTGTCGCGCGCTGCTCAGCGAGCAGATGCAGCGTCCCTCCCTTACATAAAGCGGGAAACACCGCGGTATTCCCTAAATCAGCGGCAATTGTGGAAACGCTCGCAAAGCTGCTGCCGGGTGGTAAAGCCAATGTTTCCCAGATTGCATTGACGTAATTGACCAATTGCCGGTGCTCGACCGCGACGCCTTTAGGCCGGCCGGTTGAGCCGGAAGTGAAGATCAGGTAGACGAGATCCTCAGGCGCGACGGCGCTGTTACCGTTAGCGGTGCTCTCCTCGGTGATTTCATCAAGACGCACGACTTCCAGCGCGCCTAAATCCTCGGCCAGCGACGTGACCAGCACGCGCGCTCCAGCTTCTTCGAGCATCAAGCGACGGCGGGCAGCGGGAACGGCCGGGTCGAGCGGAACGTAGGCGCCGCCGGCTTTTAAGATCCCGAGCAATCCGACAATCAGCTCGACGGAGCGATCGAGACACAGGCCGACCGTCACCTCCGGTCCGACGCCGAGCTTAACCAGGCGATGAGCTAGCTGGTTTGCACGCGCGTTGAGCTCCGCGAAGGTGAGTTGGTGGTCTTCACAAATCAGCGCGACCTCGTCCGGGCGCTGCGCCGCTTGTTCTTCGAACAACTCGTGAACTGTTTGCCGAGTTGAAAATGGGCACTCGGTGTTGTTAAGTCCCACGATCACGAGTTGCCGTTCAGCGTCGCTTAACAGCTCGAGATCACCGAGCGCAGCTTCCGGACGGCTACTCGCATCCTCGATCAGCGTCTTCAATTGACCGGCGAGACGTCGAACGTCGTCAATCACGAACAAGCTCGGGTCAAACTGTAGCGCGGCTGAGAAATGATCGCCGCAGTCTGCAAACGCAAATTTGATCTTGAAGCGATCGATGCAGGCTTCGGTCTTGTAAACGGTGAGCTCCAGACCGTTCGCGCGATATGTTTTCGCGTAGTCGAGAAACTCGAAACAGAACGGCAAGAAGGTGTCATCGGTGTTCCAGGTGAAGTATTCCTGCCACCGACGCGCCTCGCGCTGTTGCTCGCTCGTTTGCTGCAGGAGTTTCTCGAAACTAAGGTCAATTGGCAGTTCGCTTCGTAACGGTAAAAAGGCTGAGAACAATCCAATCGCGTCTTCGAGCTCCTCAAACTTCCGTCCATCGAACGCGACGCCTGTGACCAGATTCGAGTTTCCGGTCAGACGGGAAAGCAGTAGCTGCCAGCAAGCCAGCGCGAACGACGGCGCGTCGATTGATTTGATTTGAGCAGCAGCGGCCGCGGAGACTTCAAACGTCACTGACGCAGGCTGAAAAACTTCGTCTGCAACAGTGCGCTTTTCAAAAGAGAGATTTTGCGCATCGAGCTCGGATAGATTTTGCTTTCGCCAGTACTGTCTGGCCGCGGCGCCCGTTTCTTCTTCAAGCAATTCGTTCTGCCACTCAGCAAAATCGGCGTACTGCATCGCCTCGATCTGAAACGGTTTCTCGTAAGCTGCCGCAATTTGACGGACCAAACACCGTAGCGATGGAGCATCGGCACAAGCTACGGGCACGCTGGCGATTAGCACGTGTTCGTTCGCAGACCGCGCGACCACGTGAAAGAGCGGAAGTTGTTGTAAGTCTATTTTTCGATCAGCAATTTCAACGAGAAGCGTTTTGATCTTTGACGCTTGTTCATCGACGCTGAGCTGTGTCAGATCATGGCTCGTCAACGCCACGTGCGCGTCGTCGGAAATTACCTGGACCGGAATCGTCATTCCCGGCAGCAGCTTGAAAGTCGTGCGTAAAATTTCCTGTTGCGAGACGACCTGACTAATCGCCTGTCGCAGACTCTCGACCTTTAACTCTCCATCGATCCGGACGGCGCACTGCGCGACGCGATCAAACTGCCCCAGCAACCACAAACGTCTCTGCTGTGGCGAAAGTCGATAGCCCTGGATGATTTCCTGCGACATCGTGTTTTTCTTTGATTCTCTGTGCAACCTCTGTGTTCTCTGTGTCTCTGTGGTTAACTATCGTGTGGGAAAATCAACCACAGAGACACAGAGAACACAGAGGTTGCACAGAGAAGAAGTTGTTTTCCCTTCTATCAAACTGCGTGTGGCCGGCCCATGCCCACGACGATCTGGCGCGCTCCTCGATATGGTTTTCGTCCGTGTGCCGCCAGCATGTTGTCGAGCAGCAGGACGTCTCGTTTTTGCCAGCGAAAAGCAACCGTTTCCTTTTCGTAAGCCGCGCGAATCTGTTCGAGATCGGAGTTGTCAATCGGCGTCCCGTCGCCGTAAAACGCATTGCGCGGCGGCTCGCCCCCGGAAGATTTCAGCAGCGAGTCGCGAATCTCCTGGTCCAAACTCGAAACGTGAAACAGGTGCGCCTGATTGAACCAGACCATCTCACCCGTGCGCGGATGTGCCGCCGTCGCCTGGCAGACTTCCGACGTGCAGAGCCGCTCATCACCCTTCCATTCAAATTCGATTCCAGCCGCGCGGCAAAACTCTTCGGCTTCGAGGCGGTTCTCCGTCTGAAAAACATTCTGCCACGTAAGATCGAGCGCATCGCCGTAGTGCCGCACGTAACGAACTCCGCGACGGCTGAAGCGATCGCGAATCGAGCTGTCGATACGCTCGAACACCTTGCGACTATCCGCAATCGGAGTTTCGCCACCGTGTTCCGCAGCCTCGACGCAAAAGAACCCGAGCATCATGGGCCAGCGGCGCGTGTACGACATCTCGTTGTGCAACGGAATCGTTTGGTGCGCGGGATATTCGGTAGAAGTGTAAATTCTCCCGCTCACCTGCGTGCGCGGTGTCGAACGATAAGAGTAATCGAGCAAGTCGCCGGCTACTGACTTCATAAACTCTTCAAACTCCGCCACTGTCTTCACTTCGAAGCCCCGAAAAAGAATCGCGCCGTGTCGTAAAAGCTTCTGCTCGATCTGTTCACGGCTGGTTGTGGCCCAGTCGACCAGGCGCAGACCATCGACGGCTGGCTCGAGTAACAACGGGAACGTTCCGCTTTCTCTGACGAGCTGTCCTCCGCCGACAGTTTTACGTTTGACTGATTTCAGTTTGCGACGGCTCGACTCTTCAAGCCGATCGCTCGCTACAGTTGCGACAAGTGCGCGCAAGTCACTCAGGCGCGCCTCGGGCTGAGCGGTGATCGTCGCCAGCAATGCTTCAAACTGTTTTGCGATCTGCGCGATGGTTTCAGACTCAAACAACTCGGTGCTGTAACTCAAGAAGCCCTTCAGCCCGTTGCCTGTTTCCCACAATGTCAGTTGCAAATCGTGCCTGACTACAGCACTCTCGACGTTGAGCGACTCGGTGGTCAGCCCGGCGAACTCCTGCTGCTCTGCTTCCGGGTTTTGCAACACAAACCAGACCTGAAAGAGCGGGTTATGACTCAGCGTTCGCGCCGGCTGCAACTTCTCGACGAGCTTTTCAAACGGCACATCCTGATTGGCGAAAGCCTCGATGGCGTTGTCGCGCACCTGCCGCAGCGATTCACTGAAAGCCGGATCGCCGGAAAACTGCGCGCGCTGCACAATCGTGTTGATGAAATTCCCGATCAGGTTCTGAGTCTCGCTGCGATTGCGGCCAAGAATCGGCGAGCCGACGAGGATGTCTTCATCACCAGTGATACACGCCAGCAAAGTCTGAAACGCAGTCAGCAAGGTCATGAAAAGCGTCGCCCGATTTTCGCGACCCAACCTCGTTAATGCTTCGCTGATTTCTTTCGAGAACTCTAGCGGATACTTTGCGCCACTAAACTTTCGCACGGCGGGACGCGGTCGATCGGAAGGCAGGTTGATCGTCGCAGATGCGCCGGACAATCGATCGATCCAGTAATCGATTTGCCGTTTCAGACTTTCATCGTTGAGCGAACGTCTTTGCCACGCGGCGAAATCCACGTACTGCACCGTCAGATCGGGTAACGACAAATTGTTGTAAACGGCCGCCAGCTCGCTCAACAGAATACCGATGGACCAGCCGTCGCTGATGATGTGATGGATCGTCAGCAGCAGCAGGTGATCGTCGTCGTCCAGTTGGATCAGCACGGCGCGCAACAGTGGCGCGTGCTTCAGATCAAACGGGCGTTTCACTTCGCTCGCGGCGATCGCTTGCGACTCTCCTTCCCGTTTCGCTTCCGGCAGATGTCGCAAATCGATTTGCCCCAGCTCGAGCGCGGCGCTTTCCTTTATCGACACCGCGGGCTTGCCGTTGTCGTTTATGAAACTGGTGCGCAAAACCTCGTGCCGTTCCACCAGTCGCCTAAAACTTTGTTGCAACGCTTCTTTGTCCAACTGTCCTTTGAGTCGCAGGGCGCGCGGAATGTTATAAGCGCCGCTATCCGGCTCCAGTTGATCGAAGAACCACAAGCGCTCCTGCGCGAATGAAAGCGGAAGCGGACCATCGCGCGAGACACGAGCGAGTGGAATCGCCGCTGGAGCGCCGCTCAGTTTCTCAATTTCCGTCGCCAGCGCGGCGACAGTCGAAGCGTCGAACAGCGTGCGCATTGGCAACTCAACGTGTAGCGCGTCACTGACGCGAGCAACTATTTTCGCCACCAAAAGCGAGTGCCCGCCCAGCGAAAAGAAATCGTCGTTGACGCCGACTCGATCGCGCCCGAGAACGTCGGCCCAGATTGTTGCCAGCACTTCTTCAACCGGTGTTCGTGGCGCAACAGACTCCGCTTCCGCCTGGTTCTGATCCGGCGCAGGCAACGCGAGTCGATCGATTTTGCCGCTGGCGTTCAGCGGCAGCGAGTCGAGCATGACGAAAGCCGACGGCACCATGTAGTCCGGCAGCTTGCGGCGCAAGAATGAACGCAGCTCATTCATCGCGGGCGGGTTCACTTCGGCAACCAGATAGACCACGAGTTGCTTTCCGCCCTGCGCGTCGTCCACGGGAACCACGACTGCCTGGCGAATTGCCGGATTCGTCTTCAGAACCGTTTCGATCTCGCCGAGCTCAATGCGAACGCCACGCACCTTCACCTGATGATCACGACGTCCGTGAAATTCGATATTTCCATCAGCTAAATAGCGGCCGAGGTCGCCGGTGCGGAACAGTTTCCCGCCGTTGAACGGATCGGGGACAAACTTTTCGTGGGTGAGCGCCGGCTGATTGAGATAACCGCGCGCGAGGCCCTCGCCGCCGACGTAGAGCTCGCCGATCACGCCAAACGGCACGGGCTTCAAGTGGGCATCGAGGATGTAAATCTGCGTGTTGGCGATTGGCTTTCCAATCGGAATGCTGTTCAGTCCTTCGGTGTTAGTCACTTCATAGCAGGTAACGTCGGCTGCGACTTCCGACGAACCATAAAGATTGATCAGCTTCGTGTGAGGCAGCCTCGCGCGAAACGCAGCGGCTAACTCGACCGGCAGTCCTTCGCCGCTGCAAACACAAATACGAAGATGCGGAAGTCGCTCGGCGAGATCGTCATTGCTCTCGAGCATCACGCGCAGCAGTGAAGGCACGAGGACCAGTCTCGTCACCCTGGCCGCGGACAACGCGTCGATAAATCGTGCCGGATCTTTAACTGCATCGTCGTCGAGAATCACGAGGGGCACGCCTTGCAGAAGTGGACCAAAAATCTCCCAGATCGAATCGACGAAACTCAGCGCCGTCTTTTGACAGCAAACTTCGCCCGCTTGAAATGGATACGTGCGCCACATCCACGCGAAGCGATTAACCGACGCGCGATGCGCGCTGATCACGCCTTTCGGTCGGCCAGTCGAACCGGAGGTGTAAATAACGTGCGCTGCGTTGACGGCGGTTGTTGCAGTTGGCGGATTCGGTTCCCCCGCGCTCGAGATGTTATCCAGAGAAACAACGGGCACACTGAATCTATCCAGTGGTTCTTTCGTCAGCAGCAAAGCCGCGCCGGAGTCTTCCAGTATGAAAACGGCACGCTCTTCAGGATTGGCGGGATCGAGTGGTACATAAGCGCCGCCGGCTTTAAGAATGCCGAGCAGGCCTATGATCATCTCCGGCGAGCGCTGCATGCGGATGGCCACTCGAACTTCCGGGCCGACGCCGCGCGTGCGCAGGTGATGCGCTAGCTGGTTCGCGCGCACATTCAACTCAACGTAGCTCAACCGCTCGTTGCCGGAGATCAGCGCCACGTCGTCAGGCGTTCGCTCAACTTGCTGCTCAAACAGTTGCTGAATAGTTTGTTCGTGCGGAAAGTCTGACAGCTCGCCACGTCCCGCAACGACAATCTCGTTTTGCTGCGCCTCCGTAAGTAACGGCAAGGTCGCGATGTTTTCATCCGGCTCAGCGATGATGTTTTTCAGGAGTGTGACGTAATGACTGAGAAATCGATCGATCGTGTCGTCTCTGAACAGCTCGGTGCGATACTCGATCACGCAGTTGAGACCTTCATCTTCGGCGAGCACGGCCATCGTTAGATCAAACTTCGCTGTTTGAGTCGAAGTTTCCAGCCACGTCACGTCCAGATCTGTCGACTGAAACAGCGGCGCCCGCGAATCCTTATACTGGAACATGACCTGAAAGAGAGGATTCCGGCGGAGGTCGCGCACCGGATCAAGCTCAGCCACGAGCGTCTCGAAAGGAAGATCCTGATGCGTGTAGGCGTCGATCGCGGTCTGCTTTACGCGCTGAAGCAATTCTCTGAAAGTCGGATTGCCGGAAAGACTGGTGCGCAGCGCGAGCGTGTTGATGAAGAAGCCGATCAGATCTTCGAGCTCGGCGCGATTGCGGCCGGCGATTGGCGATCCAACCACGATGTCTTCCTGTGACGTGAAACGATAAAGCAGGATCTTGAACGCGGCGAGCAACGTCATGAAGAGCGTGACGCCTTCGCGCTTGCTCAAGTCTGTGAGCTTCCGGCTCAGGTCTGGTGAAAGCGCCAGCCATTTGGACGTGCCCTGAAATGTCGGCGTCGTGGGCAACGGATAGTCTGCCGGCAACGCGGAGCCGGTAGTGACACCAGCCAATTGCCGCTTCCAATATGAGAGTTGTTCGGCGAGCGCGCCGCCCTGCAGCCAGTCACGTTGCCACTCAGCGAAGTCTGCATATTGAATCGCGAGTGGCGGGAGGGAAGCGTAGTTTCCTTTCGCGAATGACTCGTACAACTGTTCGAACTCGCGAAATAGAATCACTGTCGACCATGCGTCGCTGACGATGTGATGCATCGTCAACAGGAGAATGTGTTTCTGTTCGCTCAACCGCAGAAGAGACGTTCGAATGACTGGGCCATGGTTCAGATCGAACGGGCGGGCGGCTTCTTCTTTCGCCAGTCGCAATGCTTCGTCTTCTGCTTTTGAAAGACCGCTGAGATCGATCTCAGTCAAAGGAATGTTGACGTCGTCACGAATAATCTGTCGCAGCTCTCCATCAACATTCAAAAAATGTGTGCGGAAAGGCTCGTGGCGACGAATGAGTTCAGACAGCGTCGCGCGCAGGGCTTGAATGTTTAGCGGCCCGTCGAGACGCATGGCGCGGGGCACGTTGTAGGCTGCCTGGCCGGGCTCGAGTTGTTCCAGGAACCAGAGACGCTGTTGCGCGAAGGAGGCGCGCGCCGAGTTGGGATCAGCCCGGGGTTCGATTGCAGGCTCACTGCCGGTGGACGCACCTTTTTGCCGCATTCGCAGTTGAAGCAAAGCGCGTCTTTGTGGCGAGAGGCCTGCGATTCTGCTGCTTAATTGGTCCATGGGGGCAATATTCCCGGGCCTTTAACAGTGGCTAACAGCCGGTAATGGCAGAAAGATAACTATACTAAGAAACGTCTAATGCCCGTCCCCAATCCTCAAATTTTTTGCCGTGGGTATTTCGGAAGAAAACCAGTCGGGAAATGGTTTGACTGGTCATGAGGAGATCCGTGAAAAACTACAACGGCTGTCGCGGAATTTTAGCACCCAGCCCGCGACAGCATCAATGTGGATTTCTCTGCGATCCTCTGCGTATCTCTGCGGTCTCTGCGTTGAATAGCCCTTTAACGCAGAGAACGCGGAGATACGCAGAGAGCCGCAGAGAGAACTTAAAGCTGTTCCGACTTTAGCAGCATCTCGACTTCCTCGTCCGACAACTGCTCGATTTCGGCCAAAAGGCGCTCAGTGTCTGTTTCGATGTGGGCGGCGAGTTGGGCGATGGTGGGCGATTCGAAGAGGCTGCGCAGAAGCATCTCGCAATTGAAAGTCTTCCGGATGCGTGAAACTACCTGAGTGGCCAGCAACGAATGCCCACCCAGCTCGAAGAAGTTGTCATGCACGCCCATTTCATCGAACTTCAAAAACTCACTCCAAATATCCGCCAGTTGTTTTTCAACCTCCGTGCGCGGCGCGACGAAAACTCGCTCCAGGTCAGGACGTGCCTCCTCGGGCGCAGGCAGACGAGCGCGATCGATCTTGCCGTTTGCGGTGAGCGGGAGCGTTTTTAAGAAGACAAATGTCGCCGGAATCATGTAATCCGGCAAATGCTGGCTCAGGAACTTACGCAACTCCTCAACACTCGGAGGCTTGCTTCCGGACGCGACGACATAGCCCACGAGTCGCTGCTTCTCTGCGATCACAACTGCTTCGCGAACGTTGTTGTGTTGCAAGAGCACGACTTCGATCTCGCGCAGCTCCACTCTGAATCCGCGCACCTTTACCTGATGGTCAATGCGTCCGAGGAATTCGATGTTCTGGTCGGAGAGATAACGCGCCATGTCTCCAGTGCGATAAAGTCGCGCACCCGGTTTATTTGAAAACGGATTTGGAACAAAGCGAGCGGCTGTCTCCGAGGGCTGATTCAAATAGCCCCAACTCAATCCCGCGCCACCAATGTAAAGCTCCCCTGGCACACCGGTGGGCGCGAGGTTCAACTGCGCGTCGAGAATGTAAGCTTGCGTGTTGGCGATTGGCCGGCCGATGGGCGTAGTTAGTGACTGCTCGTGCGGCCTGACGTCAAACGTTAGCGAGCCGACCGTTGTTTCAGTTGGCCCATAATGGTTGATGACTTTGCAAGCCGGCTTTGTCTCGAAGATGCGGTCGACCAGCTCCCACGAAAGCGCTTCGCCACCGAGGATCAAATACTGCCGCGGCAGGATATCGGGAGCCCCCGCGGCGAGCAGCGCATTCAAATGCGACGGCACGATCTTTAGAACGTCGATGGGATGTTTGGCTACGTAATCGGAAAACAACGCGGCTTCCATCGCCACGTCATAACTGATGAGGTGCAGGCAGCCGCCCGAAACGAGCGCCGGGAAAATGCACGTATTGCCGAGATCGGCGGTGATCGTCGAGACAGTTGCGAAGTGCAGTGGTTCCGTTACGTGCAACCGTTGCAGGATGAATTCGGTGTAGTTGACGAGGGCGTGATGGTCCACCGCCACGCCTTTTGGCAGGCCAGACGAGCCTGACGTGTAAATAACGTAAGCCAGATCTGCATTAGCTGGTTCTGGATTAGTGTCAGGCTGGTCAAGCAGCAACGAGCTATCGAGATCGATTAACTCACCGGCAAATTCGACAGGCGCGGCACCATTTGTGATCAGGATCGAGACGTTGCTCTGCGTTAGCTGCGAGCTGAGACGCGCGGGCGGATGCTGGGGATTGAGCGGCACATACGCTCCACCTGCTTTTAAAATTGCGAGCAGCGCGAGGATCGTTTCAGCGCTGCGGTCCATGCAAATTGCAACGCGCGCGTTTGGTGTGAGGCCGCGGCTACGCAGTAGATGGGCTAGCCGGTTCGCGTCTCGGTTGAGCTCGGCGTACGTTAGCTCGCGATCGCCGCAGACCAACGCCGTCGCCGTGGGTGTGCGCGCCGCCTGTTCTTCGAATAACTGGTGAATGCATTTCGTTTCAGAAAACTCTGACGCAGTATGGTTGATGGCAAGCAGGCTGGCCCGTTCGTCTTCGCTGAGTATGTCGATCTTTTGTGTGACAAGCCTTTTGAAGTATCCGGCGTAGCGCTCGACGGTCTCGCGATCGAAATAACTCGCGTCATAAAACAACTGCGCGCGAAGCGAACCTGCCGATCGAAAACACGAGAGTCTCAGCTTGAACTGACCGAGATGAATTTCGTGTCTCGCTAACGAAAGCTGCCCGGTAGCTGAAAGCTGCTCAGCAAAATCGAACGCCACCGAATCTCTGGCTGCATCGAGGAAACTGTTTGGATCGAAATACTCCTGCCATTCCTCGGCATTGCTGATCGCCACGCGCGCAGAATCAAACGAAACGTTTTCGCCGTGACAAACAACCGGCAGGTACTTCGCGTAGGCGCCCATTGCCGCGCGGAGATCTGCAAGCTTTCTGCCGTCGCTGAGATTGAAGATTACGAACTGACTCTGATTCGTCAGTCGCCAGATAAGCGCCTGCCAGTACGCAAAGAGCACAACCTGCAACGACGTTTCGTGTTCGCGAACCAACTCAGCCGGATCGAAATCGATCGAAACGCTTTCTGGTTGAAACTCTTTGGTAGTGCTTCGTTTTTCAAGCGGCAGACTCAACTTCGCAGCGTGTTGGGCCATCAGCTCCTGCCAATAGCGCTTGCCTTCGTCAGCATGCCCGTCTGAGCTCTCCAGTAATTCATTCTGCCACTCAGCAAAATCGGCATACTGGAGCGGCTCTGCCGCAAGTTCTCCACCGAGCTCCTTCATCAGATTCAGGATCGTTACTGAATCAGCACAAAGAGCGGACACCGAAACGAGCAGCGTGTGATGCTCGCGAGATAACCGGTAGAGGCTCGCGCGCAGCAGTGGTCCATGCTCGAGATCAAAGGGCCTGCTCCGCTCGGCCCGCGAGAGAGCTTCCGGATCGAGCTCGCTCAGGTCGTGAAACTGCCACTCAAACTGCGCGTCGTCCGAAATAACCTGGAACGGTGTTTTTATTCCGGGTGGTCGCTGAAACGTAGTGCGCAGGATTTCATGTCTCTCAACAACGTCAGTGAGTGCGCGTTCGAGCATCTCCGGACGAACCTCACCCGCAATCGAGATCATCGACAGGACTTGAGATGGCGCGGAGAGCGACCAGAGGTATCTTTGCTGGGCCGACAGGCGGAAACCCTCAAGCTTGTTTGGCGCCATCTTGTTTTCTCACCAGCTCGCGAAGCGAGCGACAGCATAAAGCCTGGGGCGCGAGCCCCAGGATCACCCGATACAAAAAAGCGTTTCGAGCCCGTGAAACGGGCGACAGCCTGATCCTATACGCGCTGTCGCCCGCTCCGCGGGCTCAATGGTAATTGGATCACGATCCTGGGGCTTGCGCCCCAGGCTTTATGCTGTCGCTCGCTTCGCGAGCTGTATTAAAAATACCCTTCGGCGTTTTTCAAACTCGCACCAGATTACCCAGGGCCACCACGATTTTTCGCTCGCCTACAAACGGATTTCGTGAGTGTGCGACGAGCATGTTGTTGAGCATCAGCACGTCACGCTCAGCCCACGGAAAACTCACTGCTTCCTGCCGGTACAACTCGTCCAGGTGTTGCATCACAGAGTCTTCAATGCGCGAACCATCGCCGTAGTAAACATTCCGCGGCAAATCCTCTTCCCGCGTCATCGAAAGCAACGACTCGCGCACCCCTCGCGGCAGACACGAGACATGATGCAGTTGCAGTTGATTAAAAAACACCTTCTCGCCGGTTTGCGGATGAACAATCACCGCCGGACACCGCTGCGAGGTGCGCAAATCGTTATCGCGCTTCCACTCGAAATCTATCCCAGCCGCGCGGCAGTAGTTTTCTACTTCAGATTTCTCCTGAGTCCCGAAAAAATCCTGCCAGCTAACATGAAGGCCGGCGCTGAAGTTTCGCACGTAAAGCAATCCCTGCTGCTCAAACCGTTCCCGGATGCGCGGATCCATTAGCTGGTAAACACGTCGACAATCCAGAACCGGCGACTCGCCGCCTCGTTCGGCTGCCTTGACGCAATAGAACCAGATCAGCATGGGCCATTGATGCAAGTGTGAGCTCTCATTGTGGAAGAGGATGGTTTGATCGGATGGATAAGGCGTCGAGCCGTAAACCTTGCCGCCTTCCGGCTCACGCGGCAGATCGCCGTACTCGGCAAACAACTCATCACAAACGCTCGCCGCAAACTTTTCAAACTCGCGCACCGTGTTCACAGCAAAACCGCGGAAGAGCAACGCGCCATGTTTGAGCAGGCTAGCGTCGATAAGCGCGCGGTTGCTCGCCGCCCATTCAGCGAGGTCAACGTCAGTCGCGCCCGGCTCAAACACGAGCGGCAAGGTCAGGTCAGGTTGCAGCAAGCGCGTTTGCACCGTGCTGAGCTCTGACAGATCGACGCCCTTGCGCCGCCGTGCCTGGCGCAAACCTTTGCTCTGCAGTTCCTGTCGTTGCTGTTTTTCCAACTCTTTTTGTTTTGCTTCTTGCTCAGTCAGAAACTCGTACGAATTCAATTTCGCCCCGGGAACGTCCACGATCGCGGTCAGCAATCGTTCGAAGTGGGCCGTCATCCGCGCGATCGTCGCGGGCTCGAAGAGGTCGGGGTTGTACAACCACAGCGCCGCGAGTCCCGCGTCAACCTCCGACAAGAATAGCACCAGATCAAAGCGAGAACTCTCGAGCGGCAACGCAACCGGCGTGACCTCGACACCAGCCATCGTGAACTGTTGCGCAGGCTGGTTCTGCATTACGAGCAACACCTGCACGATCGGGTTTCGACTCGGATCGCGCGGCGGCCTGAGCTCCTCGACCAGCTTATCAAACGGCAGATCCTGGTGCGCGTATGCTGAGAGCGTCGTTTCTCTGACGCGTCGCAGCCATTCAGTAAAAGTCTGACTGCCCGAGATCTGCGCGCGCAACGGCACGAGGTTGGTAAAGAAGCCGATCAAGCTTTCCGTCTCCACGCGCGTGCGATTGGCGACATCGGTGCCGACGACCAGATCCTCCTGACCGCTGTAACGCGAAAGGAGCAACTGAAACGCGGCCAGACAGGTCATGAAAAGCGACGCTCCCTGACTTCGACTTAGCCGCTTGAGCTGGTCAACCAGATCCGCGGGAATCGTTTGTCGTTCGTAAGCGCCGCGAAACGACTGCACGGCCGGACGCGGCTTGTCAGTCGGAAGATCGAGCAGCGGCGGCGCGCCTGCAAGTTGTTTCTGCCAGTATGCCACCAGCTTATTCAGCACTTCTCCCTGCAACCACTCGCGCTGCCAAACAGCAAAGTCGGCGTACTGAACTGGCAACGCCGGTAGCGGCGACGGTTTCTGATTCGCGAACGCCTCGTAAAGCGCGGTCAACTCGCGAAACAGCACACCGAGCGACCAGCCGTCCGCCGCGATGTGGTGCAGGATGAGCACCAGCAGATGATCGTCCGCGTCGATCCGGATGAGACTCGCGCGCAGCAACAGGTCGCGCGAGAGATCGAAGGGCTCGCGAATCTTTTCAGCCGCGAATCGATTTGCTTCCTGCTCTCGTAGTTCGATAACAGACAAGGAAAGCGAGCGCGGCGCGGTGACTTGTTGAAACGGTTCGCCATCCTCGCCAAACACGGTGCGCACCGATTCGTGGCGTACGACGATCTCATCAAGCGCCTGCGACAACGCTGCAAAGTCGAGTGGACCACGCAGACGAACGGCACGCGAAAAGTTATAGAACGGGTTGCCGGGTTCGAGTTGGTCCAGAAACCAGAGTCTCTGCTGGGCGAATGAAAGCGGCAGCTTACCTTCTCGTGGCGCGGGCACGAGCGGAGGCGCCGTCAATTCCTGTTGCTCACGGATACCAGCGCGAACTTTCTCCGCCAGCTCGAGCACTGTCGGCGACTCGAACAATTCGCGCAGCGGCACGTCGACGTGAAACGCGTCTCTGATTCGAGAAACAACCTGCGTTGCGAGCAACGAGTGGCCACCGCGATCGAAAAAGTTGTCAGTGAGGCCGATTCGCTCGACTCCCAAAACCCTGGCCCAAATATCAACCAGCAGCTCCTCGACCGGATCTCGCGGCTCAACAAACGCAGCGCCGTTTTCTGCGTGCGAGTAGTCGGGAGCGGGCAAAGCGCGCCGGTCGACTTTCTTGTTTGCGCTCAGCGGTATCTCGTCGAGCAGCACGAAGGCGGACGGCGCCATGTAATCCGGCAGGTAAACTTGCGCGAACCGGCGTAGCTCATTAGCCGGCGGCAGCGGGCCGCTAGCGGTTAAATACGCGACGAGATGGTCGTTTTTGATCGCCACGATAGCCTGATCGACATTCGGATGCCCGCTCAGCACCGCTTCAATCTCACCCAGCTCGACGCGAAATCCACGCAACTTTACCTGCGTGTCCAGACGGCCCAGGAACTCGATCTTTCCGTCTGCGTGATAACGAGCCAGGTCGCCGGTGCGATAGAGACGCTTACCTCGTGTGGCGCTAAACGGATCGGGCACAAACTTCTCCGCCGTCAATTCCGGACGGTTTACATAACCACGCGCGAGGCCGTCGCCGCCGATGAACAGCTCGCCACTGACGCCGGTGGGAACAGGCTGCAAGTACGCGTCGAGGAGGTAAACCTTCAGGTCCGCGATGGGGCGGCCAATCGAAGTCGAATCATCTTCGATTAAGGTGCAGGTGGTCCAAACAGTGCTTTCGGTTGGTCCGTAAAAATTCCACACGGGAATTTCCAGTTGCACCAGCTCCGACGCGAGCTCCTGATCGAGTGCGTCACCGCCGCAGACGATCAAACGCAAACTCCAATCCTCGTGGCTCGCCCGACGGACTTCCAAAAGCTGGCGCAGCGCCGAAGGAGTTTGATTCAGAATCGTGACTTGTTCGCGGCATAAGAGCGCATAGAGATCCGTTGGCGACTGGACCACATCCAGCGGCACGACGATCAGTCGCCCGCCCTGTAGCAGGCTGCCCCAAATCTCCCAAACAGAAAAGTCGAACGCGCTTGAATGGACGACGGTCCACACGTCTCCTTCCCTGAAGCCGAGTCTTTCCCGCGTGGCCGTGAAGAGATGGACCACTGTTCCGTGCGAGACCGCAACGCCTTTCGGCACACCTGTCGAGCCGGACGTGTAGATTATGTAAGCGAGATTCTCCGGCGTGGTTAGTCGCGAGGGATTTAGGGTGTTTTCTGTTGCGATCGCGTCGCCCTCGAGCTGTTCCTCGTTAAGCAGTACGGAGACGCCGGCATCTGCAAGCGTGAACGCCAGTCGCTCTTGTGGATAGCCGGGATCCAGAGGAACGTAAGCGCCGCCTGCTTTCAAAACGCCGAGCAGCGCGACGATCATCTGCGCCGATCGTTCCAGGCAGACTCCGACGGGCGTCTCTGGTCCAACGCCATGTTTTTGTAAGTAATGAGCGACTTGATTCGCGCGCGCGTTGAGTTGTCGATAGCTCAGACGTTCGTTGCCGGAGACGAGGGCGATTGCTTCGGGAGTTTGCTCGGCCTGCGCTTCAAACACTTCGTGAATGCATCGCGCGCTCGGCTCGGAAGATTTGGCAGAGTTCCAGTCAACTAACAGCCGCTGCAGCTCTTCGTCAGAGCTACTTTGCAGATAGGCGATCCGCTCGTCTGGAGATTCGATGATGCTCTCCAGCAGCGTTTGATAATTCCGGATCATTCGCTCGATCGTTTCTTTATCAAACAGATCCGTGCTGTATTCCCACATGCAACTCAGGCTGTCCGCTTTTTCAGTTATGAAGAGCGACAGATCAGCGTGTGTGATGCCGCGATCGACTTCCAATCCCGTCGTGTTGAGTCCGCCCTGCGCGTGTGAGGCATTCTCGAAAGCGAAGATGACCTGGAAAATCGGCGTGTGACTCAGCGTCCGTTGCGGATGCAATTCTTCGACGAGCTTGTCGAACGGCATGTCCTGGTGCGCGTAAGCGTCGAGCGCCGTTTCGCGCACACGACCGAGGAGCTCGCGAAAGCTGGGATTTCCGGAAAGATCGACGCGCAGCGGCAGTGTGTTGGCGAATAAACCGAGGATTCCTTCCAGCTCCGAGCGGTTTCGACCGGCGATCGGTGTGCCGACGACGAGATCGTGCTGACCACTATGACGCCAAAGCAACAAGTCAAAAGCCGCCAGCAACAACATGAAGAGTGTCACGCCTTCGCGATTGCTTAACGCTCGGAGTTTTTGCACGAGCGACTCCGGGAGCTCAACGTAGGTGCGCGCGCCCACGAACGTCTGCATCGCGGGCCGCGGGCGATCGGTCGCCAGCTCGAGCACCGCCGGCGCGCCGTCAAGCTGGTTTTTCCAGTAAGAAACCTGTGCTTCTAATTCCTCGCCTTGCAGCCACTCGCGCTGCCACGCGGCGTAGTCGGCATATTGAATGGGAAGTTCTGGAAGCGTTATCGATCGCCTCGCGGAGAACGCTTCATAAAACATAGCGAGCTCGCGAAACAACACACGCATGGACCAGCCGTCGCTGACGATATGGTGGACGCAGATCAGCAGCACCTGCCTGTCTTCGGCAAAACGCAGCAGACGCGCACGCAGCAACGGGCCGGCTTTCAGATCAAAAGGCTGTTCGGCCTCGCGCTGTGACCAGCGTTGCCCTTCGCGCTCTCGTTCGCCCGGTGAGAGTTCGGTGAGATCAACGACTGGAAGCTCGATCCTGATTTCCTTCGCGACGACCTGCATAGGTTGGCCGTCGCTGGTTGCGAAACTCGTCCGCAAAGACTCATGCCGCCGCACCACCTCATTCAAACTCTGCTCAAGCGCCGCGAGGTCGACACGAGTGTCGAAGCGCACCACGTACAGCATGTGGTAGACACTCTTCCCCGGATCCAACTGCTCCAAAAACCAGAGCCGTTGCTGGGCAAACGAGGCAGGAAAAATGAACGACGTACTCACCATTTGCGTTCTCTGTATTCTCTGCGTATCTCAGCGTTCTCTGCGTTAAATAGTACCTCTAACGCAGAGGACGCAGAGATACGCAGAGAACCGCAGAGGTTTTCAATCAGGCGTGAGTGATGTGGTCTCATCGCGTTGGAGTCGTCTGATGATGGGTGGCGCCGGCTTAACGTCTTCCGTGGTTGCTTCGGCTAATAGCTCCGCCAGCGCGGCGACTGTCGGTTTGTCAAAAAAATCTCGTAACGAGAGGCGGACCTGAAAAGTATCGCGCACGCGCGACAAAACTTGAGTGGCAAGGATCGAATGCCCGCCCAACGCGAAGAAGTTATCATAAATCCCGATTTGCTCTCGCCCCAGCAATTCGCTCCATATCGCCGCGAGCTTCTGCTCCGTCTCAGTGCGCGGCGCGACGAAAGCGTCTGCTAATTCGGGGCCCGCGGTCTCGGGTGAGGGCAGCGCGCCCACGTCGATCTTTCCATTCGGCGTGAGGGGAATTTCCTCGAGGGGCACAAAGAATGCCGGCACCATGTAATCCGCGAGCTTCTCTTTCGCGGAATTTCTCAGGTCCTTTATCTCTGCCGGTTGGACAGCATCGAGCACGAGATAAGCTACAAGTCTTGTCTCGCCTGATGAATCACTGTTCGCCACCACCACACAATCCCGAACACCGGAATCTTGTTTCAAGACTGCCTCAATCTCGCCTAGCTCGATTCGGAAACCGCGGATCTTGACCTGGCGGTCAGCTCTTCCCAGGTACTCCATATCACCGTTGGCGAGATGGCGCGCGAGATCACCACTCCGGTACAGTCTCGCGCCTGCAACGTTGCTGAAAGGATCAGGCACAAAACGCTCAGCAGTTAGCTCCGGGCGGTTTAGATAACCACGACTCAGCCCGGCTCCGCCGACATACATCTCGCCAGCCACGCCAACCGGAACCAGTTGCTGGCGCGCGTCGAGAAGATAGACGCGCAAGTCGCCCAGCGGATTACCGATAACACTCCCCGTTTCTTGAAGATCATTTGCGCTCAGCCGACGATAAGTTACGTGCACGGTCGTCTCGGTAATGCCATACATATTGATCAAGCGCGGCTGGCGATCACCGTGACCGTCAAACCACGGCAGCAAACTCTTCAGCTCCAACGCCTCGCCGCCAAAGATTATGAAGCGCAACGCCAGGTCATCCGTGTTGGCGACGCGCAGAAGCTGGCGAAACGCGGACGGAGTTTGATTCAGTATCGTGACCCGTTCGCGGCGCAGTAACTCGAGGAAATCTTCAGGAGATCGGCTCACCCAGTAGGGAACGATCACCAGCCGACCGCCATAAAGTAACGCACCCCAGATTTCCCAAACAGAGAAATCGAAAGCGGCGGAATGAAAGAGAGTCCAAACATCATCCGCACAGAACTGGAAAGACTCGCGCGTGGTTTCAAATAACCGAACTACATTCGCGTGCGTAACGACGACGCCTTTTGACTTTCCGGTTGAGCCCGACGTGTAAATCACGTAAGCGAGGTTCGCGGGCACGCAATTGTTTTCGAGGTTCTCTTTGCTTTCCCCCGCGATCGTGTTCCATTCGCGATCGATCAAAACGAGGGCGGGCGCAGAGATTTTTTGGACCAGGTCTGCACTCGTGAGCAGCACTCTTGTTCCCGCATCTTCGAGCATGAATGAAAGACGGTCTGGCGGGTATGCCGGATCGAGCGGAAGATAAGCGCCACCGGCCTTGAGTATTCCGAGTATGCCCACGATCAGTTCGAGCGAACGCTCCAGACAAAGTCCGACCACGACTTCTGGCCCAACGCCGAGGCTACGTAAATGGCGCGCGAGTTGGTTGGCGCGTGCATTCAACTCCCGGTAATTGAGTTGCTCGTTCTCGAATTTAACGGCGACGCATTCCGGCGTGCGCTCGACCTGTTGTTCGAAAGCTTCGTGCAAGCAAAGAGCCGGCTGCGAATTGGTAATCTCGACACTCGTCAACCGCACCAACTCCGACTCGGTTAGCAGCGGCAGCTCTCCGACACGTCGTTCGGGGCTGTGGGCAATGCCTGTCAGGAGAACTTGAAAATGATCCAACAGGCGGCGGATCGTATCTTCAGCGAACAGGTCTGTGTCGTACTCAACGAGGCAGGAAAGTCCAGCAGGTTTTTCGTAAACAAAAAGCGCCAGATCAAACTTCGAAGTCCCGCGCTCAACCTCGCGCCAGTCAATCTCCAGGTCAGCCAGCTTCGGACCAAAATCCCATGACTTCTCCACCGCGAATAACACCTGGACCAGCGGGCCATAGCTCAGACTCCGCTCGGGATTGAGCTCGTCTACGATTCGGTCAAACGGAACATCCTGATGCGCGTAAGCCCCGAGCGTTACCCCACGCACGCGCCGCAACAACTCAACGAAAGTCGGATTGCCAGAGAAATCCGTCCGGAGGACAAGCGTGTTTACAAAGAACCCGATCAGGTTTTCGATCTCGGAGCGATTCCGATTGGCGCTGGGCGAGCCGACCACGATGTCGTCGCGCCCGGTGTAGCGATAGAGCAACGTCTGGAAGGCCGCGAGTAACGTCATGAACATCGTCACGCCTTCGCGCTGGCTCATCTCCGCGAGTCGAGCTCGCACGTCCTCCGAAATTTCCAAACTGAGCCTTGCCCCATGAAACGTCTGTACTGGCGCGCGCGGACGATCGGCGGGCAATTCCAGCACTGCCGGCGCTCCGGCAAGTTGGTTTCGCCAGTAAGCCAGTTGCTCTTCGAGGAATTCTCCCTGCAGCAACGTGCGTTGCCAGTGGGCAAAGTCAGCGTATTGAATGGGTGGATCCGGGAGCGGTGATGGTTGCGCGACGAGGAAGGCTTTATAGAGCTGGGCCAACTCGTTCAGGAACAGTCCCATGGACCATCCATCACTACAGATGTGGTGCATCGTCAACAGGAGCAGATGCTCGTCGGGCCGCAGCTTTACTAAGCGCGCTCGCAACAACGGGCCATGCGCCAGATCGAATGGCGTGTCTGCTTCTGCTTTGGCCAATTGCGCGGCAGTTGTTTCGCGCTCCGGCGTCCCTGTTAGGTCAATCACCGGCAGCGGTACGTCAGCCACTGGCGCGATGAGTTGGACCAGTTCTCCATTCTCACTGGCGAAGGTTGTACGCAGCGCTTCGTGACGAGCCACGATCTCGTTAATGACGAGTCGCAATACATCGTGTTTCAACGCGCCCTTGATGCGTGCGACAAGCGGAATATTGTAGAAGGAGCTCTCAGGCTCGAGCTCATTGAGGAACCAGAGGCGCTGCTGGCCGAACGACGCCGGAAACACATACACGTCCGTATTCTGATCGTCCGGCAGTGGATTGCTGGTGCTTTGATCCATTTTTACAACGTCCGGCGCCGTCGTTCACGAGGAAGGATCGTGATCGCCGGTGGGTTCATCTTCACATCCTGCTGCCGCGCTTCCGCCACCAGACGGGAAAGTTCGGCGACCGTGCGGTTTTCGAAAATGCTGGCGACTGGTAATTCGATTTGAAAGGTGTCGCGCAGCCGCGAGATGATCTGCGTCGCCAACAGCGAGTGGCCGCCCAGCTCGAAGAAATCAGTCGCAACGCTGAACTGCTTGATGCCCAACACGTCCGACCAAATGTCTGCCACGGTTTGCTCCGTCTGGTCGCGCGGCGCCACGAATTCGGCCGTTTGCGGCAGGGAGCGCTCTGGTTCCGGCAGCGCGCGACGGTCCACTTTGCCATTCGGCGTCAGCGGCAACTCGGGCATGATTACAAAAAACGAGGGAACCATTGCGGGCGGAAGATGTTTGCTGAGATAGGTTCTGAGCTCGGATGTCGGAGTGTTGCTTACCACGTATGCCGCGAGGGCATTCTCATCGTGGGCATCTTTGCGAGCGGTGACGATGCACGACTCGACGGCCGGGTGTCGAGCGAGTAGCGCTGTTACCTCGTCGGGTTCCACTCGTACACCACGAATCTTAACTTGCTGGTCGAGGCGTCCGAGTATCTCGAGCATTCCGTCCGGACGGTAGCGGCCGCGATCGCCTGTCCGGTAGATAAGATCGTCGGCAGCTCCGGTGAATGGATTGGTTTGAAAGCGCGCACCCTGGTCGTTGATATAACCGAGCGTACGGAAAGGCGTGCGGATCACAATCTCGCCGAGCTCGCCGATGCCGCATAGATTGTTGTTGGAATTCAGTACGAGCGCCTGAGTTTCAGGCAACGGCTGCCCGACAGGCTGCACGCCGAATGACGGTTCCCCAGGTACGACATAAAAACACTTCGCGAGGGTCGTCTCAGTTGGACCATAAAGGTTCACGATCTTTCCTGACTCGGGAAAAGCAGCGCGCCAGCGTGCTACGAGCGAATCGTTAAGTGGCTCGCCGGCAAAGAACGCCCAACGCAACGAACGCAGGCTCACTCCTTCCGGCACATCGTTCAGCCAGGTCTGGGCAACGCTGGGGACTGTGTGCAGGGCCGTGATCTTGCGGCGCTCGAGCCACGAAAGAATGCGGCCCGTTCCGACTTCGCTCGTCACGTCCGGCAGATGCAGGCTTGCTCCGCTGGTCAGCGGCAGGAAGATATCTCGCAGGACGACGTCAAATGAGAGCCCGGTCAATTGCGCGCAGGCATCTTCAGGCCCGATCGCAAACTGCTCACGTTGCCATTTCAGAAAATGACTCAGACCTTTGTGACAGCCGAGCACGCCTTTCGGAACGCCCGTTGTACCGGAGGTGAAAAAGAGATAAGCCGGATCGTTTGGATCGATCCTCGGCAGTTCGGCATCGGCCGCGGAAGGCTCGCTCAATGCACCGCCGTAGAAGGTCCGCTTCGCGCCGGCTTCACGCAGCATCAACTGCTGACGTTCCTTGGGGAGATTTGGATCGAGCGTTAGCAGCACGCCGCCGCTTCTGAAGACCGCGAGCATGCCTGCGATCAGATCAAAGCTCGGTGGACCAATGATGGCCACCACCTCACCTTTCCGCAGACTGTCAGCCACGAGTGCGCGCGCAATGTGATCAGATCGCGAGGCAAGTTCCCGGTAAGTCCACTTTTGTTCGCCTTTGCAGATCGCCATGCTGTCAGGTGCCTGAGCGAAGATAGTCTCAGTGATCGGGTCGAGCCGCGGTTCACTGATAGTTATCCGCGGGTCAGGTAATTTGGCTTGCGACTCAGCATCGACGAGCGAGTAGTCAGAGATCTGCTTATCAGGCGCGGTCACAATTTGATCGAGCAGCAGGCGCAGTTGGTCCAACATCGTGACCATGCGCGCGCGATCAAACAGATCCGAGTTGTAGACGAGGATGAATTGAAGCTGCTCTTCAAAATCTCGAGCGTACAAGGTCATGTCAAACTGCGACCACGACTCATCAGGTTGCGACCAGACGCCGGCCGGCGAAATCGACTCTGCCGTGAGACCGGGCAGGCTCACGCGATCGTCCGCGAAGTTCAGAAAATTCAGAAAGACCTGAAACAAAGGCGTGCGGCTCGCGTCGCGCGCCGGATTCAGTGCTTCGACGAGCATTTCAAACGGAAGGTCGCGATTGGCAAATGCGCCCAGCACCATGTCGCGCGTGTTTTCGAGCAGCTCGCGAAAGGTGGAGTGTTTCGCCGGCCTGGTCCGAAGCGCGAGGGTGTTGAGGAAGAAGCCGATCAGAGTTTCCGTTTCGGTGCGCGGCCGGTTCACGATCGGCGAGCCTAGAACGATGTCTTCCTGATCCGTGTAACGACTCAACAGCACACTCAAGGCGGCGAGCAGAGTCATGAACGGAGTTACCTGCTGGGCCCGGCTGAAGTCTCTGAGACTGTTTGAGAGTTGTTTTGATAAGACCAGCGAATGTCGTGCGCCGCGGAAGGTTTTAATTGCGGGCCGCGCGCGATCGGTGGGAAGTTGCAGAACAGCCGGCCCGCCGTCGAGCTGTTGCTTCCAAAAGGAGAGTTGCTGGTCCAAAGAGCTGGCCACGCGTTCTCTTTGCCAGACAGCGAAATCAGCGTATTGAATTGTTAGCTCAGGAAGTGGTGATTTAGCGCCGGTGCTGTACGCGCTATATAAAGCACCCAGCTCGCGCAGCAGCACACCCATAGACCAACCATCGCTGATGATATGGTGCATGGTCAGCAATAAAACGTTCCGGTTGTGGCCCAGGTGGACGAGCTTCGCGCGCAGAAGCGGTCCTGAAGCAATGTCGAATGGCTCCCGTGCTTCTGCGCTCTTTATTTTTTCGATCTCTTGATCCCCTCTGCGAAGCTTTGTCAGATCAACTACTGGCATTGTCAGCGTCAGGCTCGGCGCGATCACCTGGACTGGTTTTCCGTCCTGCTGGTGAATCGTCGTACGCAGCGACTCGTGACGTCGCACGATCTCATTCAGACAACGCGTCAGAATATCGACATCAGGCTGACCGCTAAGCTCGATAGCCACCGGTATGTTGTGCACCGGCGTTGCCGGGTTCAATTGGTTCATGAACCACAAACGTTGCTGTCCGAAAGACAACGGCGCGACATTCCGAGCTTGCCGGGTGATAGCATCATCATCCGAGGAAGCAGCGCCACGTTGTTCGATCAATGAGGCGAGGGTAGCGATCTTTGGTTCAATGAAGAATTCCTTAAGCGAGAGCTCTACCTTGAACGATTCGCGTATGCGTGCGCAGACCTGCGTCGCCAGCAGTGAATGACCGCCGCATTCAAAGAAGTCGTCGTAGATACCGATGCGATCGATTCCCAGCACATCGGCGCACAACGAGGCCAACACTTCCTCTGTGTGATTGCGTGGTCCAACATACGGCTGCGCAAGCTCAGGCCGCGACCGTTCCGGATCTGGAAGCGCCTTTCGGTCCACTTTGCCGTTGCGAGTCAGTGGTAAGCGATCCAAAAAGACAAATGCGGAGGGCGTCATGTATGACGGCAGCTTTGTCTGCAGGAACGCGCGCAACTCGGGCACGAGGCTTACGAAAGTCGATTTTTGTGAACGTTGATTGCCGTATTCCGCCCAACTCTTTTGTTCGAGCTGCGGCTTCCATCGTTGCGGGGTGAAGACACTGTTAGGGCGTTGAGTGTTTGCGAGCAGTGCGTGACGCAGATCCGCAACGGTGCTTCCGGGTTTCGCTTCATTAATGAGATTTAGTATCTGCGAGTCGGAGAGAACCCGAGCATCGCGCCACTCTACCGGCTCCTCTTCAACAACTGAAGCCCCCACGTTCAGCACGACGTCATAGCGAAACTTCGTCATCTCGTTCTGATACTGACCAAGCTTCGGCATGACCCGGACGCTACAAGCTTTCTCAAATTCCCGGGTTGCGGCTTTGAAGAAGACGGGATCGACTAACAGCTCGTCTTCTTCGCGTATCGCACGCTGCACGCGCCGCGCGAGCTCTTGCACGGAAAGTGAGTCCGACGCTTTATAAAGCTCGACTGATGCGTGGAATGTCTCCAGCAAATCAAGGTTGCGAACATCGCCGACAAAAATCGCACCGCCGGGTTTGACTACTTTCACTGCGCCTTTCAGCACTTCCAACAGATAATCGATACTCGGAAGATACTGCGTGACGGAATTGAGGATAACCAGATCGAACGATTCGCTCTCCAATCCACTGAAATCATTTGCTTCACGTTGCGAGAGTGTCACCTGACTCAGCTCAGCAACTTTGCTTTCGAGTTGATCGATCACCGCGGCGGAAAAGTCTGTGGCGTGATAGGCTTCGCAATCAGGCGCGACTCTAAACAGCAACAATCCCGTGCCGCAACCGATTTCCAGCACTCGCTTCGGCCGTAACGCGCGAATCCGTTCGACTGTCTGGTCCACCCATTCCTTCATTTCCTCCGGCGGAATAGGCTTGCCGGTATAACTGCTGTTCCATCCCACGGTGTTGAAGGCCGCCTCAGTGTCAGAGATTGTTTGACGGTAGGTTTCGTCATAAAGCGCCTGCCACTGCTCAACGTGCCTGGAATCGAAGTCGCTGACGCCTGACTGGACCACATAGGCGACGAGTCGCTTATTCCCGTGTGCATCGGGACGAGCAAGGACGATGCTTTCTCTGACGGCGGGATGCCCGGCCAGCGCCGTCTCAACCTCGCCGAGCTCGATGCGATAACCGCGAATCTTGACTTGCTGATCGAGCCGGCCGAGAAACTCGATTGGTCCATCACCGGAGCGGCGCACGCTGTCTCCAGTCCGATACAGCCGCGCGCCCGGTGCGGAACTGAATGGGTGCGGAACGAAGCGCTCGGCTGTTAGCGCAGCGTCGTTCAGATACCCGCGCGCGAGTCCGTCGCCGGCGATGTACAACTCACCCGACTCGCCGCCAACAACAGGCTGCCCCGCGTGGTCGAGAATGAACACCTGAGTATTGGAGATCGCGAACCCGATTGGCACGCTGCCGTCAAACGTCTCTTCCGCTTTAACCGAATAGCAACACGTGAAAGTCGTGTTCTCGGTTGGTCCATAGCCATTAATCAACTGGCAATGGTTTAACTCGCGCGCGACTTGCTCGACGTGTGCCGGAGAAAGTACATCGCCGCCGGCGAGCAGTTGTTTGAGACCGCTGAGTTTCTCCAGTTCCGCATCGGCCATTTGGTGAAACAGTCCGGCGGTCAGCCACAACGTAGTCACGCCGTAGCGCTCGACGGCCGATCCGAGCTGCGCCAGTGAAGCTGAACCCGGCGGCATCACGGCCAGGCGCGCGCCGTTGAGCAAACTGCCCCAAATCTCAAACGTCGATGCGTCAAACGACAACGGCGCAAACTGTAGAAACACCTGCTCGCGATCGAAGTAGGCGTAATTTGTCTCCTTGACGAGCCGTACGACGGCGCGATGTGGAATGCTCACGCCCTTCGGGACTCCGGTCGAACCGGAGGTGTACATCACGTACGCGAGGTTCGCGGGCGTGCATTGGTTTTCGGGGTTCTCATCAGACGCTCCGTCGCTGTCGGGTGAAATCAGCTCAACGTTGTGGTCGATGAATTTTTGCCTGAGGTGATCCTGTGTGAGCACGATGCGTATGCCGCCGTCCGCCAGCATGAACGAGAGACGCTCCGTCGGGTAGGAGGGATCAAGCGGGACGTACGCGCCGCCTGCCTTCAGGATTCCGAGGAGCCCGACGAGCATTTCGAGAGAGCGTTCGACACAGATGCCCACGGGTGTTTCCGGGCCGACACCGTGGTTTCGGAGGTGGTGTGCGAGTTGATTCGCGCGCCGGTTGATCTCGTCGTACGTGACTTTCCGATCTTCACAGACCGCGGCGACGGCGTGAGGGGTCCGTGCGGCTTGCTCCGCAAAGATTTCGTGGATGCAGTGGGTCATCGTACCTTTGGTTCTAACAAGATAAAGCGGGAAACGCCCCGGTATTCCCTAAATCCGCGATTTGATTATAGATTTGTTCTTGCGATCCGACGAGATCCGACGGAGAGGAGCAGCGAAAATGGACGAAGACCGTGAGGACAACACGATTTACAAGGTGGTGGTCAACGACGAGGAGCAGTACTCAATCTGGCCGGCCGATCGGGAAACGCGCTGGGCTGGAGAGACGCGGGCAAGACCGGCACCAAAGCGGAATGCCTCGCGTACATCAAGGAAGTCTGGACTGACATGAGGCCGCTTAGCCTGCGTAAGAAAATGGACGAGGCTGGCGGTTAGCCAATCTCAGGTGTTTGCGACTCGATCTGCTTTAAGTGCTGCCGCGCTTCATCGGTCCATCGACTCTGCGGATCGTTTTCGAGATATTGCCGCCAATCTTCAACCGCGGCCTGTTGTTGACCCATGTATTCGCGGCAAAGCGCGCGATTGAAGAGTGCCTCCGGCAAATGGGAATTTAGTGTCAGGGCACGGTTCAAATGTTCAAGACTTTCAGCAAATGCTTCCAGGCTCTTCCCGTCCTCTCCGTTGAGTTTATAAAGCTTTCCTTTTTCAAGTAATGCCGCTCCAAGATCGCTATGTATGTAAGGGTTGTTTGGATTGAGCTCAAGGGCCCTCCTGAACAGTTCGACTGCTTCATCGAACTTCTTTTCTGTTAGATAAAACAATCCGAGTGCGTGATAGGACTCGGCACCAGGTTGATCTTTCTCGGCATTAAGTAAAAAGCGTTGTGCTCGTTGACGCGAAAGCTCGTCGACCGTCGTTTCGTTGTTTCCTCTCGTGTTCGGGAGAGGCGCATAATCGAAGCCCGACACTCGTGCTTCGACGGGACGGCGCAGCCGGTATGCAGTTTTGAGTGCCAGTTGACCTTGCTGAAGATCAGAACGATACAAAAAGACGCGCCACACCAAGGAACCAACGCCGGCGACGAGTATCAGGATTGTCACAAACCGTAAGCTCGGAGTTTGGGGGAGCCACGTCCATAGAAAGAAAGGACGCGTTCGGTTAGAATCCTTCAAATCTTTTTTTTCTGAGGATTGCTTCGCTTTCTGTAGGCTCTTATGGGCGCAACGAGCCAAAGACTGGGCGTGCCTTACGTGTTCGCGCCGTTCTGATGTGGTTAGGAAATGTTGCTCAAAATGTTGCCGGTCATTAGCTGTGAGTTCGTCCTTCACATATTCATCGATTAAATCGTCTTTAACTAGCTGAAGTTCTTCAAAGAAATCATCATCAACCAGCAGCCGCTCTTCGATCGGGGCCAGTTGTTCCTCTTCGGTTAGCGCTCCGAGTAGATATTGCCTGAGCTTATTTGGGTCTACGACATCCGGTGACATTCTTCCATCCCTGTTTTTCTAACCCTACTCCTATATGACAAGTTGAGGCATATGATTTCGTTGCAACGCGTCCTCATTGCAACATTGCTTAACACATGGCCGAATTGCCTTTTTTATTTGATATATGCGAATTCTCAAGGCATTCGGTGTAATGCCGAGTCTGTCGGCCTGTTCCTGGCGTTGTTTCTTATTGCCATCCACGTACTCCAGAATCAGCTCACGGTCACCTTGTGGCCGTAATGCTAAACACCGTTCCAGGCACTGATCTTCTCGCTCACGTCGTTCCTGTTCGTCATCGTCCGGCGGCGGTGGGGGTAAAACAACGGATGGAAATCTCTTTCTCTCAAGAATCACCTTTCGGGCGACGCCTAAAAAGTAATACGCAGGGTCCCCTACCCACCCCTCCATTATCTTTTCCACTTTCAAGGTGACACGATCGATTGTGTCGTCCGCGAGAAGTTCTGCATCCGGAAAGCCGCGACTCGCAAATATCTCAACGAGACGGTGTCGTACCGCCTCATACTTTTCAGCAGCTTTGTCTCGATCGGGATTGAGCCAGAACAGCAGGCGCTCAAAGGCAGTCTGATCTATCATGGATTTCTGGCCCATGGCTGGACGCTGAACTAATCAACCCTTAAGAGGTATCGGCCTAACGTGTTGAACTAAGCAAGGAACTGTTGCCCGAGAGGGTAGCCGAAGAGTAGTTCTGAACTGTGGCCATGTCAACTCAGGCTCAGGCAGGACCACCAGCGAGTCGACATTGAAGAAGCGAAAATCAGAACTAATTTCCGATTTGAATCGAGGTCGAAAAGGCCAAGTGTCTTACTTGCTCGTGGGCGGGTTAGTGTTCATTGCGTTAGGTCTCAGTGCAATTGTGTTGAAGACGTACTTCTATCACTCCTCCCTTGCGGAGGGGTTGGACGCGCTGCAGGCGGCTTTTCATGCACAAAGACCACTTGAGACCCGTATCTCGGATTTTAAGTATGCTCCCAAACCAGATTCAAGAGGCGGAACGGCGCAGGTCGATTATGTCCAACGCGATCGAGCTGCCAGCATCCTGCTCCAGGAAGACAAAAATGCCGGCGCCGACAGTTACCACGCTCTCGGTAAATACCATCTTGCTGAACACAAGTTCGATGAAGCAATAGCTCAATTCGAACAGTCACTTAAGTTGGATCCCCGGAATCAGCGTGTCCACAATGACCTGGGAGTTGCGCTGCTTGAGAGAGGAAAAGTCCGCGGTTCGAAGTTGGAGCACGGTGAGGAGACGGAAGATTTCGCCAAAAGTCTTGAGCAGTTCAACGAAGCACTCGAATTGGACAACACTCTCTTAGAAGCGTTCTTCAATCGGGCGCTGCTTTACCGGCAAATGGGGTTATTAGAGCAATCCAAGAACGATTGGCAAGAGTATCTTGGAAAAGACCCGAATTCAAAATGGGCTGATGAGGCTCGACAACAACGGTCAGAGATTGAGAAGCAGCGGGCTGAAGCTTCCTCAGACGAAGATCGATCCCTCCGGGATTTTATGACTGCCTATATGCGCGGTGATGAAAGGATCGCGTGGGACGTCATCCGCCAAAATTATTCTTCGGCAGGCAATACGATCGCCAATACCTTACTCGACTCCTATCTTGACAATGATGGAAAAGGGAAGAGCGCGGTCGCTGACAGCGAACTCAAAGCACTGTCATATGTGGGCCAGTTGGAGTTCCAATACACAGACGATACTTACACATCAGACTTGGCGCGGTTTTACAGCAGGTCAACTTTCCGCCAGCGACGTGCCCTTACACACGCGCGCGAGCAGATGAGAAAAGCATACGAACTCTTCCTCCGTTCCAATGTGAATGAGGCCCTTACTTATTACTCGCGGGCGAGACAGGCATTTAGTGAAAGCGGAAGTGAGGGTGAAGCAATCTTTGCATTTTATCGGATGGGACATTGCTATTTGCTTCAGCCGGATCTCAAAAAGAGTAAGGCGATTTTCGCCCAACTCCGTTCAGTCTGCGAACGCAATAATTACAAATGGCTGCTCAATCAAAGTATCTATCGCACGGCTAGCATTCGGTTTAGTCTCAATGAATATTCGGTTGCGATAGATTACGCGCAACAGGCGTTGAAACGAGCGGAACAGCTAGGGGATACGGTGGGTACTTTAAATGCCCTGATCCTTCTTTCGGATCAGTACCGGACACTTAATGATCAAAGGCAATCCTGGATCTATCTTCATCGTGCTCTAACCCTCACAAGGGAAAAGGGCGCCGAGCCGCTTCAGTCCTGGGGAATTGTCACAGCTATCTCACTTAATCTTAATGCGCTCGGCCTCTACCAGGCGGCGCTTGAATACCAGAAGGAAGCTCTCAGGCTGGCATTGGAAATGAAACCGGAGAGACCGCTGATCGTGTCTCGTTCCTACGACTACCTGGCGCTTACCTATGGAAGCCTCAACAATTACGATTCCGCGCTCATGAATGTCAATATGGCGTTCGAAGCCGGAAAGCAACTGGAGGATCAACACAGCAAGCAAGAGATGATGGCGAACTCATCACTGCATGCCGGCGACATTTACAGACAGGCGAGGGACTACGACAAGGCGATTGAATCCTATGACCGTTCCATCAGTCTATATGAGCAACTTGACTACCCATACTTTACCTATCCAGCACGCAAAGGAAAGCTATTGTCCTTTATCGCCAAGGGAGATGATTCGGCTACCGAGGCGGAGTTCCGGTCGGTATTGGCGATATTTGACCAATACCGCTCTAAGTTGATGCGCGAGAGTCAGCGGAGCAGTTTTTTCGATGTGGAACAAAGTGTCTATGACCTCGCCATAGACTTTGCGCTATCAAGAAAGCAGGATCCACGGTTAGCCTTCGATTACTCCGAACAGAGTCGTGCCCGCTCGCTCCGCGATGCCATGCACCAGAGCCAACACGTAACGGAAGTGGAAGACAAGATCGAATTGCGTCTATCCGCCATTTCCAACCCACGGGTCCTTTCGGAAATTCAGCATCGCCTGCCTGCGCAGGCACAAATCGTTCAGTACGCGGTTCTCGAAGATAAACTGCTTATTTGGGTAGTGAGTCAGACAAACGTCTCGTCCAGGGAGGTGCCGCTTAGCTCGCGGGCCTTGGATGAAAAAGTGAAGGATTACCTGCAAGCGGTTAATAAACCGTTTAGTGGCATCGATGCCAGCCTGGAGGCTGTCGCGAAAGAGCTACATAGACTCCTTATCACGCCTATTGAGCCACTGCTCGACAAAACGAAGCTGGTTTGCATCGTCCCTGATAAGATTCTTCACTTTCTTCCCTTTGGCGCGCTTATCTCTGAAACCACCGGGAGATATCTGGTGCAGGATCTGCTGCTGGAGGTTTCGCCCAGCTCCAGCATATTCATTGATTGCTCCATAACAGCCAGTCAGAAGGCAGGGCGCGATAATGAGCGGCTGCTGAGTGTCGGAGACCCAAGCTTTAATCCTCAAGCCTTCCCTGCGCTCCAACGATTGGCTTCAGCGAAGCGCGAGGCTGAAGCTGTCGCTGCTTGCTACAGTCCTACATATCGGCTCCTACTCGACAAGGATGCCACTGAACGCCGCATTAGAAGTGAGATACTGAAGTTTAATGTTGCCCATTTCGCCACACACTACCTCCCTGACGAGCGTAACAGCATGCTTTCAGAGATGGTGCTGGCCTCTCCGCCAGGCGTGAAGGTGAGCGATAAGGAAGATGACGGTGTTTGGCAGATTCATGAAATCTATAAGATGAAGCTGCCACAGATGCGACTGGTTGTTTTGTCAGCCTGCCAAACCGGAATCGAGCATCAATATGGCGGTGAAGGTGCAGTTAGCGTTGCGCGACCTTTCATTGCCGCCGGCGTACCTCTTGTCGTCGCAACTCTGTGGCCGGTTGATTCGGAAGCCAGCGAAAAGCTTATGGTCAGCTTCCATCGATATCGCAGGCTTGGCGGTGGCCTCTCAACGGTCGAAGCTCTGCGACGTGCGCAATTGGACCTGCTGGGAGGGGAAGACGGTCGTTACCATCATCCCTACTATTGGGCCGCCTTTACCGCCATCGGCGGCTACGCCGAATATTAATCCAAAAATAAAACACTGGCAGATCGCATATAGCGCAGAGGGTTCAACCCTATGTGTTATTACCTTGAAGCCATAAAGGAGAAACCATGCCATTTCAAACAAGAGCCTTATCAACGGTTCCCACCCGTCCTCCTGATGTTGAGATTGTCTTTTCCGGTCAATTATTCCTGCGTTCGGATGACGGCAGTACATGTGACGTCGGCGTTAACCCAATTGCGACCGGTCACGACCTTTTGATCGAAGTCCGTACGAAGAAGGCAGACCGGCCGGACGTAATCAACATGAGACATGTAGGGCCATTGGACTTTCGAAGTCCGGAAGGGATGAAGATAGAAGTAATTCCCCAGGCGGATACCCTAGCGGCTTGGAAATGTGTGAGCCCGAATACAATTGATCGTGTGGCTGGCACAGGAGCACCATATGAAGATTTTCGCTGGATGCTAAATTTGGAAAGCGATCTTTTTCATAATAAAGATCTTGTTCCGACCGTTTTTGGAACTCAAAACACGATCAAACTGCTGCAAGGTGAGTTCTTCTTCCGCACGGGGATGCGAGCGCCCGTCGGGTTGAAATACGAGCGGCAGGGAGGTGGGCTTGGCCTCGCGGTCTTTAGGAGAATTGGTGCCATCGCACGCGCAAGTTTATTCCTTGTTCAAGACCAATCGGTTCTTATCAGTTGGACCGAAGGAACAGAACCGCGCAGCTTGAATCTCACGAAGTCGTTGGACGGTACCACGTATGAAATTTATATTGAAAACACGCCGCGCTTCGTCCAGATACCAGTACCACGTCCATCCGACTTGTCTGCGTTCGAGGAACTCATCCATTACTATAAGGTGATTCCGACAGATCAAGTTCCTTCCAATGCGAGATTCACATTAAAACCGGTCGATGACCCGACGCCGGGTCAGAAAGGCAGTCCAACTATTCCATGCCAGGTTACGATTCTTGATGGGCCAGGCGGCAGCTGACTCAGCGGGATTTTGGTGCAAAGTTGGAATCCTCATACTTCCTGATTGGAGCGCATCATGGCGAAATACGATCTGCAACCTGTTTACCTGACCGAGCAGGAGTCTAAGTTCATTGCGTCGAAGCAGCTCCTATCCTTTCTTTTCGTGCGCGGCACGGCATCGCGGCCAAGAGAAGGACGGGCGCGTGCGCCGAGCAAAGCCCTGTTTTCGTTCGGGGTGCTTCCCTTAAATTCCTTTACGGAGTCGCCGCCATTTTTCAACTGGAAAAGCCGGCCAATTTATGACGTCGATGGTCTTTTGTTGTTCCGCGACCACACCTTAAAACTTGATTCGAATAATGAAATACAGGTCCGCACTGGCGCCAGTGATTTGCTTCGGACTCCCGTGTGGTCAGTCCGAGCGGGCAGAGCCTGGGATATTGATGGGCTGGTAGAAAAGGCGCTCAAGGTAATAAAGGAGACGGCCGATTTAGAACCAATACTGGTAGACCACGAAAAGACCGTAAGACTAATCTGTTATGGCTATCCGAGGCTGGGAATTCTGTGCCGCTCGCACAAACGGCGAACTCGCAAGTTCGTCATGGACTTGTGGGATTTGGTCCTTATTCCGGTGGGCCCGGCAGATCAAAACGCTCCTCCAGAATCAGTTAAGACGATCTGGTCTCCTTATGATTGGGTGGGCAGGCCTACCCTTAGCCACTTCCGTTCTCGGTTTAAGCAGAACTTGGAATCGTTGCCCGAGTTATCAGAGACACTCAAAGATTTGCCCGATGCAATAGAAGCTGCTCAAGCGGATATCATCGAGGAGTTAACAACAAATCCGGAAATAAAGTTGATTGGACAGCAAACAGATTTCTTTTGTGCTCCCGCCACAGCCAAAATGATCCTGGAACAGCACGGAATTTCCAAAAGTCAAGATGAGATCGCCGACGCTATGCAAACCCTGCCTACTGGAACTACACCTGAGGATCAGAAAGAGGCAATTCTCGGTCTCACTGATTGGAGATTCGATGGCCTATTGGATACATCGACTTCCTTTAGTGAAGCGAAAGACGAAATCCGTGAAAATCGGCCTTTCAAAGCGGGTACTGCTACGCACGCGCGCGCTTGTGGTGGTTTCAAAGTCGAACAAGATGGTAGGGAATGGTTGTATCTATACGATCCTCTTCCTAGCAACGTAGGCACCATTTATTACGAGAATTGGGAGGCTGATTACTATCTTGATTACATGTACGTTCGACCGGCGCTGTATTCGTAATTCGATTTGGGCGCCTTCACGATCGCGGCGCTTAGGTGACAGCAACGTCCGAACAACTCAAGCAAGACAGTGCGGTTACAGGTGATTTTCAATCGCGAAGAGACCAGCCGCACGCGACGATTACTCCTCACCCTCCGTTTGGCTACAATAACAATCAACAGGATGGTTTCCTCCGGCCACAATTGCTGCAGTGTAAAGCCTTTTGTTTGCCTTAGCGAGTCCTTTTAACTCCTTAACTTCAAGACAAACTCCGCCGCCGTCACCGTATGAAGTGTCGAACTTCACGCTACCGGCCTTGATGTGAAACTGGTGGCTCGGCTCCTTGGCATTGCCAAGAAAATTTTTCTATCTTAGATTTTCAGAACGTCCGGTGACTGGTCGTCTTGACGGACTTCTGTGGTCACCAAACCATTACTTCGCCCAAGGAGAGCCTGATGTCATCCCCCGACGTCTTCATTAGCTATCCACATTTAAGCAACAAAGATAACAATTCAGGTCAAAACGGCTGGGTCGCAAGATTCCATAGGGATCTTCAGATCGAATTGGATGATCTGTTAGGACGCGAGGCAGTTGTTTGGCGCGATAACAAAATGCGATTCGGTACCGTTCTGGTCGACGCTATTTCAGAACAGTTGCGCCAAACGAAAGTCCTCCTTTGTGTGCTTTCACCGGCCTACCTTAAGTCTAATTGGTGCCGCCGCGAACTGGAAGAATTTCGCTGCCTTGCTGAACAGAGCGGAGGTCTAAAGGTAAGTGAGCAATCGCGCATAATTCCGGTAGTGAAGACACCGATCGATCAAGACGCGCTGGGATTCGGTGAGACGATTTTTTGTGAGTTCTTCGATACCGACGACGTAGCGGGGGCGCCGCAGACGTTCAGTCCGGATGAAAATGGTTATAAACACCAGCTCTATAAGCAGAAGGTGAGGCAGATCGCCTGGTCCATTACACAGGTGCTGAATGCCTTTCCTGACAATAACCAGGCCGATCTGGCTCGCACGATCTATTTGGCCGAAACCAGTAACGACATAGCGACGGAACGTAACCGAGTAAAACAAGAACTCGAGGATCGGAAGCTAATCGTTCTTCCGGCTGAGCCTTTGCCCCGGAACGATGCCGCCCAATACGCCGCTCTCGTTGAGCAAAACCTGGCCCACTCGTTTTTGTCTATCCACTTGTTAGGCAGGAATTACGGTTTGATTCCTGAAGGTGCCAATGGCAAGTCAATCGTGCAAATTCAAAACGATCTGGCAGCCAAACACAGCTCAACCGGTAATTCGTTTAGACGTGTGATCTGGATCCCAAAAGATCTGGCGAATGCTGAACCTACTCAAGTCGAGTTCCTGGACAAGTTGCGTACTGACGAGAATGCGCTCGCGGGAGCAGAGATCGTGGAACGGCATTTCGAGGATCTGAAAACTCGCCTCTTGCAACTCCTGATAAAGGGGCCGGTGAAACGCGAGACTGATAATCTCGTTCGCATCTATCTGATGTGCGACAGTCAGGACGAAGAATCACTCGAGCTGGTGGGCCGGTTTCTGTTTCAAAAAGGATATGAAGTGATTCTGCCGCCCGAAAAGTCGGGAATGTTGAAATACCATAAGAAGAGTTTGCTCAGCTGTGATGCGGCATTAACAATCTACGGCAAGGTAAGTTTCGACTGGGTGCAGGAGCGCTACGTTGATAGCGTTGACAAAGTAAAGGGTTGGGGGCGAGACGCGAGAATCTCAGTGCGGGCAATACTCCCAACCGCACCTGAGACATTCCGAAAGAAACAACTCTTTTTCCAGCAAGCCAAAATCCTCTCACCTTGCTATGACGGACTCTCTCGCGAAGCGTTGGAAAAACCTTTGAATGAATTTATTGACGAGCTCGAACAGGCGCTGCGTGCTTGAGAGTGGAGGTGTGATATTGGACCAGGCTTATATTGACGTCGATCAGTCGAGAAATCCGTTTCCCGGTTTACGGCCATTTAATACTGACGAAAGTCTATTGTTCTTTGGTCGTGATGGACTGAACGACACGCTGCTCGAGAAGTTACACGCTACCCGTTTTGTCGCTGTAGTTGGCACTTCCGGCAGCGGAAAATCTTCTCTGGTGCGGGCTGGATTGCTGCCCGCACTTCGCGGCGGTTTCCTGACAGATGCTGGATCGAGTTGGCGCGTCGCCTTGTTCCGGCCTATTAACAATCCCATTCACAACCTGTCGAAGTCACTATTGGAATGCAATATGTTTCCGGCGCATGCTCCGTCAGAACCGTTAGAACGTCAGCGGTTGATTGAAAAGAGCTTACGCCGCAGTTCGCTTGGGTTAATAGAGGCAGTTCGCGTAGCGCAGATGTCGCCTGCGGAGAACTTGTTGATCGTGGCTGACCAGTTCGAAGAGCTATACCGGTTCGAGCCAGGTTCAGAGGTCGAACACCCGGAGGAGGAGGCGTCAGCGTTCGTTAAGTTGTTGTTGGAGGCGACACGACAAACTGAGATTCCGATCTACATAATTCTCACCATGCGATCGGACTATCTTGGTGAGAGTGCGCGCTTCTGGGGACTGCCCGAAGCAATCAATGCGGGACAGTTTCTGATTCCAAGAATGGATGACGACGAACGCCGCGAGGCGATCGAGGGACCAGTTAAAGTTCAGGGCGGCAAGATCGCCTGGTCTCTCGTGAATCGGTTGCTGAACGACGTCGGGGACGATCCGCGTCAGTTGCCAATTCTGCAACACACGTTAATGCGAACCTGGGAATATTGGAACTCGCACAAGACTGATTCCGAATCGCTCAGCCTTCAGCACTACGATAACGAGGAAGTAGGCGGCATGAAGGATTCGTTATCGATTAATGCGGACGCGGCGTACGCAGAACTCACGGGCGAGCAAAAGGTTGTTGTGGAAAAGATGTTCAAGCGCTTAACGGAAAAGGGAGCCGGAAGACGCGAGGGCCGGCTTCCGGCTACGATTGATGAGATAGCAAAGATCGCTGGTGTGCAGGTGGAACTGGTTCTGCCGATTATTGAGGTCTTCCGAAGGGAAGGAAGATCATTCCTGATGCCGGCGCCACCGGTACCATTAACTCCATCAACCTTAGTAGACATTTCGCATGAAAGTTTGATTAACGGTTGGAAACGTCTCAGCGAATGGGTGGATGAGGAAGCCTATTCCGCAAAGACCTATAGGCGCCTCGTGGACGATGCATTGCTTTACCCGCACGGAAAAGGCCCGCTGACGAATCCGGAATTAAGTTTCACGGTTAAATGGAAATCGGATCACAAGCCGAATGAAATGTGGGCACGCAGGTATCGTTCTGAATTTGGAAAAGCACTTGAGGGAGACAATCCGCCGGCCCGGCCTGACTGGGCCAGGCCGGATGATTCCGAGTATGGAATCGCGTTGGAATATCTCCGCATAAGTGCGCGAGAACATAAACAGTCCGAACGAGAAAGGCACAGGCGGAAATATTTCCCGTATGCGTTGGGTGCAGTAGTTTTTCTCTTGTTCGTATGTGTCATGTTGTTTATTTTTGCGGCCAGGGCGCAGCGAGCTGCTGCTGAAGCTCTTGCGGCACGACAAGCAACGGAAATCCAGGCAGAACGCGGAAATCTCCTGGAGCAGGCAATATACCTGGACCTCAATCGCAACACGCCAGAGGCTATTGCGAGATACAAAGATCTCAAAGCCATTTATGAACGCATCGGAGAGCCTTCCAAATCCGCGCTCACCGACATCCTGATTGGAAATACGATTCTATTTCGAGCGCCTAACTATTCCGACCCCGCGCTTCCTTACTTCGACAAAGCACTACAGACAGCGCGTAGCCAGCACGTAAAGTTTAAGCCCTCCATCTTTGTAGACATAGGCGATCGTCTTACTGAATCATTTCCTCCTGATCAAGCGATCGCGGCTGCCAGATTCTACGATTACGCCAGCGAAGTCATGCCTGACGATAATCCCGAATTAAAAGCCGAAGTCTTGATTAAGGCGGCGGATCTCTTTGCTCGATCGAACAAGACCGACGATCTTAATAACGCCGTGGCGCGATACTCAAAAGCCATTAAGTTATTGGCGAGTACTGACCCAAAGCAAACTACGATCAATCTGCGAATGGGAGATGCATTACTCTCTTCACATCAAATTCAAGAGGCCCGCGAGGCTTACCAAAAAGCCGCCGAGCTCGCACGTGCTGCAAAGGATCCGGGAGATTACGGTGAGGCGTTACGTCGGATCGGGGATACATACGTGTCTGGGGTAAAAGACAATGCTAAGGCCCTCGACTCATACAATCGCGCGCTCGCAGTATATGCAGTCCAGGATCCCACTTCTTCCGCAGTGAATTTAGTTTTTGGCGAGGCGCGGGTTCGCGAAGCCATCGGGTTGGTTAATGAACAAAGTGGAAACAAAACCCAGGCAGATTCCTTTTATCGGGAGGCGAAGAAGCTTTACAGTGAACTGTTGAAACGGCCCAGCAAGGATTTTGACGAGTTTCCCTCGATGAGAGTCGAAATCTCCTCGCGTTTGGATGGGGTAACCAATAGCATCAATCGTCTTCAGGTTAGCCCGCGCTAAGCGCGAAGCTGTCAAGCAGCGACGTTGGGTTCACATGCCCACAAGAGTAAATGCAATCACGCAGAATCACGTCGTTGCTTGACTGAGAGCAAAACGCTAGGCTAGTCTGCATCAGTTACCAGCCTCACTCGCTTCTTAAGGGGCCGTAGCTCAGCTGGGAGAGCGCATGACTGGCAGTCATGAGGTCAGGGGTTCGATCCCCCTCGGCTCCACCAATCATTTCAACGACTTAAAGCGGATGGAGGAGTTTGACGCTGTTCGCTTGTGACAAACTTGCGACAATGCTGTTGCCGATACTCCGACAACACCACAATCGCACCACGCTTTCCTTGATCGGTTGCGTGAATGTAACGCATCGTCGTCACAATCGAGGCGTGTCCCATCAACTCTTTAATCTTCACTACGTCAACGCCGGCATCGGCTAAACGAGTGCCGAAGGTATGTCGTAGATCGTGAAACGTGAAGTCGACAATTCCTGCTTCGCGGCATGCTGAGGCGAAGGAGCGCTTGACTTCGGTATATCGCGTTCCCGTATCAGGATTCACAAAGACATACTCCAAATCACCAGCAACTTCACGCCGTTCCAACAGGGCTGACCGCACAATCGGCTCCATCGGTACAGAGCGATCCTTGTTGGTCTTTGTCTGCTTGAAATTGATGGTGTTTAGAGCAAAGTCCACGTCGGACCATCGAAGTTTTAACAACTCTCCGCGTCGTGGTCCTGCGTAGATAGCCAGAGTAACGATTGACCTCAGATACTCCCGATTCCCGGTCAGCTTCGCAAACAATCTATCTTCCTCTTCGAAAGACAAATGCCTGGTTCTCTGATTGTTTTCCGGTAGCTTTTGCACCTTCCGGCACGGGTTGTCCGTTATCTCATCGTAGTCAACCGCCATCCTGAAAATGCCAGAGAGAATCGCAAGTTCCCGATTCACCGATGCCGGTTTTCGCACTCTGCCGTGGCGAGTGATTGAGTTCATCCGTTCGACTTTGAAGTCCTGGATCATCTGGTAATCGATTTCACTCAAGCTCTTATTCCCGAAGTGACGACAGTAAACCTGCGCATGACGTTCGTCGTCGCCGCAGGAACGTTTGTTTGCCCTGGCCCAGGGTAAGTACGTGCTGTGCACGAACTCGGCGAAGGGTATGCTCGCCGAAACTTTGCCGTACTTTCGCTCATAGACCATAGTCTTGAGTTTGGTTTCGGCTCGCTCTGCTTGCGCCTTTGTGCGCGCCTCGGGTAATGCCCCTCTGTATCTCTGTCTGCGGATCATGAAATCGTAGTAATAACGTGTTCCGCGTTTTCGGATTGTCATCCGGTTGCTCCTTTCCGGTTGCAGCCGCCAGGAGCGGGCGCTACTTTACCACGTACCGCCCTGAGTCCGCGTTTCTTTTCACGTTTGCGATCGGCTTCCGCCGACATCCAATTGTGAATTGCAGTCGGATCAAATCTCACGAGATCTCCTGCCATAAGGAACGGAATGTAATCGCGATCAACCCAGCCATAGATGGTGCTCTCACTAACCTGTAAACGTTGGGCCAATTGTGCGACCGTTAAATAGTTTGGCTGGCTTTCAGTCGCTGATTCAGAATTCATACGCCGACCTCTGCTTCGCTTCTCTAGAACAACGCAGCGGCGAGCTCGGCTGCCTCGCTTTCAACGGCAAGCTCGGCGGCTTCCGGCTGTGTCGGATCAATTTGCGGCGAGTTTTGGTTTATGCCGTGAACGCGTTCGTTGTGCGGTTGTTCGTGCGTTGCGAGCGGATCGTTAGTCAATTCATTGCGGTCTTGTTGAATGTCGTGTGAATTGCCCTTCGTTGCTTCAAGGGCCATTTCCTTATTAGTCGCGCGATTAAGAGTCTCGCGCAGGTTCTGCGTGGAGTCGGTATAGATGAGAGCTTCTTCCCTGGCTCTCGAGACGGCCACGTAGGCCATTCTGTCGTTTAGCAGACGAAGGGATTCCTGAGTGTCGGCGTTGATTAGCACTCGGTCTACTGTTAGCCCCTGCGAAGAGTGGCTGGTGACGGCGTAGCCGTGATCGATGTGCCGGAACTGCTGAGGGTCAAAAGAAACTTCGCGGCCGCTGTCGAGGGTGACGCGTAAGTGCTCTGGTTCGATCTTCGTGATCGATCCTAATTCACCATTGACGATTCGCTTCTCGGCAAACGGAGCACGAAACTGAATGCGATCACCTTCTGCAAAGAAACGCTCTGCTTTGTGGTAAAC
>Ga0134121_10000439_pt1 | contig 48803 bp, 37 predicted proteins | sample KB301_FD_96463 | JGI IMG/M metagenome (GOLD analysis project Ga0134121, IMG submission 96463) | Terrestrial soil microbial communities without Nitrogen fertilizer from Kellogg Biological Station, Michigan, USA - KB3-0-1 | ecosystem: Environmental > Terrestrial > Soil > Unclassified ...
AGACGCGCGACCGGCAGGTGGACGTGCGGGTATTGGCCGCCACACACCGCAACCTGGCGGAGGAGGTGAAGGCCGGGCGCTTCCGGGAGGATCTCTACTTCCGCCTCGCCCACCTGCCGCTGCCGGTGCCGTCGCTGCGCGAGCGGAGGGAGGACATCCCCCTGCTCTTCGATCACTTTCTGGAGCACTTCTGCCGCCAGCACCGGGCGCGCCCACGGCAGACCGAGCCGGAGGTCTATTCCTACCTGGAGCGCTACGCCTGGCCGGGCAACGTCCGCGAGTTGAAGAACCTCTGCGAGCGATTGGTGGTCTTCGGCGCCGATCCGCTGACGCCGGACCAGCTCCCGTCGTCCTTCTTCGAGCCCAGCCAGGACCCCGGCACCGGCCTGCTCCTCTCCTCCACCAGCCTGCCCATCGTGCCGCTACGGGACTTCAAGACCCAGTGCGAGCGCGAGTACATCGAGAGCGTCCTCCACCGCACCCGCTGGAACTTCACCGCCGCCGCCCGCCTGCTGGACGTGCAGCGCACCTACCTGCACCAGAAGGTGAAAAGCCTGGGCCTGAGGCGGCCCGGGGCGGTCGGGGAGGGGGAGGAGGAGGGGTGAGGGCGGCGGCTCGGCGAGGCTCTACTCATGTAGAATCCCCCCATGAACAAGTCGCTTCTCTCTCAGGCCGCCAAACTCAGCGTTTCAGAAAGAATCGAGTTGGCCGAAGCCATCTGGGACACGGTCGCCTCGGAGCCCAATGCGGTTCCGCTTCCAGAGTCCCACCGAGCTGAGTTGGACCGTCGCCTTCAGGATCTGGAGGACGATCCAGATTCTGGAAGTCCTTGGGAGGAAGTTCGTGCCCGGCTTGAGCGGGCTCGTTGAGCTTCAAGATCATCGTCCGCCCACTGGCGGAGCGTGATCTCAAGGATGCTCAACTCTGGTACAACGACAAGAGCTCCGCAGTAGGGTCCCGGTTCCGCAACTGCGTCGACGACGTTCTTCAGATTCTGACTTCAACCCCGCTTATCTTCCCAGTCGCTCATCGGGATGTGCGGCGAGCCCCCGTCCAACACTTTCCTTACATCCTCTATTATGTGATTCGTCGCAGTCGCGTTTTGATTGTTGGCTGCTTTCACGTCCGACGCGATCCGCAAGTTATTTTCCGACGGATCAATACCCGCTTGTAGCCACAACCCTACTTCACCTCCAGCTTCCCATCCGCCCCCAGCACCCCCGCATACCCGCCCCGGGAGAGCCAAGCCTTCGCCGCGGCGTCACTCTTGAGGTAGGCTTCCCAGAAGGCTGTCGTGCCCTGGAGGATGAGATCCCGGAAGTGGGGGTCCTTCTCTCCCTGGCTGGCTCGCCGCCTCTGGCCGGCGAAGATCATGTGGTCGCCGCCCTGGAAGATCACCAGGTACTGATCCAAGGCGTGAATGTGATCGAAGGGGATGCGGCGCTCGGCGGCCTTGGTGTCGCCGATCGGGCTGTCGTCCAGGGTGCCCGTCATGTGGAGGATGGGCATGTTGATCTTTCCGTAGGCGCGGTCGAAATCGGCATTGCGGGGGACCGGCGCGCTCATCTCGATGGCGGCCTTGACGCGCGGATCGGCCAGTGAGGACCTCTGGAGGGGACCCGTCATCTGCCCCGCCACGGCGAGCGTCGTCCAGGCGCCGAAGGAGTGGCCCGCCATGCCGATCGCGCGCAGATCGAGCCGGCCCTTCAGCGGCGAAACATCGCGATTCAGCGCAGTCACGCGGTCGAGCACGAAGCTCACGTCCTTGGGCCGCGCTACGGCATTGCCGGGTTCGGCCGCCGCCCGGGCCAAGTCCCGCGCGGGCTCCTTGCTCTCCCGCCAGACCGCGTCGTCGCTCCCGAGGTGCTGGAGATGGACCGAGACGCAGCCATGGCTCGCCCAATGCTGGCCGAGGTACTCATAGCCATCCCGCGAGCCGCCGAGACCGTGGGAAAAGACGATGACCGGGAACGGTCCCTGTCCCTTCTCCGGATAGTAGATCTTTACCGGGACCTTGCGGTTGCGAGCGGAATCCACCCAGTCGTAGGAAACCGTGGCGACCGCGTACGAGCCCGGGCCGTGCTCGTAGGTTTCGACCGCGGCCGGAGCCTTGGCCGGTTGAGCCAGCACGGAGACGGACAGCGCGAGGGCGAGACAGACAAGGATGAGGTAGCGCTGAATCATGATCGTGAAACTCTCCAGTCAAGGGGTTCCTGCGGGTTTCACACCCGGGACACGGTCGCCCGCGCCAGGGCTGCTTTGAGCTTCTCGACGTCCACCGGCTTGACGAGGTGCTCCAGAAAGCCGGCTTCCCGGCTGCGGCGCAGATCGTCCTCCATGCCGTAGCCGCTGACGGCGATTCCCTTCAGGCCGTACTGGTCGCGCAGGCCGCTCATGAGATCGAAACCGGTGCCGTCCGGCAGGCCGAGGTCGCTCACCACGAGGTCGAACTCGCGGCTCGCGGCGAGGGCCCGGGCGGAGCGCAGATCGACGGCGGTGTTCACCTCGTGGCCCGCGATCTCCAGCAGCGCGGCCATCACCTCGAGCGTCGGCGGATGATCCTCCACCAGGAGGAGACGCAGACCCCGCGATCCACCTTCGGCGGCGACGGCGACCTCTTCCGGAAGGGACTGCACGACGGTCGCCAGCGTGACCGTGAAGGTGGCGCCCTGGCCCCGGCCGGCGCTGAAGCCCGTGAGTGCGCCGCTGTGCTGGTCGACCAGTGCCTTCGAGATGGCGAGCCCCAGGCCGAGACCGCCGAAGCTCCGCGTCACCGTGGGATCCCCCTGCTCAAAGGCGTTGAAGAGGCGCGGCAGGACCTCAGGCTCGATGCCGATGCCGGCGTCGATCACCTGGACCCGGATCTTCCCAGGCTCGGGATTGCTCGTGCGCACCGCGATGCGGCCGCCCGCCGGGGTGAACTTGACGGCGTTCTTCACCAGGTTCCAGAACACCTGCCGCAGCCGGCCGGGATCGGCCCAGACGTGCTGCTCCTCCGCCGCCGCGAAAACGTCGATCTCGATCTGCTTGCTCCCGGCCTCCTCGCCGCAGATCTCCACCACGTGTTGCAGCACCTCGTGGACGCCGACGACCTCGAAGTGGAGGGAGAGCTTGCCGCGTGTGATGCGGGTGAGGTCCAGCAGGTCGTCGATCAGCTTCGCTTCCAGCTCGACGTTGCGCTGGATCATCCGCAGGTCGGTCCGCAGCTTGACCGGCAGCTCCGGCGTGGCGGCGAGGGCGGCGACGCGCAGCAGGACGGGGGTCAGCGGCGTGCGCAGCTCGTGGCTCAAGGCGGCCAGGAAGCTGTCCTTCGCCCGGCTGGCGGCCTCGGCCCGGTTGTAGAGGCGGGCGTTGTCGATGGCGAGGGCGGCGCGGGCCGCCAGCTCTTCGGCGAGCTCCAGGTCCGCCGGCCCCAGGGGACGCCGGGACTCGGCGGTGGCGACGAGCAGGGTACCCAGGGTCTCGCCCCGGGCCGCCATCGGCACGGTGAGGAACGAGCGAGGAGAGAGTCTCTGATAGATCTCGAAGAGCGGACCGTTGGCGGCGATCGGTGCGGCCACCTCGGGAGCGACGTCAGGAACCAGTTCGCTCCGGCCGGTGCTCATCGTCCGCCACACGAAGCTCGACGGGCTCTCGGACGACGCCCGGTAGATTTCGCCCAGGGTCTGCAGCAGGGTCTCCTTGGCGGGATCGGCATGGCGCCAAGCGACCGGCAGCAGCGTTCCGCCCTCCTGCACCGCGAACACCAGGGCGTAGTCCCCGAGCCGAGGCACGGCCAACTCGACCAGACTCCGCAGGGTCTCTCCAGGGTCGAGCGACTCCGAGAACACGCGCCCCGCCTCCGCCAGCAGCGCCACGCGCCCTTCGGCCCGTTTCCGCTCAGTCAAATCCAGCGCGAAGCCGACGATCTCCCCGGACGACGGCAGGAGAGCCGCGCCGAACAGCACGGCAAGGCGGGTTCGATCGGCCCGCCGCAGCTCCTTTTCGTAGGGAGTACAGGCTCCGCTCGCCATCAGCTCGACGATCGCCCGCTGATCGGCTTCCTCCCAGCCCGAGGGCGTCATCTCGACCCAGTTGAGCTCGCCCCGCTCCAGCGCCTCGCGGCTGTAGCCCAACATGGCCAGAAAGACGTCGTTGGCGTTGGTGATCCGCGCGTTGCGGTCCGCGTAGAGGATGCCGGCGGGCAGGTGCCGGAGCACGGAATGGAGGAGCGGCAGCTCGGCATCGAGCCGGGGGGCACGGCCACGGGAATGGCCGATCCATCGAAGGAAGAATCGCAACACAAGAGATCGCCTCGAGACCTAAGGGGGACTCCCGAGGGGGGCAACTATAGCAGTAGAGGGATTCTGACCCGAGAACTCGGGGCGGGTGCATCGCGATGCACCCGCCCGGCCTGAGATCGCCGCCTCACGGCACGTCGTAGGCATCCGTCTTCTTGCCCTGCAGGTACTTGTCCATCCAGGCCAGGATGTGCCGCAGGCGCTCGATGCGGTGCCAGGGCTGCCCCGAGCGCGAGAGCTCGTGGCTCTCGCCCGGGAAGCGCACCATCACCACGGGCTTCTTCAGATACTTGAGGGCGCGGAACATCTGCTCGCCGCCGGCGCCGGGCGGCGTGCGGTAGTCCGCCTCGCCCTCGATCAGCATCAGGGGTGTGGTGATCTTCCCGGCGTAGGTGATGGGCGAGCGGCGGGCGAAGTCCTGCGGGTCCTCCCAGGGCGCGCCGCGGAACCAGCCGAACCGGAACTGAGAGAAGTCCGCCGTGTACCAGAAGTCGGACCAGCTCGCGATGGAGCGCTGGGCCGCCGCCGCGGCGAAGCGGTCCGTCTGGGTGACGATCCAGTTGGTGAGGATGCCGCCGCCGCTGCCGCCCGTCACTCCCAACCGCTTGGGATCGGCGACGCCCCGCTTCACCATCTCGTCGACGCCCGCCAGCAGATCCTTGGCGTCGTCGCCCGGAAACTCGTACTGAATGACGTTGCCGAAATCCTCGCCGTACTGGGAGCTGCCGCGGGGATTCGGATAGATCACGACGTAGCCCTTGGCGGCCATCCACTGCATTTCGTGGAAGAAGGTGTAGCCGTAGGCCGAATGGGGACCGCCGTGGATGTTGAGGATCAGCGGATACTTTTTCTTGGGATCGAAATCCGCCGGCTTCTGGACGAAGGCGTGGATCTCCTTGCCGTCGAAGCTCTTGTAGGTGATCTCCTCGGGCGGCGTCAGCTCGAGATGGGAGAACAGCTCCTGGTTCGGCCGGACGATGAGCGTCAGCTTGCCCGACGCGGTATCGAGCGAGTAGAGGTCGTCGAGCACCGTCGGCGTGGAGAGGACGAGGGCGATCCGCGAGCCGTCCGCCGAAACCGAGTAGGAGACGACCTCCTGATCGCCGTGGGTGAGGGGATGAATGGCGCCGGTCGCCACGTCGATGCGCGCCAGGTTGGCCCGCCCCTGCTCGGACGTGTTGACGTACAAGGAACGGCCGTCCCGGCTCCAGACGATAGGCGTCGGGCTCCCTCCCCGCGGCGGATGCTGGTCGGACCCGATTCCCTCGTTGATCTCGCCGTCATAGCTCGCCGTCAGGTTGCGGGGCTCGCTGCCGGCGGCGGTGCCGATCACGAACAGGTCGGTCTCCTCGTAGGAACGCGGCTTGTCCGGATTGATGAAACCGGTCTGGGCGACCCAGCGGCCGTCGGGGGACAGGGAGTAATCGTCGGCCTGACCGTTGAACTTGTAAACCTGCCGGGGCTCGCCGCCCACGGCCGGTATGACGAAAAGACTTCCCTGGGGGGCCTCGTAGTAGGGCTCCTTGAGACGGATGGAGCCGAAGTATAGGAGAGTGCCATCCGGCGACCAGACCGGATCGCCCTCGTTGAGCTCGCCGGAGGTGAGCTGCTTCGGCTCCAGCGCCTTCGCTCCATCCTCGGGAACCGCGACGGACCAAATATGGTCAGGGCGGCTGGTGTCGCCGTAGCCGCCGCCGTTGAAACGGTAGACCGCGCGGGTGATCACCCGGACGTCGCTCTCGCGGTCCTCATCGCTTTTTTCGCCTTTTTCGTCCTTGGCACTCTTGTCCTTCGTCTCCTTGGCCTCTTTCTCCTTCTGGGCCCGCCACTTCTTGAGATCCTTTTCGTTGGCGGTGCTCTCGAACGCGATCGTCCTGCCGTCCGGCGACCAGACGGGATTGGCGGCGCCCTTCGGCAGGCCGGTCAGCGCCACGGCCTCGCCGCCCCGCGTCGAGATGAGATGGATCTGCGGGCCTTCCTTCTCCTTGTCCTTCTCGGGAGCTCGCACGAAGGCGATCCGGCTGCCGTCCGGAGACCAGCGGGGCGACGCGTCGTGGGGACCGCTGGTGAACGGCCGCGCCGGCGAGCTGCCGTCCGCGGGAACGATCCAGAGAGCCGTGTCGTAGCCCTCCTTCTTCTCGTTGACGGTGACGCGGACGTAGACCACCTGCCTGCCGTCCGGCGAGATCCGGGGGTCGGCGGTCCAGACGAACTTGAACAGGTCCGTCTCGGCGATGGGGCGTTTGTCCGCGGCCGGCAGGGTACGCGGGGCCGCGAGGGCCAGGAGAGCGAACAGGACTGCCGCGGCGCGGCGATAGCGAAGAATCGAAGGCATCAGAGGGCTCCTCCAGAGTTGGGGGACAAACTCTACTGCTACGGAGTCCCGAGTGGGAGGTTGCAGGCCGGCGAATTGCCTCCCTCCCCCACAACACCGGGGAAGGGAGGACCGACCCGATGGGTCAGAGGAAGGGGATCTTAGAACGGGCAGACGCCATGCGATGGGCACCAGTGGAGGATGCCGTCACACTCCACGTAGCACTTGTTGACCTTGAAGCAGTCGTTGTTGGTTGACGAGCACGTCACCGAACCGCTCGGTAAACAAGTCGCTGTGACGGTGCAGCTCTGGCAGGGAACAGGGCAGGGGGTGGTCACGCCATCGGCGGTGCAAGACCCTCGCTGACCGCTCGAGCAGTTGGAGTCGGTCGCGCTGCAAGTAGACCCGGAGCAACTCACCGTAGAGCCGTCCCAGCAGTGGGCGAGGCAGTCCGCCTTGGGGGTGATGCGCGGACGCTTGGCGGCGTCCTGGGGCTGGGGTGAGGTGCCGAGGTCCGGCGCGGGCGCGAAAATCGCGGCCAGTGCGGCATCCCCCGCTAATTCCGTGGGTGTGGCGGCCAGCGCCGGCAAGGCGAAGAAAGCCAGAGCGAGCGCGGTGAATCCAAGAAGCATTCTTCTCTTCATCTCCAATCCTCCTTAAAAGGAAGATGAGTCTACTTTGCTTCTTAAAGGATAGGAAGGTGATCCGCACAGGCCTCAGCCACCGTCCGCCCCTGATACCGCTTCTATGCCGCGGTTAGGCAGCCAACTCGCGGGCATGTAGGATCTCGCGACGATGCAATGGGCGGACCTCTGCTGCCTCGAGAGTCTCGACCGCTACCGTCTCACCCTCTCCTGTTATGAATTCGACCTCTACTGCCTCTCCGTCCCGATAGCAGTGCACGACCGTGCCGACGTCACCTGCCTCGAGACCGTAAGCGGGCAGGGCCCGGCAAAGCACAACCATGTCCAAAGAGTTGATCATCTCGTTGATCCTCACCCTGGACGCGTCACCATGCAGGTGCTCGTGAGCTTCGCCACCATCCGACCCTTGGAGTCCACGATCTCGCATTCCGTGTAGCCGGTGCTGCGGCCGCGGTGGATGACCTTGCCGGTCGCGATCAGGAGACCCTCCTTGACGGCCCGAAGGTAGTTCGCAGCGAGTTGGACGGTGGTGAACCCCTCCCCCTCTTCCAGGGTCGCCGCAAACGCCGTGCCCATGGCCAGATCGGCCATATCGCAGAGGATGCCCCCATGAACGGTCCGGCGTCGAGCTCCAGGCGGATGACCCCGTCCTCGAAGCTGGCGAGCCGGATGCCGACGAGCGATGCCACCGGCGCCGGTTCGGACTCCCCTGCCAGCCAGGATTGGATGATTTTTTGATAGGCGGTCATGGCGGCGATTCTAGAGCACCGCCGCCGCGGGGTCGAGCCGGCGCCCAGCAGGACGCCGGCCGCGACATTGCGAGATTGTGGGCAGCGACGCGAGCTCAGGCTGCCCTGGAGGTGCCTATCCCCTGCTTCGCCGTGCGTGGGGAATCGCGTCGAGAAAGGCTCGGAGAGCCCGGTTCACCGATTCGGGGGTCGTGAAAACCTCAGCGACGTCCGTATCCAGAACGACGGCCAACCGCGTTTTCTGGCTTACCGCGAACCGATTGGGCTTCGCCTTGGCGTAATCGAAGTCGTACTCAGGTAGAAGGTCATCTGATTCCGGCTTGATCTCATTGGCGGCTATTTTCTTCATATTTCTCACGCTCCCTGCGCGTGGTGGGACGTGCACCGATGATCCTGATCGCTTTGGACCGTTCTGTAAAGCTCACCAGGACGAGTCGACCCTGGCTGGAGTGGCCTATGATGATCTCCCGCCGCTCTCCAGTGGAGTGACCCTCATCATCAAAGATCGCTGCCAACGGATCGTCGAACACGGTCAGAGCTTCCTCAAAGCTCAACCCGTGCTTTGCCAGATTTGAGGCTGCCTTATCCTCTGACCATTCGAACTCGGTGAGCTCCATCATCCGCAGCTATTCTATCTCGCCATTCTTCGCGCTGGCCGAAGCGATTCGATGTCAAGAGGGTGATGCCACCCGCGACCGCAGGCGGGCGAAGCCGGCGAGGCGCAAACCGCCGAGCGTCGCAACTAGCGCCGGCTCGGACTCCTCCCAGCCGAGAAAGGCCGGCGCCCAAGAGCGCCGGCCTCGCGGGAAAACGCTTCTGTCGTCAGTTGTGGCTGATGGAGGTGTCGCCGATCGGCACCGGATCGGCCGGCGTCGGCTCGACCGGGATCGGGCCGTAGCGGACCTTGGGCACCGGCTTGCTGCAATCGACCCAGACCGTGACGCAGTGCAGGTGGTCGCAGTACCAGTTGGGCACGTAAGGGTCGTGCGACCACCTGGCGCAGTGGCAAGACGTGTCTTCGCAGAGCGCCGCGTCGTTGGCGACCGCCACCGGATCGACGCCGGCGGCGAAGTTCGAGGGGGCCGGCACCAGCGTGTCGGCGATACGGTCACCGTTGGTGTCCACCAGGACGTCGCCGGTGCGCTTGACGGCCACCTTTGCGGTGCCCTTGGCGTAGGCCCAGAATGACTGGCTGCCAGGGCCCAGGCTGACGCGGTTCGTCAGCTCACGGCGCTCGCCCACGCCGGAGACCGGCGTGAAGATCAGCTTGACCTTGAGGTCCAACGGCGCCACGTAGTAGCCGCCGAAGTCGCTGGTGCGCACGATCTTCATCTCGGTGACCGGCTGCTCGCCGGCCAGCGACGCGGTCACGTCATAGAGGCCACAGCCGGTATCGACCGGCTTGACGCTGGCGAGAGACAACGCCATCAACTGGATGCGGGTCGTGGACTCGCCCTTCGAGTTGAAGGTGGCGTTGTCGAGCCGCCGGACGATCGTGTCGGTCTCTCCCAGCCCGCTCGCGGGAACCGTGGCGAGCGGCACCCCCTTGAGGTTGATCGTGCCGCGGAACGGCTTGGACCCCTGGCAGAAGAAGTCGGCCGGGATCGGGTTCTCCACGAAGCTGGTGAACGTGAATCCGGTCGTGGTGTGCCAAAGATCGGCGCCGTTCTGGACGACCTCCGCCGCGAACGCGGGCACGGCAGCCACCAGGACGAGCAGAGCGAAGCTCAAGGCGAGCCGGCCCCCACGGGATTGCGTCCCTTTCATCACACGCTCCTTTTCTCCCTACAAGGACCCGGCGCCTCGACGTTGAGGCGCCCGGCCCGGATGGGGCTCGCGTGGCGAAATCCAGTCAGGGTGAGAAAACCCGATGACGTCCTCTACTTCCCAAGGTGCGCGAAGTCTGGATTGGGGGACAAACCGCTTCAGCTCGGCGACGCCACCCGCGAGCGCAGGCGGGCGAGACCCTGGACGGAGGCGCCCAGCTCTTCACGGGCCGTCGTCAGGCGGTCGCGCTCGGCGCGGACGAAGCGGGTGTAGGGGCCAATCGCCTCGTCGATGCGCCGCAGGCTGCCCTCCACCTCGCGGTCGAATTGGGCGGTGAGGGAACCGATGAGCTGCTCGCGCATGGCGGCGATCTTCTGGCGCAAATCCTTCTTGGCGTCTCCCCGGCGGTTGGGGATGATGAAGAGGCCGAGGATGGCCACGGCGCTGGCGGCGAGGATACCGGTGAAGTCCGCCGCCGCCCCGACGGCGATGTGGGTGAGGATCGCCCCCAGCCCCAGCGCGCCCACCTCGGCCAGCGCCGTGCCCGCCACCGCCACCTGCACCGAGTCGGCGAGGCGCGACGATTCGCGCTCGCGGTCGTAGGTTTCGACCGACCGCTGGGCGGCCCGGCCGACGCTGTCGAGCAGGCGGGTGCGGTCGAAGTCGAAGCTGCGGCCCACCTGCCCCACGATGCGGTCCGCGTGCTCCTGCCGGCGCCGGGCCAGGTGCTCGGTCACCGCCTGCCACTGGCGCAGGTCCGCGTTCACCAGCCAGTCGATGATCTCCGTCACCCGCCGCTCCACGCGCTGCGGCAGGTCGGCCACCACCATGCGCTCGAAGTCGGCCCGCATCTTCGACTTGTTGACGAGGTCGAAGACGCGGGTGATGCGCATGGTGTCGTCGAAGAACGTCATGCCGCGGTTCTCGAACTCGTGGAGGACGACGTCGACGTCGGCCAGGCGAAAGCGGAACTCGCGCTGCATGTCCTCTTTATAGAGGGCCATCTGGCGCTCGATGTCCTCGATGGCGGTGAAGTCCTCCTTGAGCAGGCCCAGCCGCCCCTCGCAGACCTCAAGGTACTTCCCCGCCAGATGCTCGCCGACGCCCAGGGGATTGAGGAGCTTCAGCCGCACCCGCTCCTGCTCGTCGAGGGTGTCGACGATGTAGCTCTCCAGGGCCGCGAAGCGGCTGCGGGCGAGGAGGGCGTCGTCGCCGGACTCCTTGGCCCGCAGGGCCAGCCGGGCGGCGACGGGGAAGACCTCGGGGTCGGCGCCCAGGAGGGTGCGGGCGTTGCCGGCCACGAAGTCCACGACGCGGGCCGCCTCCTCCTCCGTCTCCAGGATGTCGATCTTGTTGATCACCACCACGATCTTCTTGCCCCAGTCGCGGATTCCAGAGAGAAAGGCGCGCTCGCTCTCGGTGAACGGGCGGTCGGCGGAGGTGACGAAGAGGACCATGTCCGAGCGGGGGACGAACTCGCGGGTGATCGCCTCGTGCTCGCGGTGGATGGCGTTGGTGCCGGGGGTGTCGACGATGTTGATGTCGCGCAGCAGGTCGACCGGGGCGGTGATGACGTCGAGCGCCGACTCCAGGGGAATGCGCTCCACGGCGGGACCGTACTTGACGACGTGGACGCGGGTGGTGGTGGGAGTGACTCCCTCCTCCAGCACCCGGCTTCCCAGGAGGGCGTTGATGAACGCGCTCTTGCCGGCGTTGAACTCGCCCGCGACGACGAGCAGGAACAGCTCGTCGAGCTGCAGGGCCGACCGCTTGAGAGTCTCCTGGTCCTCCGCCGCCGCGTCGAAGCGGGCCAGTGCCTGCTGCAGATCCGCCAGCAGCCGGCGGTTCTCGGCCAGGAGCTCGTCCTGATTTTTGTTGAGGATACGGCGCAGCATGGTCTTCTTCCCGGTCGGGAGGACGATAGCATGGGGCGTGACGGGGGCCGAATGCGATAACCTGTCGCGGGGAAACACGATGCCCTATTGGAAGCTCTTCTACCATCTTGTCTGGGCGACTCGGTACCGAGAGCGAGTGATCGAGCCCGCGATCGAGCCGGTCATCCACGATCTGCTACGCACCAAGGCGGTAGGTCTCGGGGGAACTGTCTTTGCACTGAACGGCATGGAGGACCACATCCACCTCGTGGTCTCGGTCCCTCCCAAACTCGCCCTCGCCGACTTCATTGGCAAAGTAAAAGGCGCAGCTTCCGCGAGATTCAATAAGACCGGACTCCTGGACCACCCGCTGTATTGGCAGGAGGAGTACGGCATCCTCTCGTTCGACCAGAAGCGGCTGCCCCGCTATGTCGCCTATGTCGAGAACCAGAAGGCTCATCATGCACGGGCCGAGCTCATCCCGGTGCTGGAACGGACAGGAGAGAGCACGAAGAAGCCCCCGCCCGAGGATGAATCGTAGATATCAGCCAAGCTTCCTTCTTGAAGTCCCCTTCAGGGGGCGCTGTTATTAGCCCTGGCATTTATGCCCGGGCGGGGCCGGCGCCATGATGGCAAAAACGACAATACGACGAAGTAATGAGGGGCACCGATTCTCCTCGCCGGGTCATTATCCTGATATCGGGTCCCCTCTTCGTGGTGTCGAGCTCTTCCGAATATCCAGACCCCCTCTTCGTCATCTTCATCCCTTTCTCCAACATTCTCCGCGCCGGCACCTCCGCCCGGGCATAAATGCCGGGGCTATGAACAGCGCCCCCTGAAGGGGGCTTCAGGAGGGTCAGTCGTATAAGCTCCCCCGAACACTCCAACGCCGGGGAGCCCTTTTCCTGTTGAGGAGAACAATGACCGCGACTGCTGCCGCAAAACCGCCCAGGCCCGGCATGGGCGACGTCTTCAAGGCCCTCAAACGGCCCAAGGTCGCCGTCATGCTGGCGCTGGGGTTCTCCTCGGGCCTGCCGTTTTTTCTCACCGCGGCCACCCTGGGCTACTGGTTGCGCGACGAGGGAGTGACCCTCAAGGCGATCGGCTTCCTCTCCTGGGTGGGCCTCGTCTACTCCTTCAAGTTCCTATGGTCGCCGCTGATCGACCGGATCGAGCCGCCTTGGCTCGGCAGGAGGCTGGGCCGGCGACGGGCGTGGATCCTCATCGCGCAGTGCCTGGTGGGCTCGGGGCTGCTGGCGATGGCCCTGATCGGCGCGAAGGGCTCCCTCGTACCCCTCGGGGTGGCGGCGCTGGTGGTGGCCTTCGCCTCGGCGACCCAGGACATCGTTGTCGACGCGTGGCGCATCGAAGCCGCCGAGACGAGCGAGGAGCTGGGGCTCCTCTCCAGCGCCTATCAGCTCGGCTACCGCATCGCCGTCATCACCAGCGACGCGCTGATCCTGTTCGCCGCCAACCACCTGGGCTGGCCGATCTCCTACACTCTGATGGCCGTGCTGATGCTGATCGGCATCGCAGCCACGTTCAAGGCGACGGAGCCGGCCTCCGCGGACGAGGTCCTGCTGGAGAAGTCGGCCGAGGCGCCGCTGTGGACCCCCCGGGGATTTTTCGATGCGGTGGCCGGGCCCTTCCTCGCCTTCTTCCGCACCTGGGGCTGGCTGGGCCTCCTGATGCTGGTGTTCATCAGCCTCTACCGGCTGCCGGAGTTCGTCATGGGCCCGATGGCCACCCCCTTCTACCATGACCTCGGGATCTCGAAGGACACCGTGGGCGCCGTGCGCGGCACGGTGGGCCTCGCCGCCTCCTTCCTCGGCATCGCGACCGGCGGGCTGATGGTGGCCCGCCTCGGATACATGAAGGGTCTGATCGTCGGCGGCCTTCTGCAGAGCCTCGCGATCGCCAGCTTCGCGCTCCTCGGCGTCTACGGCGGGAGCACCCCTCTGTTCGGTGCGGTGATGGTGTTCGACAACTTCGGCGTCAGCGTCGCGGGGGTGGCGCTGGTCACCTACATGTCGAGCCTGACCAGCCTTGGCTACACCGCGACCCAATATGCCCTGCTCAGCTCCACCTACGCCGTCGTCGGCAAGTTCCTGAAGGGCTTCTCCGGGGCGGTCGTCGAACATTTCCAGGCCCAGGGGCATACCCTAATGGAGTCCTACAGCCTCTTTTTCGTGGGCGCGGGCGCGATCGGCTTGCCGGCGGTGCTGCTCTGTCTTTGGCTGGCGGCGATGCAGCCGCGGCACGGGGCAGGCCAGGAGCTTGCATCAGAGCTGGGCGACCCCTGAGGAGGAATCTCTATGCCCCTGTATCGCTCACGCAAACACAAAGTGATCGCCGGAGTCTGCGGCGGGATCGCCGACTGGCTCGGCTGGGATCCCACCCTGACGCGGATCGGTTACGTCGTCGTCTCCATCGTCTCGGCGGCCTTCCCCGGCCTCCTCGCCTACATCGTGCTGTGGATCGTAATGCCCAAGGAGGCTGGATGAGGTTATGATTTCCTGCGAAAGGACTGCCTGCAGGGCGACATCCACCTCAATCCCAACCAAATGGAGATCCCTATGAAACCATTATCGCGCCTTCTTCTCCTGCTCGGAGCCATTGGCCTTGCGGCTCTCAGCAGCCTCCCGGCGTACGCCTTGCCCACCTGCGACAACATTCAAGGCAGAGCCTGTTCTCCCGAAGGGAAAGTCTGGAGCTGCAACTGGATCGGTGGAGGCGGTGGGGTTTGCCTTTGCTTTGAAGGACATTGGGAGTGCTAGGCGAACGGGAAAGGGAGGAGGGCTCTTCGGGGCCTCCTCCCCCCGGCGCCTGGAGGAGCCCATGACCCCAGCCACCCTCACCCCCCAGATCGTCACCGCCGCCACTCCCGCCTCGTCGCGCGCGGAGATGGACGCGGCCGTGGCCGATCTCCAGGCGAGCAAGGGCGCCTGGACGGCCGTCCAGCCGACGGAACGCCGGTCTCTGCTCACCGAGCTCGCGCACGGCTTCGCCGCGGTGGCGGAGCGCTGGGCGGCGCTGGGGATCGAAGCCGAGGGCCTCGACCCGGAGCATCCGGGCTCCGGCGAGGAGGCCCTGGTAGGGCCGTACTTCATCCTGCGCAACCTGCGCCTGCTGCGCGAGTCGCTGCTGGACATCGAGACTCACGGCCGGCCGCGCATCCCGGGCTCCGTGCGCACCCGTCCGGACGGCCAGGTCTACGCCCGCATCTTCCCTCTCGACCTCTATGACCGCGTCTTCTACGCGGGCGTCACCGCCGATGTCTGGATGGAGCCGGGAGTGACCGAGAAGAGTCTCCCCGAAACCCAGGCCGTGGCCTATCACGCGGCGGTGCGCCAGGGAAAAGTCGCCCTGGTGCTGGCGGGGGGCAACGTCTCCTCGATCGGTCCCATGGACGCCCTCTACAAGCTCTTTGTGGAGGACCAGGTGGTGCTGCTCAAGGCCCACCCGGTCAACGCCTTTCTGGGTCCGCTCCTGGAGGAGGCGTTCCGGCCGCTCATCGAGCGCGGGTTCTTCCGCGTCGTCTACGGCGGCGCCGGCGAGGGTGCCTACCTCTGCGGTCACTCCGGGGTCGACGAGATCCACATCACCGGCTCGGACAAGACCTACGAGGCCATCGTCTTCGGTCCCGGCCAAGAGGGCGAGCGCCGCAAGGCGGCGAACGAATCGGTGATCTCCAAGCGGTTCACGGCGGAGCTCGGCAACGTCAGCGGAGTCATCGTGGTGCCGGGTCCATGGAGCGAGGGGGACCTCGCCTACCATGCCCAGAACCTGGCGACGATGCTCACCAACAACGCCGGCTTCAACTGCAACGCCGGCCGGGTGATCGTGCAGCACGCCGCCTGGCCACAGCGCCAGGCCCTGCTGGCCAAGACCCGCGAGGTGCTCGCCGAGGTGCCGGTGCGCCGGGCCTACTACCCCGGCGCCACCAGCCGCTACGACACCTTCCTGGCCGCCCATCCGGACACCGCCGAAACCTTCGGCATCCGCTCGGGCGACAAGCTCCCCTGGGTGCTGATCCCCGGCCTCGACCCGGCGAAGAAGGACGACATCTGCTTCACGACGGAGGCCTTCTGCGGCATCTTCGGCGAGACCGCCCTGGAGGCGACGACAGTCCCCGAGTACGTGGACAAGGCCGTGGCCTTCTGCAACGGCACCCTCTGGGGAACGCTCAACGTGACGCTGATCGTGCACCCCGAGTCGCTGAGGGACCCGGACGTGGCGCGCGCCATCGACCGCGCCATCGCCAATCTGCGCTACGGCACGATCTCCGTCAATCACTGGGCGGCGGTCGGTTACGGTCTGGTGGTGACGCCCTGGGGCGGCTACCCGGGCGCGACGCCGCAGGACATCAAGTCCGGCACCGGCTGGGTGCACAACACGCTGATGTTCGACCGCATTCAGAAAACAGTCGTCCGGGCGCCCTTCCGGGTCTACCCCAAACCCATCTGGTTCGCCACCCACAAGACGGCGCACCTGCTGGCCCCCAAGCTGAGCCAGTTCGAAGCGGCGCCGTCACTCGGCAAGCTGCCGGGAATCCTGGCGCTGGCGATGCGGGGGTAAGTCGCCAGAGCAGCGACTGCTTGAGTTGGTCCGCCCGATGGCGTCTCAGCCACGCTCTGCGAGCAGTGCCCGTAACCGAGCTAACTCGGATTCCGCCGCCTCAGCCCGCTGGCGTTCCGCGTCAGCCCGTCGGCTTTCCGTGTCGGCCCGCCGGCGCTCCGCCTCGGCCTGTTCCTCCGGCGTCGGCACCAGGCTGCCGTCGGCACGGAAGAGCCGTACCCAGTCGCCCTTCCTCCCATCTACGACACCGTGCCAAGCGCCGAGGGAAGCCCCGAGCTGCTCGCTCCAGAGCCGCCCCTTCTCATCGGGGAGGATTGACTGGTAGAACCGGCCCGCCAAGCGCAGCCCTTCAATCGTCCCCGCGTCCGGATCGCACATGAAATACTCCGCCGTATGGAAGACCCGGGCGTAGAGGTCCCGCTTCTCGGTGCGGTCCTTCTTCGCCGTGGAAGGGGAGAGCAACTCGACGATCAGGTCCGGCAGCCGGCCGCCCTCCTCCCACGCGATCCAGACCTTGCGCTCGCGATCCGGATCGACGCCGCCCACCCAGAACACGTCCGGTCCGCGGAAGGCCCGCTGCTCCAGGCCCTTCGCGACCTCTTCCGCAACGTCCCGCGCCTGCTCCACAGAGTAGTACACGAACGTGTTGGCGCCGACGAAAAAATCGGTCTTTCCGCGTTCCGCCATGACCTGGAGGATGAGCCTCCGCAGGAGGGGAAATTCCAAGGTGTGCCAATCGGTCTCCAAAGGCTCTCCGTCGTCGTAGACGAGCTCGAAGGGCAGAGGCGCGAGGGCCGCAGCGGCTGGCTGTCTCATGGCGTGCTCCCTGGAGGAAGTCGTTGCTGGCGAGGATCTTGTTCCGCAGGGCCAATACCGAAAGGGGCGAGACGAGCCCTGCAATCCTCTTCCCGGACACCAGGATAGCATGGGGAAACCGGGGAGCAACGGCTGCTATCGCCTTAGCAGCGGCTGCTAACGTCATAGCAACGACTGCTAACGCCTTAGCAACGGCTGCTATCACCTTAGCAGTGACCGCCAACGCCTTAGCGGCGACTGCTAACGTCATAGCAACGGCTGCTATCACCTTGGCAACGGCTGCTAACGCCTTAGCAACGACTGCTCGGACTGGAGCAACGGCTGCCAGCCGCGAGGCCCAGGGTTCGCTACTCCGCGGCCGAAACCGGCGTCGCGGAAGGGGACGTCACCGCGATCTGCTCGAAGGGCTTCTCGTCCTTGCAACCATAGACGAAGACCCGTGTGCCCTTGGGCACCATGCGCGGCAGGCGCTCGGAGGCGAACATGGGGACGCGGATGCAGCCGTGGCTCGCGGGGTAGGCCGGAACGTCGAGGCTGCCGTGGATGGCGATGCCGCCCACGATGTACAAGGGGTTGTACATTTCGCCCAGGGGGCTGGTCTTCCAGCCGGCGGCCGTGGAGAAGACCTCCATATGTCCGCAGGGCGTGATGGCGTGAGTCTCCGGATAGCCGTTCTGATGGAAGGTCTTGCCGCTGCCCGAGGAGACGGGGAGGATGTTGCCGACCTTGCCATCGCCGTCCACCAGGAAGAGCACCTGGCGGGCGAGATCGACCTCGATGTGCGCTCCGTTCATTTCGCGCGGCCTGGGCGGACCCGCCATCAGAAGGGCGTTGTACTCCGCCCGGGTGAGAATCCCCGTGGCCTTGGCGTGCTGAAGCTTCTGGAAGGCGATGAGACCCTGGCGGCTCACCGGATCCCAAACGCCGTCGATGAGTCCCGTCCAATAACCGAGACTGGCGAGCCGCAGCTCGGCGGCGCGGATCTCAGGCTTGGTGAGAAGGCTCTTGCCTGCTGGGCCGGCGGCCTGGAGAGGTATCGCGATGGTTGCAAGAGAGGCGGCGAGAAGAACTGCAAGGATGATGAAGCGGCGGTGCGGCAACATCGGTGTTCCCTCCTCCTTCAGCTCCTGGCGTGCCAGGAGCGGCGGGCCGCGGGATCAATTACCTTTACGGCCCGCTATCCGGCTCTAGCAAAAGCAGCGCCAACAGCGCCGCCCGCTCGGGCATGCGATCGATCAGCACGTGCTCGTGGAGGGCGTGGGCGCCGTCTCCCACGGCTCCGAGGCCGTCCAGGGTAGGGACGAAGCGGCTGGTGAGGCTGCCGTCGGAGGCGCCGCCGGCCGTGCCTTCGGCGAGGGGGATTCCCAAAGCCTCCGTATGGCGGCAGGCCGCTTCCCAGAGGATGCGGTTGCCAGGCGTGGCTTCGAGAGGCGGCCGGTCGATGCCGCCGAGGACCTCGAGAGTCGTGCTCGGCGTCAGCGGCGCGAGATCGAGAATCGTGCGCTCCAGCCGCAAGGCGTCCTCCGTGGCCAGGACTCGGACATCCAGCTCCGCCCGCGCCTCGGGCGCGACGACGTTGGCCCGCAGGCCGCCGGAGACGACGCCGACGTTGACGGTGATCCCCCGCTCGGGGTCGGCCAGTTCGTAGAGACGCTGGATCACCCGGGAGAGCTCCAGGATGGCGCTCGCCCCCTTCTCCGGATCGAGGCCGGAGTGGGCCGCTCGTCCCAGGATCTTGATCGTGAAGCGGAGCGAGCCCTTGCGCCGGGTCTTGAGCTTACCCTCCGGCCCGAGCGAGGGCTCCAGCACGAAGACCCGCCGCATGCGCCGCGCCACACGCTCCAGCCGGGGAATCGATTCGAGGCTGCCGATCTCCTCGTCGGAATCAATGAAGAAAACGGGAGTCACCTCGGGGGCGAGCCCCAGGTCGCGCAAGGCCCGCAGGGCGAAAATCCCCTGCACCAGCCCGGCCTTCATGTCGTAGACGCCGGGTCCGGTCAGCTTGCCGCCCGACACCGCGACGGGCATGCGCTCGACGGAGCCCTTGGACCACACAGTGTCGCAGTGGCCGAGCAGGAGCTGGGCTGGAGAGCCCCGCCGGCGCTCGCGCGGCACGGCCCAGAGCTGCCCGCCGGTCTGCCGGCCGGGAAGGCGGCGGATGCGAAAGCCCACGGCCTCCAACTCGGCGGAGAGACGGGCGAAGACCGGCTCCTGCGACGCCGCGTCGAGCGACGGCGACTCCAGGCAGGCGAGGTCCAGGAGGAGGGCGGCCATCGCCTCCGTTCGCGCGCGGAGGTGGGCAAGAACTTGCTGCGCCATCTGCTGAACGATAACGGACACGCGGGCCGCGCCTACTCGCCCGACGCCGCGGGTCGGGCGGGAGCCGCTTCCTCGTCGAGGCCGCGCCAGGTCTCCTCGCTCTCGTCGAAGATGGGCAGCGAGGGCATGCGGCCGCGGGCGGCGTTGATGTGCCAGCCCCAGAGGAGAGCCCACTTGAGATAGGTGCCATAGGACTGGAGCATGCAGAAGACGAGGCCGTGCATGCCGTCGAGGATGCCGAGCTGGAAGATGTAGGTGCGGAAGAAGCGCCAGATGGAGCGTCCGAAGATCTCCAGGAAGCCGGACTTCTTGCGCTCCTTCCAGTTCTGCGCCGCGCCCCAGAAGCTGTACTTCTCGATCCGCCGGATGTACTCGTCCAGCGAGTCGGCCATGTAGTGTTCCATGGGGTTGCGCAGCACCGGCGCCGGACCCCGGGTCATCATGTCCGCGTGCACCCGGCGGTTGGGATAGCGGGCCGAGCCGTTGCGCACCAGCCGCACCACCTGGTCGTGCTGCCAGCCGGAGAAGCGGATGACGCGGTCGAGGAAGTAGACCCGCCGGTTGATGGTGTAGGCCTCGTGCTTCGGCCCCGAAGCCAGCAGCTCCTCGATCTCCCGCTGCAGGGCGGGCGTGCAGCGCTCGTCGGCGTCGTAGATGAGGATCCAGTCGTTGGTCACCTGGTCCATCGCCCAGTTCTTCTGCGACGCCGAGCCGAAGTAGGTGCGCTGGAAGAAGCGGACCTTGTCGTAGCCGCGGCAGATCTCGGGCGTGCGGTCGGTCGAGAAGGAGTCGACCACCAGGATCTCGTCGCACCAGAGAAGCGATTCGATGCAGGCGGCGATGTTCGCCTCCTCGTTGAAGGTGGTGACGATCGCCGACACGGCGGGTCGGGACGACGGGGATTTGGCTCGCGCGGACATACAGATCTCCTCGGTGTCCTTCGAACAAGGAACCGGGGTGCAAGCCTATCAGAGGGCCTGCTAGAATCCCGCCGGATTTGGAACACCGGCCTTCGGGAGGGTCTTTGCGCTCGTACGTCGTTTTCCTGGTACTGCTGGTGGTGAAGTATTTTTCGCGGATCTTCTACCGCATGGAAGTGCATTGGATCGGCGAGATTCCACCCGACCCGTGGCGGAACGTCCGCCTGACGGCCATCCTCAATCACACCAGCCTTTACGAAGCCCTCTTCACCGCCGCCGTCCCCAACCGCTTCCTCTGGCGCCTCGCCCGTCACGGCGTCGTTCCCATCGCCGAAAAAACGGCCAGGCGGGCGTTGGTGGGCCGCTTCTACAGCCTGGTGGCGGCGCGGGTCATCTCCATCACCCGCGAGCGCGACGAGACCTGGAGCCAGGTGCTGCGAGAGATCGACCCCGACGCCATGGTGATGCTGCTGCCCGAGGGGCGGATGAAACGGGCCAGCGGCCTCGACGCCCAGGGCAAGCCGATGACGGTGCGCGGCGGCGTCGCCGACATCCTGGAGGCCTCCAGCGACGGTCGGATGCTCATCGCCTACAGCGGCGGCCTGCACCACGTGCACACCCCCGGCGAGCGGCTTCCCCACCTCTTCAAGACCATCCGGCTGGGGCTGGAGGTGGTGGACATCGCCCAATACCGGGAGGCACGCTTGGCGGAAGGCGGCGCCAAGGGGTTCCGCCGGGCGGTGGTCAACGACCTCGAAGGGCGCCGCGACGTGATCTGCCCTCCTCTGGAGGCGCTGAACCCGCGGTAGCCGTAACGGTTCGAGACCGTTGACAGCCGGAGAGGGAGGGGGAAGGACATAGGCGCTAGCTTAACGTGTCTGAGAGTTTCCCCCACCCGAAGACCCTCACCCCTGCCCCTCTCCCGACCACCCCGTCCGCCACCCCGGGAGAGGGGTACTCGGTTGGGGCATTGTCCCTCATCCTCATGTCCCTGCAGGCTGTTCTCCCTCTTCTCCCGGCGAGGGGGAATGGGGCGGTCGGGAGAAGAGGGCCGGGGTGATGAGGGGCTTGGGCGGGGGGAACTCTGAGACTCGTTAAGTTAGCGCCTATGGGGAGAAGGGAAGGTCGCAATGGAATGGCTCGCGCGCAGGATTTTCAACATCTCCAGGAATGAGCGCGTCTTCCAGCGCTCGCTGGCCGGGGTGCCCGACGGCCCGATGCGGCGGCGAATGGAGGCGATCGCCCGCGGCTTCAGCGCAGGGTTCCGCGCCGCTCTGGAGGAGCCCCGGCCCGTACCGCTCGCCGCGCGGCTGGCCCGGCTGCCGGGTGTGGAGGCGGAGCTTCAGGTCTTCGCCTACGAAGGGGCCGGCCTGGGCCTCGCCCTGCTGGACGCGGCGACACCCTGGCGGCGCCATCGCCTGCGGGACTTCATCGCCGGAGCGGGCGCGCCCCAGACCTACATGCTCCACACGGGCGCGGGCTGGCTCCTGGGCCGGCTGCCGGTCTCCCAGCGGTGCTTCCTTTCCGGCCTCGATCCCGTCTTGCGCTGGATCGCCTTCGACGGCCTCGGCTTCCACGAAGCGTTCTTCCACCGCGACCGGATCGTCGAGCGCGCCCGGCCGCCGCGCCGGATCTCCGGCTTCGCCCTGAGGCCCTTCGACTCCGGCGTCGGCCGCCGGCTGTGGCTCGTCCCGGGGCCGGACGTCTCCCATATCGCTCCGCTCGTCGCCGCCTTTCCCGCCGGCCGCCAAGGCGACCTGTGGACCGGCGTGGGCGAGGCCTGCGGCATGGCCGGAGGCCGCGACGGGGCGGCGATCGAGCAGATCCGCCAGGCCGCCGGCCCCCATGCTCCTCATCTCGCCCTCGGCGCGTCCCTGGCCGCCGAGGTGCGAGCGCGCGCCGGTACTCCGTCTCCCATCACCGATCTCGCCTGCCGGCTGCTCTGCGGGATGACCGCCGCCGCCGCCGCGGCGGTGGCCCACGACGCCTTGGCGGACCTGCCGTCGGACGGCGAAATCCCGGCCTTCGGAGTCTGGCGCGAACGAGTGCGGGAACGATTTCGCCACCCGGCGTTCGCCGGTTGACTAAAACAAGAAGCAAAGATGTAAAATCTTTTCACTCGCCGCGGCTCGCCTGGGACCGTCCAAGGCACCTCAGATTAGAGAGGGCAACGGATGACGACGACTGAAGACCGCACAACCGCTCTGGCCCTGCCCAAGGACTCGGCGCGCCCGGGCGGCTTCGGCGCCACCGTCCGGCGCGCGCTGTTCGGCATCGATCCAGCGGACACCTCGTTCGCCCGCCGCGGGTTCCACGGCGAAGCCGGCCCCGTGCGCGACCGTCTGGAACGGGTGGGCCGGACCTTCGTCCAGGGGTATCACGCCGCCCTGGCGGACGGCCGGCCGGCACCCCTGGCCGAGCGCATCGACGCCGAGGTGGAGCGCGATTTCCGCGGCTTCGCCTACGAGGGGGCCGGCATGGCCCTCGCCCTGCTCGACACCGTGATTCCCGGCCGCCGTTCGCGGCGCGACCGCCTCGCCCGCTTCCTGGCAGGACCGGGGGACGCCCACACCTATATCGTCCACGTCGGCGCCGGCTGGGTCATGGCCCGCCTGCCGGTCTCGCCCGAGCGCTACCTCGCCCGCCTGGCGGACCCGCTGCTGCGCTGGCTGGCCCTCGACGGCTACGGCTTCCACGAGGGTTTCTTCCACTGGCCCAAGGCAGTTAGGCGGCAGCAGGTGCCGCGGCGGCTGCGGGGCTACCTGCGCCGGGGGTTCGACCAGGGCCTCGGCCGCAGCCTGTGGTTCGTCGACGGCGCGGACGTCGAGCGCCTACCGCGGACGATCGGCGCTTTCCCGGCTGGGCGGCAGCCGGATCTCTGGAGCGGCCTCGGCCTCGCCTGCGCCTACGCCGGAGGCCGCTCCCAGGCCGAGGTCGAGTCGCTGCTGGCGGCGGCCGGTCCCCACGCGCCCCAACTCGCGCAAGGGATGGCGTTCGCCGCCAAGGCGAGGCAGCGGGCCGGCAATTTGACTCCCCAGACCGAGCTCGCCTGCCGGGTGGTCTGGGGCCTCCCGGCCGGGGAAGCCGCCGCTATGAGCGATGAAGCCCTGCAAAATCTCCCCCCCGACCGTCCCGGCGAGCCGGCCTTCGAGGTCTGGCGCCGGCGGATCCAAGACGTCTTCTCAAGGAGGCCCGCATGAGCGAAAGGCCCGGCACGCCCAGCATGGCCGAGCAGTCCTTCCCGCGCCGCAACGCGACCCGGCTCCTGGCCCTGGTGCTGATCGCCGCCCTCTTCGGCTTCGCGCGCCTGCCGACGCTGCCCGACGCGGAGCGGCAGGTCCTGGCCGGGCGCTTCGCCTTCGCCCGCGCGCCGCTGGCGACGCCGGCCGGCCTGCGCCTCGACCGCGTCGTGCGCGCCGTGCATCCCGGCCTCAAGGACATCGCCTCCTGGATCTCCAGCGTCGGCGCCGGCGTGGCCTTGAACGACATCGACGGCGACGGGATGCCCAACGACCTCTGCTCGGTGGATACGCGCATCGACAAGGTGCTGGTGCAGCCGGCTCCCGGCACCGGCAACCGCTATCCGCTCTTCGTGCTCGATCCGTCGCCCCTCTACTACGACGCGCGGACCATGGCGCCCATGGGCTGCCTGCCGGGCGACTTCAACGAGGACGGGCGGATGGACCTGGCGGTCTACTACTGGGGCCGGCCGCCGGTCATCTTCCTGCATCGCGACGGCGACGGCCCCCTCTCGACCGCCTCCTTCCGGCCGGTGGACGCCGCGCCGGCCCATGAGATCTGGAACACCAACGCCCTCACCAGCGCCGACGTCGACGGCGACGGCCATCTCGACCTCATCGTCGGCAACTACTTCCCCGACGGCATGCGGGTGCTCGACGCCAAGGCCACGGACGGCGCCCACATGCACCGCTCCATGTCGCGCTCGGAGAACGGCGGCAAGAACCGCGTACTGTTGTGGAAGACCAGTACCGCCGGCCCCGAGCCGACGGTCGACTTCGCGGACGTCGACGCCTTCGACGCCAAGACCGCCTACTCGTGGACCCTCGCGGCGGGCGCCGCCGACCTCGACGGCGACCTGCTGCCCGAGATCTACTTCGGCAACGACTTCGGCAACGACCGCCTGCTGCACAACCTCTCGACCCCCGGCCATCCGCGCTTCGAGGTGCTGGAGGGGCGGAGGACCTTCACCTCCCCCACCTCCAAGGTGCTGGGGCACGACTCGTTCAAGGGCATGGGGGTCGACTTCGCCGACTTGAACGGCGACGGCGTTCCGGACATCTACGTGAGCAACATCGCCCAGAACTACGCCCTGGAGGAGAGCCACTTCGTGTGGGTGAGCACCGGCGACCTCAAGAGCATGCGCCGGGGTGTCGCGCCCTACTCCGACCAGGGCGAGACGATGGGCCTGTCGCGCAGCGGCTGGGGCTGGGACGCGCGCTTCGACGACTTCGACAACGACGGCGTGCCCGAGGCGCTGCAGGCGGTGGGCTTCGTGCGCGGCGAACGCAACCGCTGGCCGGAGCTCCACGAGCTGGCCATGGGCAACGACAACAACATGCTCCACCCCGGGGCCTGGCCCCACTTCTGGCCGGGGGACGACCTCTCGGGTCACCTGCACGACCCGTTCTTCGTGCGCGCCCGGGACGGCCGCTACTACGACCTGGCGGCGGACGTCGGGCTGGACGACGAGCACATCAGCCGCGGCATCGCCATCGCCGACGTGGACGGCGACGGCCGCCTCGACTTCGCCCTCGCCAATCAGTGGGAGACCTCCTACTTCTTCCACAACGACGGCCAGCACGCCGGCGCCTTCCTGGAGCTGCTGCCCCGGTTACCCGCGGCGAACGCTGGCACGATGGGGGGATTGGGGAGGACACGGCCGGCGGTGGGGGCCGAGGTCACCGTCACCCTGCCGGACGGCCGCCGCCTGGCGGCGCAGGTGGACGGCGGCAGCGGCCACTCGGGCAAGCGGGCGCCGGAGGTCCACTTCGGCCTCGGGCGCTTGAGCCCCACCACCCCGCTGCGGGTGGACGTGCGCTGGCGCGACGGCCAGGGCCGGCCGCGGGCGACGACCCTGCGGCTGACCCCGGGGCGCCACCAGTTCGTGCTCGGAGCGGAGGCGCCGCCGCCGCAGACGCCGCGGACGCAGCAGACGACAGTGGCTGGGAAAGACACCGTGAAACCGGCCGCGGTCCCCGGGGCCGTGGGAAAGGCGGGATGAGACATGCCTGAGCAGAAAGACATGCGTCTGGCGGCGCTGCGGCGGTTCGCCACCGCCATCACCGTCCTCAACGTCCTTGGCCACACGGTGCTGGGCTTCGAGCAGTCGCTGGCGACACCGGTCGTCGCCGTGCTCGTCGCCTACGCGACCGAGATCCTGCTCGAGCTCGTGGAGTCGTGGCGGCTCGGCCGCTCGCCGCGCTTCCTGGGAGGCTTCGTCAAGCTGGTCGATTTCCTCCTCTCGGCCCACATCACGGGCCTCGCGGTCGCCATGCTGCTCTACGCCAACGAGCGGCTGCTGCCCGTCGCCTTCGCCGCCGCCACCGCCATCGGCTCGAAGTACCTGTTCCGGGTGGGGACCAACGGCGCCAGCCGCCACGTCTTCAACCCGTCGAACCTGGGGATCACGGCGACGCTGCTGGCCTTCGCCTGGGTGGGCATCGCCCAGCCCTACATGTTCACCGAGAACCTGCCGGGCGGCTGGGCGTGGGCGCTGCCGGCCCTCATCGTCTGCTCGGGCTCGTTCCTCAACACGGTGTTCACCCGCCGGGTACCGCTGATCCTCGCCTGGCTGGGCGGCTTCGTGCTGCAGGCGGCCATCCGCCACTTCGTCTTCGGCAACCTCTTCCTGCCGTCCCTCAACCCGATGACCGGCGTCGCCTTCCTGCTCTTCACCTTCTACATGGTGACCGACCCGGCGACGACGCCGGTGACGCGCCGCGGGCAGATCGCCTTCGGCCTGTCGATGGCGGCGGCCTACGGCATCCTGATGGCGTTCCACGTCGTCTTCGGACTGTTCTTCGGTCTCAGCCTGGTGTGCGCGGGCCGCGGAGCGATCCTCTACCTGAAGGCCCTGGCGGCGCAGCGAGCCGAGGCCCGGATGAAGGTTCCCATCGCGGCGGAAGCATGAGGATGAAAGACGGTATCGCCATCGTCGGGATGGCGTGCCGCTATCCCGATGCCGGCTCCCCGGCCGAGCTGTGGGAGAACGTGCTCGCCCGCCGGCGCGCCTTCCGGCGGGTGCCCCCGGAGCGGCTGCGCCTCGCGGACTATCCCGACCGCCGCCCCGGCGATCCGGACAGCCTGCTGCTCGCCGAGGCCGCCGTGCTCGACGGCTGGGAGTTCGACCGCGTGCGCTTCCGCGTCGCGGGCGCCACCTTCCGCGCCACCGACCTCGTCCACTGGCTGGCCCTCGACGTCGCCGCCCAGGCCCTGGCCGACGCCGGCTTCCCCGACGCCGAGGGGCTGCCGCGGGACATGACCGGCGTGCTGCTCGGCAACACGCTCACCGGCGAGTTCTCGCGCTCGCAGCTCATGCGCCTGCGCTGGCCCTACGTGCGCCGCACGCTCGCCGCCTCGCTCGCCGCCGAGGGTTGGGACGCGGCCAAGGCCGAGAGCTTCCTCGCCCGCCTGGAGCCGGCCTACAAGGCGCCGTTCCCCGAGCCGATGGAGGAGTCGCTCGCCGGCGGCCTCTCGAACACCATCGCCGGGCGCATCTGCAACCATTTCGACCTCCACGGCGGCGGCTACGTGCTGGACGGCGCCTGCGCCTCGTCGCTGCTGGCGGTGGCCAACGCCTGCTCCTCGCTGGTGGCGGGCGACCTCGACGTCGCCCTCGCCGGCGGCGTCGACCTCTCGCTCGACCCCTTCGAGCTGGTGGGTTTCTCCCGCACCGGCGCCCTGGCGCAGGACGAGATGCGGGTGTTCGACGCCCGCTCCTCCGGCTTCTTCCCCGGCGAGGGCTGCGGCTTCGTGGTGCTGATGCGCGAGGAGGACGCCGCGCGCCTCGGCTGCCGGGTATGGGCGGTGATCCGCGGCTGGGGCCTCTCCTCCGACGGCCACGGCGGCATCAGCCGGCCCGAGGCCGCCGGGCAGCGGATGGCCCTGGGCAGGGCCTACCGCCGCGCCGGCTTCGGCATGGAGACCGTCGGCTACTTCGAGGGGCACGGCACCGGCACCGCGGTGGGCGACGCGGCCGAGCTCGCCGCCCTCTCGGGCGCCCGCCGCGAGGCCGGAGTCCAGGAGGGACCGCCGGCCAATATCGCCAATGTCGCGGTCATCGGCGCCCTCAAGGCCAACATCGGCCACACCAAGGCCGCGGCCGGCGTCGCCGGGCTGATCAAGGCCGCGCTCGCCGTCCATCACCAGATCCTGCCGCCCAACACCGGCTGCGACGAGCCGCACGCCGAGCTCAAGGGCGACGGCGCCGTGCTGCGCATCCTGGATCAGGGCGAGCCCTGGCCGGCCGGCCAGCCGCTGCGCGCCGCCGTCTCCGCCATGGGCTTCGGCGGCATCAACTCCCACGTCGTGCTCGAAGGCACCGCCGAGGCAGCCGAGACGCGCCGCCGCTCGCTCAGCCGCCAGGAGCGGCAGCTCCTCTCCTCCTGGCAGGACGCCGAGCTGCTGCTGCTCACCGGCCCGAACGCCGCCGACCTCGCCGGGCAGGCGGAGCGCCTCGCCGCGGTGGCCGCCCGCGCCTCGCGGGCCGAGCTGGCCGACCTCGCCGCCGAGCTGCGGCGGCGGCTCGTTCCGGGTGCCGCCCGGGCGGCGGTGGTGGCCGCCAAGCCCACCGAGGCCGCCGACGGCCTGCGCCGCCTCGCCGGCTGGCTGCGGCAGGGTGAGACCTCGCGGCTAGACCTTCGCCACGGCGTCTTCCTGGGCGCCGGCCGGCGGGAGCGGCGCATCGGCTTCCTCTTCCCCGGCCAGGGCTCGCCATCGCACCTCGACGGAGGCCTATTTGGTGGAATCTTGCGCCGCCGCTTCGAGGAGCTGGAGGGGATCTACGGGCCGGCCGCGCTCGATTCGCCGCCGGACGGAGTCGACGCGAGCCATACGGCCGTCGCCCAGCCGGCCATCCTCGCCCACACCCTCGCCGGCCTCTGGCTGCTGGACCGCCTCGGCCTGCGCGCCGCCGTGGCCGTGGGCCACAGCCTGGGGGAGATCGCCGCCCTGCACTGGGCCGGCGCCTTCGACGCCGAAGCCGCCCTGAGCCTCGCCCGGACGCGCGGCCAGGCCATGGCGGACCTGCCCGAAGTCACCGGAGCGATGGCGAGCCTCGGCGCCGATCCCGCCGTGGTCGAGGAGATCCTGGCGGCGGACGGCCCCTGGGGAGCCGTCATTGCCGCCTACAACGGCCCCCGCCGCACGGTGATCTCGGGTCCCGCCGCCGCCGTCGACGCCGCCGCCGAGCGCGCCCGGGACCGCGGCCTGGCCGTGACTCGGCTGCGGGTCTCCCACGCCTTCCACTCCCCCCTGGTGGCGGGCGCGGCTCCCGGCCTCGCGGCGGCGCTCGACGCCCTGGCGCCGCGCCCCTTGAGCCGGGACGTGGCCTCGACGGTCACCGGCGGCTGGCTCGCTCCCGGCGACGACCTGAGGGAGCTGCTGCTCTCCCAGCTCACCTCGCCCGTGCGCTTCACCGAGGCCCTTGCCGCGGCGGCGGAGCGGGTGGACCTGTGGATCGAGGTGGGACCCGGCCGCGCCCTCTCGGAGCTGGCCGGCGAAGCGCTGGTAGCGACCGCCACTCCCGTCATCCCGCTCGACGCGGGCGGCCCTTCCATCGCGGGATTGCTCAAGGCCGCGGGCGCCGCCTTCGCCCTCGGCACGCCGCTGGACACGGCGGTCCTCTTCGAAGGCCGCTTCACGCGGCCGTTCGATCCCGATCGGGCGCCGAAGTTCCTGATCAACCCGTGCGAGCTGGCGCCGGTCCCCTCGGAGGAGATCGAGTCGGTTGGATCGGTCGGATCCGTCGGATCCTTTGAGCAGGAGGCTCCGGCCGCCGCGGTGGCCCATCACCCCGACCCGGTTCTTCCGGCGAGCGCCCTCGACCTGGTGCGCCGGCTGGTGGCCGAGCGGGCGGAGCTGCCGGCCGAGGCGGTACGCGACGACAGCCGCCTGCTCTCGGACCTCCATCTCAACTCCATCTCCGTCGGCCAGCTCGTGGTGGAAGCCTCGCGCCGGCTGGGCCTGCGCCCGCCCGCCTCGCCTACCGACTACGCCCGCGCCACCGTCGGCGAGGTCGCCGAGATCCTGGAGCAGCAGGCCGCCCAGGGGGAGGGCGCCGGCCTGGAGGCCGCGCCGCCGGGCGTGGACTCCTGGGTGCGCGCCTTCACCGTCGGCCTCGTTCCCCGCGACCGGCCCCGGGACCGCTCGGCCGCCGCGGACGAGGCGCCGGGGAACTGGACGATCATCGCGCCCGAGGGGCATCCGCTCGCCGCCGCTCTGGCCGGCCGCCTGCCCGGGGACGGCGTCGCCCTGCTGATGCCGATCGAGGTCGAGCGCTGCCACGCCGGGCTGCTGCTGGAGGGTGCCCACGCGGTGCTCGCGGCACCGCCCACCGTGCGGGTCCTCCTCGTCCACCAGGGCGGCGTGGGCGGTGCCTTCGCCCGCACCCTGCGGCTGGAGATCCCCACCGCCACGGCGTGCATCGTGCGGGTGCCGTTCGCCCATCCCCGGGCGGTGGACTGGGCGGTCGGCGAAATGCTGGCGTCGATCTCCGGCGGCGGCAGCTTCTCCGAAAGCCACTATGACGAAGCGGGCCGGCGCAGCGTGCCGATGCTCCGCCTGCTGGAACCCGTCGCGCCCGGGCCTCTCCCCTTGGGACCGGAGGACGTGCTGCTGGTCACCGGCGGCGGCAAAGGGATCGCGGCCGAGTGCGCTCTCGACCTCGCCAAGGCGAGCGGCGCCCGCCTGGCCCTGTTCGGCCGCTCCGCCCCCGAGTCGGACGCCGAGCTGGCGGCCAACCTCGAGCGCATGGCGGCGGCCGGCGTGCGCGCCCTGTACCTCTCCGCCGACGTCGCCGACCCCGTCGCGGTGTTCACGGCCGTGGGCCGCGTGCAGGCGGAGCTGGGACCCGTCACCGCCTTCCTCCACGGCGCCGGCGCCAACTCTCCCCGGCGGATCGCGGACCTCGATGAGGAGGCGCTGACGCGCACCCTGGCCCCCAAGGTGGCGGGGTTCTTCCACGTCCTGGCCGCCATCGATCCCGGCCGCCTGCGGCTGCTGGTGACCTTCGGCTCGATCATCGCCCGCATCGGGCTGGCGGGCGAGGCCGACTACGCCGTGGCCAACGAGTGGCTGGCGCGGGGCACCGAGAACATCGCCCGCGAGCTTCCCGACTGCCGCTGCCTGGCCCTCGAATGGTCGGTGTGGAGCGGCACCGGCATGGGCGAACGGCTGGGGACCCTGGAGAGCCTGCGCGCTCAAGGCATCTCCGCCATCCCGGCGGAAACCGGCCTCGCCATGCTGCGCGAGCTGATCCGCCGCCCCCGGATTATGGACGGCGTGGACGGCGCGAACGGCGTCGCGGACCCCGTCGCCGTGGTGGTCACCGGCCGCTTCGGCGAGCCGCCCACCCTGGAGGTCGAGCGTCCGGAGCTGCCGCTGCTGCGCTATCTGGAGAAGGTGCGGGTGCACGTTCCCGGCGTCGAGCTGGTGGTGGACTCCGAGATCTCGGCGGACACCGATCCCCATCTCGCCGATCACGTCTTCCATGGCGAGCCGCTGTTCGCCGCCGTGCTGGGGATGGAGGCGATGGCGCAGGCCGCCCTGGCGGTCCTGGGAAAGACCGGAACGGATGACATCCCGGTTTTCGAGGACGTCGTCTTCCAGCGTCCCGTCGCCGTGCCGCCGGGGCACTCCACGACTATCCGCGTCGCCGCCCTGGTTCGCGAGCCCGGCCCCTCAGCCGTCGTCGAAGTCGTGCTGCGCGACGCCTCGACGGGCTTCGCCGCCGATCACTTCCGCGCCGTCTGCCGCTTCGGCGCCGTTCCCGCCGGGACGGACGAGCCGGCGCCGAGCCTCCTCGCGGCCTTCCGCGGCGAGGCCCGGCTCTCCTTCGAGCCGGAAAAGGATCTCTACGGCGGCGTCCTCTTCCACCAGGGCCGCTTCCGCCGCGTCGAGGGCTACCGCCGTCTGCGGGCCACCGAGTGCCTGGCCGACATCTCGCCGGACGGCTCGACCGCCTGGTTCGGCCGCTACCTGCCGGACCGCCTCATCCTCGGCGATCCGGGGGCGCGCGACGCCGCCATCCACGGCATCCAGGCCTGCATTCCCCACTCCACCCTGCTGCCCACGGGAGTGGACCGCGTGGTGACCCTGGGCCTCGCCGCCGACGTACCCCTGATGCTCGCCGCCCGCGAGCGCAGCCGCCACGGCGACGACTTCGTCTACGACCTCGAGCTGGTGGACGCTGAAGGGCGGCTGCGCGAGCGCTGGGAGGGCCTGCGGCTCAAGGCCGTCGACCGCATCGCGCCGCCCGAGAGCTGGACCGCCACTCTGCTCAGTCCCCACGTCGAGCGCCGGTTGCAGGAGATCCTGCCGGGATCCGGAGTCCGGGTCTCCTTGTCTCCCAACGGCCAGGAAGGAAGCCGGAAAGCGGTCTTCAGTCTCTTGGGCGCCGGGGAATCGAGTCACCGCCCCGACGGCAAACCCGAGGCGGCGGGCGGCCAGGTCTCCGTCTCCCACGCGGGCTCGCTGATGCTCGCCGTCGCCCGCAATGCTCCCGGCGTCCGCATCGGGTGCGACCTGGAGCCCGTGGAGGCCCGGCCGGAGGAGATCTGGCGCGGCCTGCTGGGTCCTGACCGCTTTCTGCTCGCCGAGCTGATCGCCCGCGAGCGGGGCGAGAGCCGGGACGCCGCGGCGACGCGCGTCTGGGCGGCGGCGGAGAGCCTCGCCAAGGCCGGCGTCCCACACGGCGCGCCGCTGACCCTGGAGAGCGGCGGCTCCCGTCCTACAGACGGCGACGGCTGGCTGATCCTGCGGTCCGGCGACCTGCGCATCGGCTCCCTCGTGGCGCCCGTGCGCGAGCTGGCCGGACCGGCGGCCCTGGCGGTGCTCATCGATCCCGGGGATCTCGGCGTTCCCGCCGAGACGCCCGCTTGAAGTTCTACGAGTATCGCCACGTGGTGGGCTTCGAGGAGACCAACCTCGTGGGCAACGTCTACTACGTCAACCCCCTGCGCTGGCAGGGGCGCTGCCGCGAGATGTTCCTGCGCGACAACGCTCCGGAGGTCCTGACCGAGCTCGCCGAGGGGCTGGCGCTCGCCACCGTCCGCATCTCGTGCGACTATCTCGCCGAGCTTTTCGCCTTCGACCAGGTCGCCGTGCGCATGCGCCTGGGCGGCGTGACGCAGAACCGCATTACGCTGCTCTTCGAGTACTGGCGATTGCCGGCCAACGGCTCCGATGCCGCCGGGAGCGAGGAGCTGATGGCCCGTGGCGAGCAGGTGGTGGCCTGCATGCGGCGGGAGGGGGACAAGACGGTTCCCACCGCCATCCCGGTCGCGTTGCGCGAAGCCTTGAAGCCTTACGCCTGATGGCCTGATGATCGACACCTGGCTCAACCGCCTCGCCGAGGCGTCCATGGCCCGGCCCCGCCGCGCCATCGCCGCCATGGCCCTCGTCACCCTGGCGATGGCCCCCGGCCTGCTGCGCCTCAAGCTGCGCACCGACGGCCATGCCCTGATGCCGGTCGACGATCCGGCGATCCTCTTCGACGCCGAGGTGCGCGATCACTTCCACCTGCGCGATCCGATCGTCGTCCTCGTCGAGTCCACGCGGCCGGAGGGCATCTACAACCTCGACACGCTGCGCCGGGTGCGCGATCTCTCGGCGGCCCTCGCCCGCCTGCCCGGCGTCGGCCCCGACGAGGTGATGAGCCTCGCCACCGAGCACCGCGACCGGGTCTACCCTGGAACCCTCAACTTCCGGCCCTTCCTCGATCCGCTTCCCGATACGCCGCAGCTCCTGGAGACGCTGCGCGGCGACGTCGCCGCCGCCGCGATCCTCAAGGGCACCCTGGTCTCGGCGGACGGCAAGGCGGCGTCGATCTTCGTCGGCGCCCCCAATTCTTCGGCCAGCGAAGCCAACGCCGACCGCACCGCCCTCTACCGCGCCATCCTGAAGACGGTGAAGCCCTTCGCCTCGCCCGCCGACCGCATCGTCGTGGCCGGCGCGCCGGTCGCCGAATCGCTGCTCGGCACCCACATCCTCGAGGATCTGACGCTTCTCGTGCCGCTCGCCCTGATCGTCATCGCCCTCGCCTGCTGGTGGGGCTGCCGCCGGGTGTGGTCGCTGCCCGTGGTGCTGCCGAAGATGGCCGCCTCGCTGATCTGGACCTTCGGGCTCATGGGCTGGCTCGGCGTGCCGGTCTACCTGACCACGGCGGTGCTGCCGGTCGTCCTCATCACCGCCTTCCTGGCCGACGAGCTCCATCTGGTATGGCACTATCAGCAGATCCTCGCCCAGAGGGCGCCGGGGGAGGCGGCTCACATGCCGGCCCTGCGCCAAGCCGTGGCCGAGATGTCGCGGCCCATCGTGCTCGTCTCGCTCACCACCGTCGCCGGCTTCTTCTCCTTCTCCCCCTCGACCATCATCCCGGTGCAGTCCTTCAGCCTGTTCTCCAGCCTGGCCGTCCTCTTCTGCCTGATCTGGACCTTCACCGTGGCCCCGGCGACGCTCGCCCTCATCCCCGGCGAGCGCCTGGTGCGCCGGGGCTCCTCGATCCTCGACGGCCACGTGCTGGTGCGCGTGCTGTCCCCCCTGCTCGCCCGCCGCCGCGCCACCCTGGCGGTGCTCGGCCTCGCGACCCTCGTCCTCGGCTTCGGGCTCGTCCGCCTGCGGGTGCAGGACAGTTGGATCGACGGCTTCGCGGCGAGCAGCCCGTTCCGCACCGCCAACGACGAGGTCAACGCCAAGCTGCTGGGCACTCACGTGCTCCTCGCCCACGTCGCCGTGAAGCCGCCGTCGGGTCAGGTTCCCGAAGCCAACGAGCGCAAAGGCCCGCTGCTCGATCCGGCGGCGCTTCAGGCCCTCGGCCGCTTCGAGGACTTCCTGCGCACCCAGCCGAACGTCGGCGGCGTCCTCGGCCCCTACAGCCACCTGGTGACCGTCTCCTATCTCTGGCAGGCGCGGCGGGAGGAGTACCGGCGGCTCCCGGCGCAGCCCGCCGGCGTCGAGCACCTGATCCAGCTCTTCGACGACGCCCGCGGACCGCTGCGCCGCCGGCAGGTGATCGACGACGGCCTCTCCCGTACCGTGGTCTCCATCTACCTCAAGGAGGCGGACTACCGGGGCGTCGCCAAGCTGATGGCGGCCGTCCGCGCCTACGAGCGGGCGCATCTCGCCCCCTTGGGAATGCGGATCGGTTTCGCGGGCGACGTCGCCGTCAGCCAGGCGATGATCCCGGCGATCGTGCGCACCCAGGTCTACTCGCTGCTGCTGGCCCTGGTGGGCTGCTGGGCGGTGATCGCCCTGCTCTACCGCTCCGCCGTCACCGGGCTGTGGGCGGTGGTGCCCGCCTGCGTCGCGGTGCTCTGGGTCTTCGGGCTCATGGGCTGGCTGAACGTCCCGCTCGGGGTCGCCACGTCCATGTTCTGCGCCATCACCCTGGGGATCGGCGTCGACTACGCCATCCACTACGTGGAGCGCTACGGAGTCGCCCAGAAGGCCGGGCATCCCCGGCCGGACCTCAAGGCCCTGGAGGAAACCGGCCCCGCCATCGCCATCGACTCCGGCGCCATCGCCCTGGGTTTCGCCCTGCTCGCCATCTCCCAGGTGCCGGCCAACGAACGGCTGGGATTGCTGGTGGGGATCGCGCTGGTCTCGAGCTCGCTGCTGACCCTGGTGGGCCTGGCCGCGCTGCTGCCGCTGGTTCGCAGAAATTGATGCTGATCCTCGCCCGCACCGCTCTGCGACGGCCGAAGCTCATCCTCCTCCTCACCGGTCTCGGCACGGCGGTGCTCATCGCCGGGCTCTTCCGGCTGGAGATCCGCACCGACGGCGCCGCCCTCTATCCGCGGGGAGACGCCATGGTGGAGCGCACGCTCGCCGACCGGCTGCGTTTCGCCGAGCCGCAGCAGGTCATCCTGCTCGCCACCTCGCGCCGGGACGGACCGCTCCTCGCCTCGCCCGCGGGGTTCCGCTGGATCTCCCGCGTCCACGCCAGCCTCCAGGCCCTGCCGGTCGCCCAGAGCCTCGGCGTGCGCTCTCTCGCCAATCTCGTGGAGCCGCCGGAGGGGAGCACTCTGTCCATTCGCACCTTCTTCGACGAGATTCCCGACGATCCCGCGGCCTTCGCCGCCTTGCTGGCACGCCTCGACCGCTTCCCCGTCGCCCGCGGGCTCTTCCTCTCCCCTGACGGCCGGACGGCGCCGTTCTACTTCTTTCTGGCTCCGGGAGCGGAGAGGCGCCAGGTGATTCGCGAGCTCGAAGCCTGGCGAGCCCGCCAGAGAGACGCCCCCTACGACCTGCGGATCACCGGCCCGGTGGCGGCCGAGGCCGTGCTCGGCGACGTGGTTCTCCGCGACCTCTCCCGGCTGGTGCCGCTGATGATCGCCGCCGTGGCGCTGCTTCTGACCTTCACGCTACGCACGCCGGGCGGCGTGCTCGTCCCGCTGGCCCAGGTGCTCGCCACCCTGCTGTGGACTCTCGGGCTCATGGGTTGGGCCGGCGTGCCGGTGACGCTGGTGACCACCATCCTGCCGGTGCTGCTGATGGCCATGGCGATGACCGACGAGGTCCACCTCCTCGAACGGATTCACAACCGGCTGGCGGCTGCGCCCGCCGGTCTCGCCCCTCGGGAACGGCTGATCCGCGTCACCGCGGACGCCTTCTCCGACCTCCTGGCACCCCTGGTGCTCACCTCGCTCACCACCGCGTTCGGCTTCTTCTCCTTCGCCGGGTCCACCATGAAGCCGCTGCGCGACTTTGGGCTCTTCGCCGGCACCGGGCTGATTTTCGGCATGCTCTTCACCTTCACCCTCGTGCCCGCGTTGATCGCCACGCTTCCGCCGGCCTGGAACGAGCGCCGGCGGGCCCGCCGCCGCGCGGATTCGGCGATCCCCTCCTGGGAGCGTTTCGTGGCGGCCCGCGCGAGGGCCTTCGCCGTCGCCGGAGCCCTCCTCGTGGCCGCCGCTCTGCCCGAGCTCCTCCGGCTGACCGTCCAGGACTCGTGGATCGACAACTTCGATCCGCGCTCGCCGCTGGTGACCGCCGAGCGGGACTTCAACCGCGGTTTCTGGGGGAGCTACCGCCTGGACGTCGTCTTCGAAGGGGACCGGCGCCGCTTCTGGACGCCGGAGGGGGCGGCCCTGCTCGAAGACCTCGACCGCCTTGCCCGCCGGGCGCCGCACGTGGGCGGCGTCCTCGGCCCTCTGCTGTTCTTGGAGGGTGGGGCTCGCATGCATGGCCACCCGCCGCCGCTCTCGGCCCTGCCGCCTGTCGAGGTCAAGCGGGCCGGGGCCGCCGTCGAGGTCCTCAACCTGCGCCTCGACCTCCGGCAGTACCTGACGGAGGACGCCTCGGCCGCCCGCACCCGCCTCTTCGTGCGCAACGCCGACTTCACCCGCGGCCGGGCGTTGCGCGACTTCCTGACGCCGCGGCTGGCGGCCCTCGCCGCCCGCCACGGCGTCCGCGCTCACCTCTCGGGCGACGTGCCGGCGGGCCTCGCGGTGGTGGAGGCCATCGTCGGCAACCAGCTCAGCTCCATCGGCTGGACGGCGGCGCTGATCGCCGTCACCCTGCTCATCGCCTTCCGCAGCCTGCGCTGGACGGCGGTGGTGATGGCCCCCATCCTCGCCGCCACCCTGCTGCTGTTCGGGGCTCTGGGCTACGCCGGCCTGCCGCTGGGAATCGCCACCAGCATGTTCGCGGCGCTCACTCTCGGAGCCGGCGTCGACTTCGCCCTTCACTACTGCTATGCCTACCGGCGCGAGCGGCGGGCCGGGCGCGATCACGACGGAGCCGTGCTCGCCACCGTGGCCACGGCCGGGCGCGGCGTGCTGTGGAACGCCCTGGTGCTCGCCTTCGGCTTCCTGGTGCTCGCCTTCTCCACCATCAAACCCAATGCCAGCCTGGGCCTGCTGCTGGCGGCGGCCATGGCGGTCTCCTATGGGGCGACGGTGGTGTTCCTGCCGGAGCTGCTGCGGCGCTGGGGACAGAGCTGAAGGGCAGATCGAAGGGAGATCGAGGGGAGAGGAGCCGCCCGTGAACGGGGCGGCTCCGGTCCTTTCGCGCTACTGGTTGTTGGGCTTGCTGGGGGTGTAGGTGCCGTTCACCCGGGCGCCCGGGGTCTTGGCCGCGGCGGAGCTCGACGAGGCCGAGGCGACCGCCACGAAAATGCCGTGGCTGCCCTGGTACTGCTCGTACTTGTCCGTTCCACCGATGGGGAACGTGGGCCGCGAGGGAATGACGCCGATGAAGAGGTTCGAAGAGGCGAGCGTCGTCAGCTCGGGCACGCCGTCGCCGTCACCGTCCACGGGCACGCCGGCCGGAAGGGACTTGATCCCCTTGGCCTTCGGGTCCATGCCGCCCCTGATGCCGCTGAGCGTGAAGTTACCCGCCGTCGCCGACATCTTCAGGTCGCTGCCGTCGCCGCAGACCACGGCGCCGCAGTCGATCGCCGTGCTCTTGCCGTCCGAGTCGGTGAAGACCAGCTTGGGACGCACGTTGAAGCTGGAGTTGAACGTGCCGCCATCGGCGTTGACCATCCGGAACGTCACCGCGCCCGGCTTGACGTCACTGCGGAACTCGGACAGATAGATGTGCACACCGTACGACTTGCCGCCGATGGACACCGGGGCCTCGCCGACCAGGCGGAGCGCCACGATCTCCAGGGGGCCGGTGCCGCCTTCGCCGCTGACGTCGACGCCCTTGGAACGCCGCACGATGGTGTCGATCCCATCGAGAGCGCCGGAGCCCAGGGACTCGCCTCTCAGGCTGATCAACGATTCGCCGTCCACCTTGGCGCCGAAGACTTTTTCAATCGGGAATCCCGCGAGATCGAGCGTGGTCTTGCCGCCTCCCGGGGTGGTCAGACCGTCGTCACCGGGAAGGATCTTCTGCGCGAACGCCGCCGAGGCCATGAGCAGTGCAACGGCGGCCACATACATCCACTTCCTGTTCAACATCGAGAGACTCCTTTCACTGGCCGGGCTTCAAGGTTCGGAAACCCGGTCGTTTCCTCCGATGGGTCGGACACAGCCGATCCCTCACCTGCCTAGACACGGGTAGTAGATAGGCCTATCTAAAAAACCGCACTCACAAAAGAGGGTGCTCGCCCGAGCTCTCGCGGGACAAGACCGGGGGGCGAGACGGTGACGGAGCTGTGACGAGGAACGCGGCTCAGGACTCTGACGTAACTTCGCCGGCGGAGGACGCCAGCGTGGCCCGGCGCAGCCATCGGTCCAGGCGACCGAGGTCGTGGCAACGCAGGATCTCCTCCCGCTGCGCCGCGCTCACGGCAATGCCGCGAGTTTCCAGGACCATGAGGATGGACTCAGCTTTCCCCTTGGCTTCCGCCGCGGCTTCCCGCCTGAGGATCTCCGGGTTGCCCTTGGCGGCCAGGGCCCCGACGACCGCGTTGTCGGCTGCCGCAGCATCGAGCAGGGCCGACACTGGCAGCGGTTTCACCAGACAGGGATCTTCGATCTGCGCGTTTGCCTCCAGGAGCCGCCAGCTCTGACCCTCGGAAGACCACTCACGCACCCGCCATTCACCCTTGACGACGATCGTGAAGATCCGGCGCACCCCCCGGCGGTGCATGCGCACGGCCTTCTCCGTCACGTTCCGCTCGCTCTGCTCCGAGACCACCTCGAAGGCGATCTCCTCCAGGTAGCGGGCACCCGTCGCTGGATCGTTGCCGGCCTTGCGTACGCAGGTGTCGCTGGCGAAGTCCGAGTCCACGTCGTGGCGGGTGAGTAGGTCCGTCGCGCCCACGTACCCTGGGGCTAGGTGAGCCTGGACGACATAGTCGAGCACGAGGTGCTGAGTGGCGTGCGGCTCCTCGGCCGGAAACGCGATCACCCGGTGGCCGCCGATGATCTCTTCCCGCGAGACCTCCGCCGCCACCAGACGGTCGTCGAGCCCGGGAAGGGGACCCCGGCCCGGCAGGTGCCGAGGAGAGCTCGAATAACCTGGGGCTTTGAGGCTGTAGCCGGAGCGCCGTTCGTCCATGCCGTCCATGGTACCAGACGACTGAGTTGCCGGACCGGCTCACTTCCGCCGGCGGGCCTTCGCCGGCACCCTCTTCACCGGCTTGCTGGCGAGCTCCTTGCCGATCTCGGAGTTGACCTCGCCTCCCATGAGGATGGCGAAGGCGGTGAAATAAAACCATACCAGCAGCAGGATGACCGCTCCGAGCGAGCCATAGGCCGTGGTGTAGGAGCGGAAATAGACCAGATAGATCCGCAGCCCATAGCAGGCCAGGAGCCAGAGGCCGACGCCGGCCACGCCCCCGGGAGTCACCCAGTGGCGGTTCGCCTTCTTCCCCTGATTGGGAGCGAAGTTGTAGACCATCTCGAAGGAGATCACCAGAAAGAAAAGGATCAGAGGCCAGCGCACGAGGAAGTGCCACACGACATAGAAGGCGATTCCCAATCCGACGCGGTCGGCGAGCGCCTCGCCCACGCTGCGGCCGGAGAAAATGAGGGTCAGAGCGACGACGGCGAGCAGGGAGAAGGCGAGCGTGAGGGCGAGGGCCACGAGCCGCCGCCGCCACCAGCGCCGCGTTTCTTTCAAGCCATAGGCGTGATTGAGCGTCCGCCCGACGGCCAGCATGCCGTTCGAGGCCACCCACAGGGCCGCCACCAGCGACAGGGAGAGCTTGGCGCTGTTGCGGGCCTTCGTGATCTCGTCGAGCGTGCCGTGCAGCAGCCTCGTGACGTCCCGGCTCGGCGTGAAGCGGGCGAGGAGGCGAAAGAGATCCGCCCGCAGCCCCGTGTAGGCGTCGGCATAGCCCAGCAGGGTGGTGAGGAACAGCAGCAGCGGGAAGACGGAAAACAGGAAGAAGTACGCCAGCTCCGCGCACCGCGCCAGCAGCTCGTCCTCATAGACCTGCCGCCACAGCCGGACGGCGAGCTCCCGCCACCCGAGGCCGGCGCGAGTCCAGAGCGTCATGGAGAGCCTTCTCCGCATAGGGGGAGAGTAGCAGGCGGTGATAAAGTTCCTCCCGTTTCGCAGGAGGCAACGAGAGGACCCCAGGGGATGAATCGCCAGCACGCCGAAGCCAGGATCGCCAAGCTCCAGACCGCGATCCGCCATCACGACTATCTCTATTACGTCGAGGACCGGCCGGAGGTCTCCGACGCGGAGTACGACAAGCAGTATCGCGAGCTCGTCGCCCTCGAGGAGCAGTTCCCCGACCTCGTCAGCGAGGACTCGCCCACCCAGCGCGTGGCCGGCAAGCCGCTCGACAGCTTCCCCACCGTCGAGCACGCCGCCCCCATGCTGTCGCTCGAATCCGACCAGGACGAGGGGGTCCTGCGCCGCTTCGACGAACGGCTGCGCAAGGGCCTGGGGCCGGACTTCCCCGTTGAGTACATGCTGGAGCCGAAGCTCGACGGCCTCTCCGTCGAGCTCGTCTACCAGGACGGCGCCCTCCTCCAGGCCTCCACCCGCGGCGACGGCCGCAAGGGCGAGGGGATCACCGCCAACGTCCGCACCATCACCAGCGTTCCCCTTCGTCTGCGCGAGGGGCGGCACCCGATCCCCAAGCACCTCGCCGTGCGGGGCGAGATCATCATGCTCTCCAGGACCTTCGACAAGCTCAACGAGCAACTGATCTCCGAGGGCAAGGAGCCGTTCGCCAACCCGCGCAACGCCGCCGCCGGCTCCGTGCGCCAGCTCGATCCACAGATGACCGCCGCCCGCCCCCTCCACCTCTACGTCTACGACATCCTGGCCTCGGACCCGATCCCGGGCATCGACTCGCAGTGGGAGGTCCTCGCTTCGCTGAAGGCCTGGGGCCTGAAGGTCAACGAGCGCATCCGCACGGGCAAGACCCTGGAGGACATCCAGGCCTATCACGCCGAGATCGAGTCGCAGCGCGACGACCTCGGCTACGAGATCGACGGCGTGGTCATCAAGCTCAACGACCTCGCGGCCCGCGAGACCCTGGGCTGGACCGCCCGCCATCCGCGCTGGGCCTTCGCCTACAAGTTCCCGCCGCGCAAGGAGGTCACCCGCATCCTCTCGATCCTCCCCTCCGTCGGGCGGACGGGCGTGGTCACGCCGGTCGCCATCATGCTGCCGGTCGAGCTCGGCGGCGTCACCGTCGCCCGCGCCACCCTGCACAACCGCGAGGAGGTAGCGAGGAAGGACGTGCGCGAGGGCGACCGCGTCCGCGTCCAGCGGGCGGGGGACGTGATCCCCCAGGTGATCGAAAGGATCGAGGAGCCCGACCGCGAGCGCGCCCCCGAGTGGCGGATGCCCGCCAACTGCCCCTCCTGCGGCACGGCGCTCCTCGAGCGCGGCCCCTTCACCGTGTGTCCCAACAGCTTCGAGTGCCCGGCCCAACTCGCCGGCCGCATCGTCCATTTCGCCTCCCGCGACGCCCTGGACATCGAGGGCCTGGGCGACGAGACCGCCAAGATCTTCGTGGCTAAGGAGCTCGTGCATCAGCTCCCCCAGCTCTTCGATCTCAAGGCCGAGCAGCTCATGGAGCTCGAAGGCTTCGCCCAGAAGAGCGCCACGAACCTCGTCAACGCCCTCAAGAAGGCCTCGCACGTCGAGCACCCACGCTTCCTCTACGGGCTGGGCATTCCTGAGGTGGGTGTCGCGGTGGCGCGCGATCTCGCCCGGCACTTCGGCACCTTCGTGGGGCTGCGGGCGGCGGACGAGGCCGCGCTCCAGGAGGTCTCCGGCGTCGGCCCCCGCATGGCCGAGCAGATCACCGCCTTCTTCCGCGAGCCGCACAACGCCGAGGTGCTCGACGCGCTGCTGACGAAAGTCGAATTGATCGAGACCGCGCCCGCCGAGCCGTCCGCCGCGGCCTCGGCGTCCGTATTACCGCTAGCGGGCCAGAAGTGGGTCTTCACCGGCGGCCTGATCCACCTCACCCGCCGCGATGCCCAGGAGAAGATCGAGGCCCTGGGCGCCCGCGCCACCGGCTCCGTGAGCAAGTCCACCACCGTCGTGGTGATCGGCGAGGACGCCGGCTCCAAGGCGGACGACGCTCAGAAGCTGGGGATCAAGACGATGAACGAGGACGAGCTGCTGGCCTTCCTGCGCGGGAACGGGATCGACGTCTGACCTGTTTCATGGGTGCGGAAGGGCCGGACCGTCCGGCCGCCCCGACAGAAACCTATAAGGGGACTCCCAATGAAGTTTGCCATCGCCGTATTCGCCCTCGCCCTGACCGCGGCCGGGATCGCCCTGGCCGCCGCGCCGGCAAAGGCCGCGAAAGGAACCAGCGAAGTGATCGAAAAGATCGTCAAGACCGACGAAGAGTGGAAGAAGATCCTTACCCCCGAGCAATACAACGTGCTAAGGCACGAGGGCACGGAGCGGGCCTTCACCAGCCCGCTCAACAAGATCCACGAGAAAGGCGTCTTCGTCTGCGCCGCCTGCGGCCTGACGCTCTTCTCCTCGGACGCCAAGTTCGACTCCGGCACCGGCTGGCCGAGCTTCTTCGCGCCGATCGACCCGGCGCACGTAACCACCAAGACCGACCGCAGCTTCTTCATGGACCGCACCGAGGTCCGCTGCGCCCGCTGCGGCAGCCACCTCGGCCACGTCTTCCCCGACGGCCCCAAGCCCACCGGCCTGCGCTACTGCATGAACGGCGTGGCGATGAAGTTCGAGCCGGCGAAGTGAGGATCACCGTTCTTTTGGTTTTTGGCTAACCACTCCCTCTTCTCCCGGCCGGCGGGGGGAGGCTGAGAGAAGAGGGCCGGAGTGATGAGGGGCCTGTGGGCTGCAGTCTTCCTCCCCGGTTTCCCCGTGCTATCCTGGTGTCGAGGAAGAGGATTGCAGGGCTCATCTCGCCCCTTCTGGTGCTGGCCCTGCGGAACAAGATCCTCGCCAGGAACGACCCCTCAAGGGAGCACGCCATGAGACAGCCAGCCGCTGCGGCCCTCGCGCCTCTGCCCTTCGAGCTCGTCTACGACGACGGAGAGCCTTTGGAGACCGATTGGCACACCCTGGAATTTCCCCTCCTGCGGAGGCTCATCCTCCAGGCCATGGCGGAACGCGGAAAGACTGACTTTTTCGTCGGCGCCAACACGTTCGTGTACTACTCCGTGGAGCAAGCGCAAGACGTTGCGGAGGAGGTCGCGAAGGGTCTGGAGCAGCGGGCCTTCCGCGGACCGGACGTGTTCTGGGTGGGCGGCGTCGATCCAAAGCGGGAGCGCAAGGTTTGGATCGCGTGGGAGGAGGGAGGGCGGCTGCCGGACGTGATCGTTGAGTTACTCTCTCCGTCCACGGCGAAGAAGGACCGCACCGAGAAGCGGGATCTCTATGCCCGGGTCTTCCACACGGCGGAGTACTTCCTGTGCGATCCGGACAAGGGGACCCTGGAAGGGCTGCGCTTGGCGGGCCGGTTCTACCAGTCAATCCTCCCCGATGAGAAGGGGCGGCTCTGGAGCGAGCAGCTCGGGGTTTCCCTTGGCACTTGGCACGGTGTCGTGGATAGGAAGGAGGGCGACTGGGTACGGCTCTTCCGTCCCGACGGCAGCCTGGTGCCGACGCCGGAGGAACACGCCGAGGCGGAACGGCAAGCGGAAAGCCGGCGGGCCGATGCGGAAAGCCGACGGGCTGACGAGGAAAGCCGACGGGCCGACGCAGAAACTCATCGGGCCGATGCGGAACGCCGACGGGCCGACGCGGAACGCCAGCGGGCCGAGGAGGAACATCTGCGGGTCGAGGAGCAACGCCAGCGGACCGACGCGGAGCGCCAGCGGGCCGAGGCGGCGGAATCCGAGTTGGCTCGGTTACGAGCCCTGCTCGCAGAGCGCGGCTGAGACGCTATCGGGCGAAACCAATCCACGCTCCGGTCTCCCTCTTCTCCCGGTGTGGGGGGTTGGGAGGGGGCGGGAGAAGAGGGTCGGGGTGATGAGGGCCTTCCTCAATGCTCAGGTTCATCCTTCCCCGCCATCGCCAACCCCGCCGCCCTCCACGCCTCCAGCCCCTCGCGCAGCCACAGCAGATGGGTAAACCCGGCCCGCGCCAGCTTGGCCGCCGCGTCGCGGCTGCGGATGCACCCCCGGCCGTAGCAGTAGAGGACTATGGGCGTTTTCGCCGCCTTGGCCCGCGGCCACTTCTCCTCCACCACCTTGTCGAGGGTCGAGTCCTCCGAGTAGGCGGGGAAGTTGAAGGACCCCGGAATGTGGTCGAGCCGGAAATCGTACGCCTCCCGCAGGTCGAGCACCACGATCGATTGAGCCACCTTGTCCGGCAGGCCGGGATTTTCCGCCTCCAGCAGGCGGCTGACCTCCGGCGCTCCCACGATGCGCACCACCGGGTTCGCCGGATCTTTGGACCACTCGCCGAAACCTCCGGGGAAAACGCGCACGGGGATTCCCGCGCTCCGCAGCAGCAAATACCCGAGGCCCGGCTGGAGATCCGCGGGTCCTTCTCCGTAGAGCACGAATTCGGCCTTGGGATCGATCTTTGTCACCTCGCGGGGACCCAGCGTCCGGAGCGTCGCCCACATCGCGCCGGCGGCCCGGCGATCCATCGGGCGCCAGCGCCGGAAATCGAACGGCAGGGCGTGGGGAACGTGCCCCGCCGCGAAACGCTCCGGCGCCTCGTACTCTTTTTCCATCCAGATTCCCTCATCCCGGAGATCGAGAATCTCCACCCCTTTTTCCCCGAGTCGCGCCCGCATCCACGCCACGTCCGCGCCAGCCGATTCCGAAGCGCCCGCCGTGAAAGCCCGCGCTATCCGCGTCGGAGGGCCCCCCTCCATCTTTCCGTTCGCCTTCCCTTCTAGCACCCTCACATTTTTTAGTCCCGCCCACTCCAGCAACCAGAACGCCTCCCCCACCGCGGCGCCGTCCTCGCCGGTCACCACTACCGTCTCATCTCCGGCAAGCCCGGCCTTCCCGAGCTCCCGCTGCACGCAATCCACCCCCAATGCCACACACTCCGGCGCCACCGCGAGCCGCACCGCTCCTGGCAGATGCCCGGCCGCGAAGGCAGCCTCCGGCCGAATGTCGACCGGGACGGCCTTGTGCTTGACGAGCCAAGCCTGCGTAACCAGAATCTGATCCCCCGGGAATTGGACGGAGGGAAGGAGGACAAGGAATAAGAGAAGCTTATTCATGGATGTGCATTCCTTATCATTGAAGGATTCTTTGAAGATGAGGATAGCGCAGGGCGCGAATCCTGAAGACGTAGCCAGCGCCGGATTTTCCTGGACTATCGGGGACAGAAGCCCAGATTTAGGGACAAACTCAGACAATTAGGGACAAACACATTGAATTAGGGACACGAACCGAGAAAACGGGACTTTCTCGGAAATTCGGGGACACGATCTCGATAAAGGGGGACAATCTCAGAGATTCGGGGACATTCAGCCAGAAAGAGGGACATTTCTATTGTTTTAGGGACATTTGCACAGATTCCGGGACATGGAGCGTGAAGGAATCTGGATTCGCGCCGAAAAACCAGGAACTGCGCGTGTGGTGTAACCCGGCGCCCCTTCCCTTCGTATCTGTCTTCAGGGGGAGGTGCCATGACCTGTAAGTGCATCCGTTCTCGCCTGCTCGCCGCATTCCTGATCCTCGCCCCGCTGAACGCCTCCGCCGCCGCTCCGCCGCCCCAGACCGCGAAGGTCTCCACCTTCGGCAAGTACTCGGGCTACTCCGAGGCCGTCTACGACGGCTGGGTCCGCACCTCGCGCTATGTGACGGCGCGGGATGGAACGCGGCTGGCGGTCGACGTCTTCCGGCCCACGCGGCACGGTGGCCACGGAGAAGCTGCCGGTGGTCTGGACGCACCATCGCTACCAACGGGCCCAGAGGGAGAAAGGGAAGGTGTACACGATCGTGGACTCCTTCCCATGGCTTAAAGACGTGCTCCGGCATGGCTACGTGGTGGCCGCCGTCGACGCGCGGGGGAGCGGCGCGTCATTCGGCAAGTTCGAGGGGATGTTCAGCACCCACGAAACGGACGATGCCTACGACGTCACCGAGTGGCTCGGGACGCAGCCATGGTCCAACGGCAAAGTCGGGATGTACGGGCGGTCCTACCTGTCGTTCACGCAATACCTCGCCGCCAGCCGCAAGCCTCCCCATCTCAAGGCCATCTTCCCCGAGGTCGGCGGGACGGACATGTACGAGTTGCTCTATCGCGGCGGCATCTATCACAGCCCATTCATCGAGATGTGGAGCAAGATCGTGCGAGAGCTGGACGTCGACAAACCGGCTCTCCCCGTGGACGAGGACAAGAACGGCGCTCTGCTCAAAGCAGCGGTCGAGCAGCACAAGGCCAATCGCAACGCGGCCGACCTCTACGCGGCCCTGCCTTTTCGCGACAGCGCCGACGCGTCGTCCGGGGTGCAGGTCTTCCGCGATTGGACACCCATCACCTTTCTGAAAGAGATCCAGGAGTCGAAGGTCCCCACCTATCTTCTCGACGGCTGGTTCGACCGCTACGTGCGGGATGAAGCGATCCTCTTCAACAACCTGGACAATCCGAAGCGGCTCACGATCGGGCCGTGGACTCACACGCAGGAAGACGGCCTCGACTTCGGCGCCGAGCACCTGCGGTGGTGGGATTACTGGCTCAAGGGAATCGACAACGGCATCATGAAAGAAGATCCCGTCCACTATTTCGTGATCGGAGCGCCGAAGGGCAGGGAGTGGCGGTCCGCGAAGGCCTGGCCGCTGCCCACGGAGCGGCGGACGAAGTACTGGCTTGGAGCGAAAGCCCTGGCCACGGCGGCACCCTCGCAACAGGGCGCGAAGGACGAATTCACGGTGGACTACTCGGCCGAAGTCTCGCCCGATCCGCGGTGGACCCTCGGGCACACCTTTCCGGAGCTTTCCGCCCACGACGCCAAGGGGCTCACCTGGACGACGCCTCCACTCTCCGGAGCCGTGGAAGTGACCGGCCATCCGGTGGCCCACCTCTGGGTCTCGTCCTCGGCACCGGACGCCGACGTCTTCGTGTACCTGGAAGACGTCAATGAAAAGGGCGAGTCGCACTACGTCAGCGAGGGCATGCTCCGCGCCTCGAACCGCGCCACCGCCGACCCCGGCTATAACTTGCTCGGGCTCCCCTATCACCGGGGCCTGAAGTCCGACCAGGCGCCGCTGACTCCCGGGGAGCCCGTGGAACTGGTGATCGACCTCTACCCCACCTCCACTCTCTTCGCCCCTGGCCACCGCATCCGCGTCACCGTGACCGGCGCCGACAAGGCCAACGCCCGCACTCCGAAACAGACACCGCCGCCCCGGTTGACGGTGTGGCGGGAGGCGGGGCGGGCATCGTGGATCGAGCTGCCCGTGATTCCGGCGAATTAAGACGTACCGGCCCAACGGGTCGGCCACTTGCACCTCCCATGGTGGCAGTGGCGGCGGTGTCGTCGCGGGTCCCCGGATCGATCCCGAGGGCACTGGCACCGGCTCTACGCCGCCGCCGGTCGGCACGCAGTAACTCCCTCCCCTGTCTGCGGGCCGGCGGCGCACGCCTCCGGCCCGCCTCTTGGAAGTTTCCTCCTGCCTGCCAGTCACTCCCTCAGATCCGGCTCGATGGACGCGGCACTTTAGCCGTTGGACCGACACATTCTCACGATGGACGTGGCATTTTAGCCGTTGGACCGACATGTTTCCCCGATGGACATGGCACTTTAGCCGTTGGACCGACACATCGGCGCGATGGACACGGCATTTCAGCCGTTGGACCGACACATTCTCACGATAGACGCGGCATTTCAGCCGTTGGACCGACATGTTTCCCCGATGGACGTGGCACTTTAGCCGTTGGACCGACATATCGGGCCGATGGACGTGTCCATCGTGACGATGTGTGCGTCCATCGGCTGAAATGACGCGTCCATCGAGACGATGGGTCCGTCCATCGAGACGATCTGCGTGTCCAGCGAGAGAAAGTGTCTGCCTCTCGTGGAAAAGTACGTGTCCAGCGAGCCTCTATAGGTGTCCATTGAGCCGATGGACACGTCCATTCCGCGGATGGACCTGTCCATCGGGAGAAAGAGACCGGCACGCGACTGCCTCGCGACGGCCCACGGCAAGACACCGAAATTACAGTGGGGGCAAGTACTTAGCCGGAAAGAGGGCCATCAGAGATTCTGGTGTCGACGGTGTGGCGGAGGCAGGACGGGCGTCGTGGCTGGAGCTGCCGGTGATTCGGGCACGAAGATAGGTGGCTTCTCCGTCAGGTCCGCCTCGCCATACCGCTTGTAGGCTGGCGTTCCGCCCCTTCACCTCCCCTTGTTCCTGCCCTGAAGATACTCTGCTCGCCGTCAAGTGTCAGGTGTTTCTAGGGCGAAAAATAGTTGTCCTTTGAAGTCGGCGCCATCGCGGAGCATGGCGTGAATCGAGTGGAGGAGTTTGCGCATGA
>Ga0134121_10000440_pt1 | contig 48774 bp, 41 predicted proteins | sample KB301_FD_96463 | JGI IMG/M metagenome (GOLD analysis project Ga0134121, IMG submission 96463) | Terrestrial soil microbial communities without Nitrogen fertilizer from Kellogg Biological Station, Michigan, USA - KB3-0-1 | ecosystem: Environmental > Terrestrial > Soil > Unclassified ...
GATCACGGCTGCTGGAGTGTGCTGAACAAAATGTTTCCTGACGCAAATGTTCCAACGTTTCAACTGAGTTTGGATGTTGGCGCTTCGCCCCAAGATCATTATGAAATTGCGCGGCAGTTGAAAGAGCTTCGAAAGAAAGGCGTGCTCATCATCGGCAGCGGGAATATCGTACACAATCTTCGCATGATGGAATGGAAAGAGGGCGCATTCGATTGGGCGATTGCATTTGATGAAAAAATAAAGTCGCTGATTGAAAAGAGCGATGATCAATCCATCGTGAATTACAACCAGCTTGGAAAGGAAGCTGCCCTTTCCATTCCTACCAATGAACATTACCTGCCGCTTCTCTATTCACTGGGGTTGAAAGAAAAATCTGACGATTTGAAATTCTTCAATGAGAAAGTGACGATGGGGTCAGTGTCAATGAGGAGTGTAAAGATCGGATGATTCTTTTCCGTTGCGACGTAGATCATCGCGATCCTGGTAAAAATATTCATCGAAGTTTTTGTCAGTTGTGCAGGGATCTTTCAAAATCCTGATCATCATCCATACAATTACAAATGGAGAAAGCAGCCAAAGATTCAAAACCCATTCACCCGGAAATTCAAAGAGGATACTCAGTAGATAGAGAAGCATGAATCCTGTTGCAATACCGATCACAGCTTCAAGAGAAAAAAAATGGCGTCTCATGATTTTCAGTTGAAGCATTTTCACTACAACATCAGTGCCGCTTGAGGCGAAACCATCACGAAATTTGTCCGGATGGCAGCGGAACTTGCAAAATATCATTTCCATTTCCGAACTTTGCGCCATCAATCTTAATTGCTTTTCATCGCATGGTGTACCGAAGATTTTATTCCGAAGTGGGAAAGTTGCTTTACGCGATTGCCGCGGTTGATGGCACGGTGCAGAAGAAAGAGTATGACAAGCTGCGGGATATTGTGGAGAAGAAACTTGTTCCTGAAGAACATTCTACTGATCAATTCGGAACCGACTCTGCATATTATGCCGAGATCGAGTTTGATATTTTGCTCGACCAATCTGCCGACTCCACTTCCTGTTTCAACTCATTCTGCAATTATGTGGATGCCCACCGTACCGCCTTCGATGTTCATTTGAAAAGCATGGTGATGAACCTTGCGAATGAACTTGCGCACGTATATCATGGCATAAACAGTAAGGAAGCTGCGATGATTAAGAAGCTGAAGAAGAAGCTCGATGAAATCTTCCAGGCAAAATGATTCTTATTATTTCAATCCGAATATAATATAAGCAGCACACCTGGCTGTAATCACGCGATTCTCTTCCCCTCTGCAGATCAATTTAATTTTAAAAGGTTGGATTGCCTTTTGTTTTGCAGAAGGTATTCAAGTCATGCGAATGAATAAATCCGGTTTCTTTCTCTTAAATAATTTGAAATGAAAAAAATATCTTCCTTCTTCGAAAACATTTTTGAAATTCTTACAGAAAAAATCACTTTACTCCTCGGACATTCCATCACCTTCCTTGTTGCCCTGCTCATTGTGATAGCCTGGTTGAGTCTTGATATTGTCAACTCCAGTTCCCTTCACAATCTCGTAAACGACTTTGTCTTTTCCTTTACGTTTCTTATGGTGTTCATCATTCAGAAATCGCAGAACAAATTTTCTACCGTGATCAATATCAAGCTGAATGAATTGGTTGCTTCACACGAGAATGCCAGCAACCGGTTGATTAAAGTTGAAGACATGACCGAAAGGGAGCTTCGCGAGTTAGCAGCACATTATGAAACGCTCTCAGCGCATTTGGACAAGAGCAACGACCCCGGTACATCAGCTTCCATTGAACATGTGATTGAAGAAATTAAAGGAGATGCGGATGAGAAAAAGAAGAATGAGGAAGATGCTGATTCCTAACCCGGACAAGCCAGAACCTCAAATCCAAAATATCATCCCGATTGATCGGGACAAAATTCAAAGTTCAAGTAAGATTCAAATTCCATCCCGCAGTATTGTGGGACAAAGTTCCAAGTTTGTGTTTGAAATTTTTTCCTTGAAGTTTTCTTGAAGTTTGTCCCGCAGCTTGGCGGGATGAAAATTCCAAGAAAAAAATATTCTGTCAAAGCATGTCAGGATTTGAAAACTTAGGAAGAAAAAAACCGCTCCGGTTTCGAAGCGGCTTGATTTGGATTTTTGTCCACAAGTCTCATATCCGCAAGTCTTACATCTTACTTCTTTCCCAAATCCTCATCTCAAAAACAACAACTCCCGATACTTCGGCAACGGCCACATCTTATCGTCCACAATCATCTCGAGCTTATCAGCATGAGAGCGGATTTCTTCGAAGAGCGGTTTTACTTTTTCGCAGTAGGCGATGGCCTTGTCGCGGGCATCCTCGATGTTGTTGGCATTCTTGCGCTCTTCCGTCATCTCATCTACTTTCTCAACAATTACGTTGATGTGCTCGCTGAGCTCTTCAATCAGTTTCTTTTGAGCGGAAGCAAGATTTGCATTCATTCCAATTTCCTTCAGGCCTCGGATGTTGCTCACTAATTCATTCTGGTATTGTACAGCAGCGGGAATAATTTGACTCAGTGCCAGCTCACCGATAATCCTTCCTTCAATCTGAACCTTCTTCATGTACTTCTCCAGCTCAATGTCATGACGTGCGTGCATCTCTTCTTCCATGAGAACATTGTTGCGGGCGAATAGCTCTATATTTTCTTTTTTCATCAAAGCATCGAGAGCGTGCGGTGTATCTTTCACATTCTGCAATCCGCGCTTCGCTGCTTCTTCTTCCCATTCTTTGGAATAGTTGTTTCCTTCGAAACAAATTTTCTTCGAAGCGATGATGTATTTTTTCAGCACTTCCATGATCGCTACTTCACGATTCTTTCCGCCGTCAATCAATGCATCCACTTCAGTCTTGAAATTCTTCAGCGTATCGGCAACAATCGTGTTCAGCACCGTCATGGTTGCAGAAGTGTTTTGTGATGAACCCACCGCCCGCACTTCAAATTTATTCCCGGTGAACGCAAACGGTGATGTGCGGTTGCGATCGGTGTTGTCTTTCATCAGCGCAGGAATCTTGTTGTGAATGTCAATCCGCAGCGCGCCTTCAGTTTCTTCCGTGAGTTTCCCCGGTTCTACTTTCGTTTCAATTTCATTCAGCACTTCGGTCATGTAGCTTCCGATAAACACGCTGATGATTGCCGGCGGTGCTTCATTCGCCCCGAGGCGATGATCATTATTGGCGGTCGCAATGGATGCCCGAATCAGGTCGGCATGATCATTCACAGCTTTAACCACATTGATGAAGAAGGTAAGGAATTGCAGATTGGTCTTCGGCGTTCTGCCGGGTGAAAGAAGATTCTTTCCCGTATCTGTTGCCATGCTCCAGTTGCAATGCTTGCCGCTGCCGTTGATTCCCGCAAACGGTTTCTCATGAAGCAGCACATGAAGCTTGTGCCGGTGCGCTACCCGTTGCATCACATCCATCAGCAACTGGTTGTGATCAACGGCCACATTTACTTCTTCAAAATACGGAGCGCACTCAAACTGTGCGGGCGCTACTTCATTGTGACGTGTCTTGATCGGAATTCCCAAACGAAAGCTTTCTGTTTCGAAATCGAGCATGAAGGCATATACGCGCTCGGGGATGCTTCCGAAATAGTGATCTTCCAACTGTTGTCCTTTTGCCGGAGCGTGACCAAAGAGTGTTCTTCCGCTCATCATCAGGTCAGGGCGCGCTTCGAAAAGTGATTCATCAATCACAAAATACTCCTGTTCCCAACCCAACGTGGGAGTCACCTTGGTTACATTCTTATCAAAGTACTGGCAAACGGCAACTGCTGCTTCTTCCACTGCGTGAAGCGACTTAAGCAGCGGCGCTTTGTAATCGAGCGCTTCGCCGTTGTATGAAATGAAGACGGTGGGAATGCACAATGTCTTTCCGTTTCCGATCTCCATGATGAAGGCCGGCGAAGACGGATCCCAGGCCGAATAGCCGCGCGCCTCGAACGTATTGCGCAAACCGCCGCTGGGAAAACTCGAAGCATCCGGTTCCTGCTGAACAAGAGCATTGCTGTCGAATGCCTCTATGCCCTTGCCGGTGCCGGTGAGTTGAAAGAAGGCATCATGCTTTTCTGCGGTGCCGCCGGTGAGGGGTTGAAACCAGTGTGTGAAGTGTGTGGCTCCCTTCTGCATTGCCCATGATTTCATGGCGCTGGCAACCTGGTCCGCTATCTTGCGGTCAATCCGTTGCCCGGTTCTTATTGCGGTCATTACACTGATGAAGGCATCTTCACTCAGATAGCTCTTCATGGCTTGTTCGGTAAAGACGTTTTCGGCGAAGAAGTCGGAGACTTTTCGTGCTTCTGTTTTTTGCTCCATTGTTCGCGGGGCTTTGAGTTTTTGGATGGACTGAAGTCGGAGGGTTGTCATAGTGATTTGGGAATTTTGAAATTTTGAATTTAAAATTGGCAATACGTGAAATCGGTGGCAAAGTTATGTGGAAGGAGAGAAAAGCGAAAAATTTTTATTCACATTCGCGTTTAATAGAGAAAGAGCAAGAAAAAGTTGAAAAATATTTTTCAAATCTTACAGAATCTTAAAAAGATGGATAAAATTCTATTGAAATCCGAATCTGATTCCAGCATGGATTGAAATCGCGACATAATCATAAGGCTTTTGAGAAGTTATTACATCTGGATCGTGAATATCATCCACACATGCATGCGCGGATGGATATATTCTTGGTATCGAATAGGTTGTTTTCATTCCATTACCATAACGAAGCCCACCTCCTGCATACCATTGCCCGATTAGACGATGACTTGAGGTCATTGTGCTTAGTAATAAAAATTTTCCTCCATAGTTATCTTTTGTGCTTGAATAAGTATAATGGTCGGTATATTCAGCTCCGGGATCATAATAACAATCGGGAGGATGACTCAAATGCTGATAGAATAATTCAAAACAAAAGCCATTAAAATCTTTACGACGATGATGGTAATGAATAAAGGAAACCATTGCGACCGGACCTGTAAAACCGACGCCATGTTCCGGATCAGCAAATAGCTCGAAAAACTTATCGGGGGCAAGGGGAAGTTTCTTTACAATTGAATAAGGAATGTATTTATATCCTCCCCCAATTTCAATCCAGTTGTTCCTATAAAATCTTAAACCATAAGCAAGGGTGTATTGGCCACTAATTGCCTGGACAGGATTAATCCATAGTCGCTGCCTGTGTTTAAAATCAGCACTATCACTTTGAGCAACGCATTTAAGTGAGAAGAATAAAATTGAAAATAGAAGAAGATATTTCATAGATCGCTATCCGGATGAATAGTACCAACAAAAATAATCTATTGAAATCCCATTCGAATTCCAAACTGGAGCATTGGAATCCAATATGTAAAATTCGCTGCGGAGGAAGTTACACCCTGAGCATGAATATCTTTAACACACTGGTAGTAGCTATAACCCTGGAATGAGTTAACATACTTAGTTTCTTTTCCAAATCCGAAGTGCAAGCCAAAACCAAGGTACGATTCCAAAAGTGTATGATTGCTGCTCACATTGAGAAGGTGACCCCATAAGATCTTTCCGGTGATTTCGCTCTTATTACCTGAGTAGGTGTAACTATAATTTTCTTCACCTGCATAATAACAATCATGACTCCTGCTTCCAGCCAGTGATTACCATTCTTAATTTTCCAGGCATAAGCAAGGGTGTATTGACCCGCAATGATTTGAGTGGGGTTAATCCAGAAGCGATGTAGTTTAGTTGAGTCAGAATTATTTTGTGAGGAAGCAGCGGATGCTATCGCGGAAGAAAGAGTTATCAGAAGAAGAAAACTTTTCATTCTATCAGCTATCAAAGAAACTAAAATAAAGTGAGTTCGGGATTAATTTTTAAACCTTAGTAGAAACGCCAATGCCAGTTCCACTCTTAACCCTTATTACCTTATTTGCTATGACCGCTTATGATAAGGTAATAAGGTTTTGATTTGTACTCCTTTGGCTTTCCACTAAGGTAATAAGGTTTCATTTGCGGGTAGCTGTTGGATTTTACCCAGATTTAAAGTTTGAATTATATGACGCAGTAGTGATTTTATTTTTTCTTCAACTTCTTTAAGAAAGGATGATGGAGTTAACATTTCTAATCCCGAACTCACGTTAAAATATCTTATACATTACTACTTTTGTTTCTCAAAACCTCCCGGCTATGACTGTCATTCAAATGATCTTCTGGAGAAATTTTCTGTTTCGCACTTTCCTCGTTGGTGTTCTGCTTGCACTCTTGCTTTTTGTTGTTATCAAAGTATTTTGGTCAACATGGGTTACCGCGGCTGTAAGCATGGTGCATGTTGACGATTCGGTGCTGGCGCAAGCGGTGGTGGAAATGTTCATGGAGATGCGGATTGTTATCATCTTCTTTCTGCTTGCACCGGCGTTGGCTTTGCATTGGATGATTAGGGGAAGGAAGGAATAAATTATTCTCGTCCTCGTACGATAGAAACGATTGCGGTTGCGATGGCTCTACTAATTTCTTTGCTTGAGACGCTCCCAAGTTTGGTATATCAACTATATTCTTCAACCATATTTTCTGGTTCTGTATAAAATTATCTTACCAAAACCATTTTCCCTACTTCAGTTTTTTCACCGTAACTAAGCACATAATAATATACACCCAACGGATTATTCTCTGCATAAAAGTTTATTGAATGAGTTCCCGCCTTCAGATTTTCATTTTGAAGCAGAGATTTGATTTGAATTCCATTCATGTTAAAAATTTGTAAGGAAGTTTGTGAAGGGGTGGCGAGAGTGAATTCGATAGTGACGGAGCCGGTGAAGGGGTTGGGGAAAGGTTGCAATGCAATTTCAAAATTTGTAGTATCCAGGATGTTTGAAGGATCCTGGGTGACTGGGAGCGTTGTAGCATCACATGTGATATTTGAAGGAAAGGGTGTTTTCTTAAAAAGAGACTCCCCATTGTTCCAAAAACAATTTAGCCAGCAATCATGCGATGCTAAACTCCAGGGATCCGGAGCGAGTTGGCGAGCACCGAACAGTCCTAATGTACTTCCCATCCCCTCAATCCAATATTCATCGCCGGCGAGCGGAAAGTAGAATTTGTATCTTTTCCTAAGGGAGCCATCACTGAAGTGAATAGAATCTATTGCAATTACTGTTTTCCAAACTACATTCATAAAATTTGGTCCCCAGGGTAAAGTGTCACCAACTTGCAAATTAAAATCGTATAATAATACTTCAGTATCTACAGGCAGGCTTGAAGCTGCAAAACAAGAATAAGAAAAAGAAGGGTTAGCAGGAAGCTTTTTGAACCAAATTTTTTTAGTGCTATCCTCCCTAATTGCTCCGAATATCATTCCCGGTGGATTGATTGTAGAATTACTCGCATATTCTAAATCTGAATTAACAAATTGATAAGAGTAAGTGGCTTGATAACCTACTAAAGTATAATGAAGTGAGTCAATTAGTGTATCATCTCCAAGAGCATACAGCCAACCATGATAAAGAGTAGTAGAAAAACCACCGGGTTGAGCGCCATACAAATAATTTTCTTCACTCCACTTTGCATTTGAATTCGGAAAGGGGTGGTATGATTGAGCGAGGCAATTTTGAAATGAAATAACAAGGAGGAAAATAAAAACGATTTTCATTCGCAGGTATTTGATCTATCAAACCTACCACAATTATTTGAAGAAAGAGGAAAAGCTCCCTAACCTCTGCTTTTTTCGAAATTATCTCACCAAAACCATTTTCCCCACCTCCGCTTTTTCATTGCAGCTAAGCACATAATAATACAGGCCTGCCGGATTATTCTCTGCGTAAAAGTTTACTGAATGAGTTCCGGGGTTTAAGATTTCATTTTGAAAAAGAGATCTTATTTGGCTTCCATTCACGTCAAAGATTTGCAAGGAAGTTTGTGAAGCAGTATTGAGATTGAATTGGATGGTAATGGAGGTGCTGAAAGGATTGGGAAATGAATGAGGCAAATTGGTTGCAGAATTTGCAGCGATAGTTGTTTCACCTAACGGAGTACATGAAGCCCCTAACGGCATAAAAGTTACGATACCCAATGTCCCATTATCATAAGCATCATAAATAGATGCTGAAATGGCCGCAGAATCAGTAGTGCACCAGCAATTACCGGAAATATTTGAATTTCCCCAAAGAGCAACTGAGGCATTATAGGTGGTATTGCTACAGATATAATTATTTACAACCTGGCCCGCAAAAATGTTTGTTGTGTTGATCAAGTTTAATCCAATAGTATTGCCGGTGATTATGTTGTCAGAAGCCTGTGTTGTATTCCAAACTCTCATTCCCTCTGCATTATTGGTAAATGTGCACCCGGTTATTGTACCAGCAAAGCTAATTGTGTAAGTCCCCCCATTTCCACTGAAGATACAATTGCTGCAGGTCGGATTAATTCGATCACTGTAAAGAGCGCCACTATTGTTTATGAAGCTACAATTGGCAACCGTCATATAATTTCCAAATACTACAGCGACACTTAAATTCGATTCAAACTTACACGAATCAAGAATCACAGTATAAGAAGATAGCCCATCATAATTTATTAAAGCTCCAATGTTATTACTAAAGCGAGATTTCTTCATGATTATAATAGTATCTGAAGGTCCGGAATTCATAACCTCAACCAGAGCATCCGCATAAAATCCTCTGCAATAACAAAAGTTAGCATTTCCCCCCTGGCTATTTTCAATTTGAATTCCATCCCAAATTCCTTCGTAAGGAGCAACAGAGGAAGAAGTAAATGTAATGGAGTCGTTTTGATCTCCCACCGCTACCAGGGTTCCTTTTATGTCTAAGCTTGCGTTATTATCAAATTCAACTGTTACACCAGGATCAATTGTGAGTGTAATATTTGGAAAAAGCCCTACATCGGTTGTAACTATATAGGGGCTATTGGCAACCGTCCAGTTCGCATCAGAGACGATGGCGCTGCTGATGTATGTCTGTGCTCTGAGAGTTGAGCAAGCAATGATTGCTAAGAATAACGAAGAGTAAAATATTTTTTTCATGATGCTTGATTGTTAAATGTAAAATCGAAAGCCTAAGACTTGGTATATCAAACCTAATACAAATATTAAGAATATAGAAAAACTTTTTAAAAGCGTAAGGCAGACCTGTGATTGAAAAAACACAGATCTGCCACGCCAGTCCATCGCCTGAAATTGCTGCTTAAGGCATCCCCACACCTCAAATTGCTCAAGCGAGGATTCTGAAATCAAATTCGTCAGAATCTGACGATGGATTTCATATTGGTAAATGGATCAGTCAATCTGACAAAATAAATTCCGGGAATAAGAAAATGAAGGTCTTCATTTAGATCAGGAGACAGCATTTTATTATATTCCAATTGTCCACCAAAGGTCAAGCACCATGAAAGAATAGAGTAACGATTTATACCATTGGATTCTAAAATTATATGAATGGGGCTTTTCGACTACTTCCTTGAAATCGAAATCATCGGAAAGTTATTCACGGTTGCAGATAACGATCGCAGACAAGTGCGATATCAAAAAAACCTTATTACACACTCGTATTAATGAATCCTTTCAGCCGCTGTTCAATTACGGAGCATGAAATAAACAATGGTTTGTCAGTGATCGTTACATTCATAGTGCCTTCCTCAATGGAAAAGCTTCCTTCAATTTTTCCAACAGGAGTAGGCAGGGAAAATGTTCCGTTGTTGCCTGAGCCGGTAATACTACCGCCTGCATGTTGTATGGCGGCGGATGCCTTTGTGAATACTTCATCCGCCCTCATGGTAATGGGAAGAGAAAATTTGCAGCTCATATATACTTTCTTGCGTTTGGCTTCGGGTTGACAGCGTTGTACAAAGATGCACTTTCCCAGCTTGCAAATACGAAATAAGAATGGAAATTTCTTTCTATTGCCCCGCACTCATGGCGTCATAAACTTTTTTAGAAAGTTCACTGATAACAGCAGGCAGGACGTTTACATCGTTACCTTTTGTCATTACTGTGAGAAGGTAGGGGTGGTTCTCAATATAAACAATGCCCGACTCATGCAACTGATGTAAATTGTTTTTAAAATTCTCACCGAATTTATGAGCCACTTTTAAATCAGATGGAAGCTGTTGGAGCATGCCATTTTTAAAAGTGGATTGTGTAAGCAATACGAGAGCAAATTCTGAAGACTCAATATTGAGATAGCTGGAACTATACAGTATGCGCATAAATTTCGAATAGTCGGATGCCGTCATAGCATAATTCGCATCATGGGTATCGGGAACTGACAAATCAAGATCTGAAAATAATTTCTGAAAGGTGTTCAGGTTAACATTTTCATTCAACAGATACGTAGCATTATTATCGGATTCAACAATCATGTAATGAAGTAATTCTTTCACTTTATATTTCTTTCCCGCTTCAATAGCTTTACCATTGAAAGTCTGCAGGGGAATCTTGACCCTTGGCTGATAAACTAACTCCTTATTCAGAATTCCGGGATCTTTTTCTGCTTCTTTTAAATAAGTAATCATTACGGGCAATTTCATCATGCTGCCCGGGTTGTACATGTCCCCGCTGTTTACTGTGAACCAGCTTCCGTCCTTAAACGATCTTAGATAGACCGATGCATCCGTAATTTCTCCTGTTTGCTCTTTCTGTTTGATGAACCATGAGAGGTCGTTTTTCAGAGGTGACAGTTTTTCTGATTCATCGTTTAAATCAACCATGAGCAACGGGTGTACTAACCCGATTCCGCCCAAACGTGTAAATATCATGCTTTCCGGACATGAGGACGGGGGCGGCCCCTTTACTATAGCTGGTTCGTTCCCTGATAATGAATGCTCCTTCCATCCCATAATTAACGCAGCACCAGCGAGAACAATTAAGATGTTATAGGCGGGAATTCTTTTTTTCAGAAACCTGAAGGGTGAAACAGATAGGACTTTCATAGTATAAAATGTTACTTATTGAGCGTAAATTTCAATGAAATTGTTGAGCAAAACAAAAATAACTTTCGGCCGTGGTTGGTTCTCTCGAATAAGAACTACACTTCTCAGATCATAAACCATGGCAGCAAACCTTAGATGCTATGAAATTCATAGACTTGTTTTGATGAAAGTGAAGGAAACCAGCGGTCATCACCCTGATAATAACCGGGATTCCGATCCCACAATCCAAGCGGGACAAAATGACTCACCGGTTGATGGACTTTTGAGATAACCCTGGCTGCGAGAGAAAAAGAAATCGTTCTTTATAAATTCCTGAAATAACTTATTGCACAATCAACTTCTCATTTTGAATTCCAAAATCAGCAATCATTTTAACCAGGTAAATACCTTTTGCAAAATGATTAATGTTGAGCAGAAGTGAATGGTCTCCCCGTACAACAATATCGTTCAGTAGTATTTCAACTTCTTGTCCGCTCACATCATACACATTTATATATACATGAGATGATTGCGGGAGTGAGAAAAGAATAATTGCCTGGTCTGTAGCGGGGTTGGGATTGATCGTGAAATTAATAGCGGCATTAAGACCATTAATACCCACTCCGAATTCATCAATCACTCCGTTACAGTTATCATCAATTCCGTTGTTTGTAATTTCCTGCGCACCCGGATAAACAGTTGGATTGTTGTCATTACAATCTGTGTTGTCTGTCACAAATCCTGCAGGAGCACCGTTGCAAGTTGAGTCGGAAACGAGGGGATTTCCGAAACCATCTGCATCAGCATCCTGATAATAAATTATAAAGACAAGCCCTTCATCAATTCCGCTGATACAATTATCATCTATACTGTTGCAAATTTCCGATGCACCCGGATGAACCATTGAATTATTATCATCGCAGTCGGTATTATCAGAAACATAACCAATGGGCGCAGAGCAAGCTAACACTGAGGTTGCCGGAGTACCATAACCATCATTATCATTATCAGCATAAAAAACAGATTGAACTCCCTCGTCGGTTTCACCATTGCAATTGTCATCAACAGTATTGCAGACCTCTAATACACCGGGATTGATCATTACATTATTATCGTCGCAATCCGTATTGTCAGAAACATAACCAATCGGTGCAGAGCATGCTAACACTGAGTTTGCCGGAGTACCATATCCGTCATTATCATTATCGGCATAAAAAACAGATTGAACTCCTTCGTCGGTTTCACCATTGCAATTGTCATCAATAGTGTTGCAGACTTCTATTGCGCCGGGATTGATGAGTACATTATTATCATCGCAATCCGTATTATCAGAAACATAACCAATCGGTGCAGAGCATGCTAATACTGAGGTTGCCGGAGTACCATAACCATCGTTATCATTATCGGCATAAAAAACAGATTGAACTCCTTCATCAGTTTGGCCATTGCAATTGTCATCAATCGTGTTGCAGATCTCTGGTGCACCGGGATTCACGAGTGCATTGTTATCATCACAGTCAGAGGTGTCAGTTACATAGCCACCGGGCATTGAGCAGGCAAGGGTTGAGTTGCCGGCATCGCCATAAGTGTCACCATCGGCGTCGGCATAAAAAATCAGTAAAAGACCTTCATCAATATTGCCGTCGCAATTATTGTCAATCCCGTCGCAGATTTCAGGTGCAGCAGGATTCACCGTTACATTGTTATCATCACAATCGGAGTTATCGGCTACATAGCCGCCTGGCTGTGAGCAGGCAAGAGTTGAGTTACTTGCATCACCAAAAGTGTCGCCATCGGCATCAGCATAAAAAGTTAATAAGAGCCCTTCATCAATATTGCCGTCGCAATTATTGTCAATCCCGTCGCAGATTTCAAGTGCAGCAGGATTCACTGCTGCATTGTTATCATCGCAATCGGTGTTATTAATTACATAGCCCCCGGGCATTGAGCAGGCAAGCGTTGAGTCACTTGAATTACCGTAAGTGTCACCATCGGCGTCGGCATAAAAAGTTATCAGAACACCTTCATCAATATTGCCGTCACAATTGTTGTCAATGCCATCGCAGACTTCAATTGAAAATGGATTCACCAGGGCATTGTTATCATTGCAATCGCTGCTGTCCATTACATAACCAGCGGGCAATATACAGTCTGATACGAAAATACTGCTGGAAATATCCCCAAAGCCATCATTATCTGCATCAACATAGGCCGTGAAGCCATTGCATTCCGGAGTATATTCCCAGAAATCATTTGTATAATCATAGCTGTCATCAAAGCCGGTACCGATGTATCCGATATTGCCTATGGAAAATCCGACCGCGCCATCTCTTGCCGTTCCCCCGAAATTGGTTTTCTGAGTCCACGCATCGGAGGCAGGATCATATTCCCAGAAATCATTCATGTTACTATACTGGTCACCACCGGTACCAATATACCCTCTGCTACCTATACAAAATCCCACTGCACCATCTCTGGCAATTCCACCAAAGTCAGCTTTCTGCGTCCAGGCATTAGTAGAAGGATCGTACTCCCAGAAATCATTTTTATCAGTGCCATCATAACCGGTTCCTATATACCCTTTGCTGCCAATTGAAAATCCGACCAGGGCTATTCTTCCTGTTCCCGCAAAACCAGCTTTCTGTGTCCAGATGTCAGTAGCAGGATCATATTCCCAGAAATCATTTGTAAAATTGTTGAAATCCCAGCCGGTACCTATATATCCCTGGCTACCTATGGAAAATCCGACTGCGCCTGATCTTGCTGTTCCTCCGAAGTCGGCTTTCTGCGTCCACGTGTTAGAAACCGGATCGTATTCCCAGAAATCTTTATAGGCATTTCCGAAATTATAACCAGCTCCTATATATCCTTTAGTGCCAATGGAAAAGCCGACTGCCGCGTATCTTGCTGCTCCACCGAAGCTGGCTTTCTGCGTCCAGGCATTGGTAGCGGGATCATATTCCCAGAAATCATTTGTAAAGTCGTCGAAATCGAAGCCCGTACCTATATACCCTTTGGTGCCAATGGAGAATCCCACCGCACCATATCTTGCTGAGCCCGCGAAGCTGGCTTTCTGAGCCCAGGTATCTTGGGCCCCGCAATTAGTTAAACCGAATGCAGTTAGAAATGTGAAGAGTATAACTGCGATTGCACCCATGTTAAAACTTCGGTCGATAAAATAGCTTCTGATTACGCCAAAGCTTCGTTTGATAAATTGAAGGATAAAGAGTTGTGTTTTTCCTGTTGTAAGAGATACCATAGTACGAAAATTTATTTTTGAGTTTTTTCCCGGTAAAGATTTGGATATTACCGTTTTCTTAATTTGATTAGTAGCGATCTAAATTTTTTTATTTTTTCAGAAATCAATTGGTTTTGCTCTATTTAGTTAACGGAGTTTGCGTTTCATTCAATAGGTATGTTTCAGGGAATTTCCCTTTCCTGATTTTGTGAATCAGACCAAACTCCAAATATCAGCATAAGAATTAACCTAAATGTTATACAATTCTGTTAAACAGTTACATAATTCACACATTGTCCTGTTGCTAAACAGGATTGATCTCCGTTTGGAACTTCAATTTTACATTTTTGTACCGGGGTTTTCACAGGTTAAAGTTTGTGGTTTTTAGAAAAACATATTCTATATTGTTGTGTTATAATCGCGAAAAATACTTTATTTTATCAATTCGAAAGAATAACTTAGTCGTAGGCCCTCCTCCCACTTTAACTTATGATACAGTGCTTGTGAGCATCAACCCAATCCTTTTATTGATCGCTTCACTGTTGAAACTATGTTAAGTCAGAATCATACGAGTGCGATGCTTGAAGTTTATGATCTGCTCGGTAGAAAGTTGATGACGCTGCCGATTCCTTCAGGAAAAAATATTCAAACCATTTATCCGCAACGATGGGCTGCCGGCTTGTATCTTTTACGAGTGACGGAGAATGGTTCGGCTTATAACGATTTAAAGATTATTTATGTGAAGTGATAGCCGCAATAAGCGAGAGAATTAATCTTCTTTTTGGGTGAAAAGAAATCTCCTTATAATCACCTATCGTATAAGCGTAATATTTCCTTTAAGATGGAAAACTTTAAGACTTTCATTTGTTGCCTCAATCCAATAGACATATACCCCGACTTCGGAATCTAAGCCTTTGTAAGTTCCATCCCAGCCAGCATTGATATCCGATGTTGCAAAAACCATTTCACCCCAGCGATCGAATATTTCGAATTTATTTAACTGAAAGTTTCCTTGCTCAATAATTTTGAGTCCATCATTCAGCCCGTCGTGATTGGGAGTGAATGCATCCGGTACATACAATCCGTAACAATCTAAGAGGAAAACAGTCATGTCACCGGTAAATAAACATCCTTCCTCGTCCTGGGCCACGACCGAATAGTTTCCTGACTCTGAAACCAGGCAGGTCTGACTTTGGGAAACAATGGTTCCATTTTGAAAGAGCCATATATATTTTGAATAACCATCCCATGCATTCAGTGTAAGAGGATCTTCCCTGCAAAGTGTCGTATCGCCTGAAAGAAATAATTGCTTCGCTTCAATCGTGTCAAGTCTCATAGTATCTGTAGCAGTGCATCCCAGCGAATCCGTTGCAATCACTGAATAGAAACCAGGTGGACTTACTGCTACACTTGGGGAAAGGCTTCCGGTGTTCCACAAACAGGAGACAAAATTATTTCCGCTATTTAATGTTATAACAATGTTTTTACAAACAACGGTATCATTTCCCAAATTCACCGTCGGAATGTCAAGAATGATTACAATTGAATCTGATGACGAGCAACCGGATGAATCTTTAACAGTAACTGTATATATGCCGGGTAAATTGACAGCGAATGTCTCATTAACAGAACCGTTCTGCCATAGATAATTTGAGAATCCACTACCTGCATCGAGAAACAATGAAACCGTATTGCAGAAAATACTATCAGTACCGAGATCAATCACTGGCGGCGACGAAAGAGTAATAATTATAGTATCGGAACCGGTACAATGATAAGAATCAATCACTGTCACATAAAAAGATCCCGCTGTTATTGCAGAAAAAGTTTGCCCGTTACTTCCATCCTGCCATAAATATATCGAACCGGGATTTTGTGCATCCAGCAAAAGATTAAACGGGCCGCAAAAGGTGGTATCGTTTCCAAGGTTTAAGGATGGCACATCCAGGCTGATAACTATTGTGTCTGAGACAGTACATCCGCTGGAATTTGTAATGGTAACATAATAGACGCCTGGCGCAGATGCGCTCAATGTTTGATTGTTGGAACTATCCTGCCACACATAATCTATGAACCCTGCGCCCGCATCAAGCAGCATTGAAGTATTGTTGCACAATGTGGTATCCTCACCAAGGTCAATTGCCGGCGCTAAGGATGTAGTTATATTTATAGTATCAGAAGCCTTGCACAGATTTGAATCAGTCACCGTTACATAAAATGATCCTGCCGTTATAACCAAAAAGGTTTCTGCTGTGCTGCTGTCATTCCAGAGGTAACTTGCACCCGGATTTTGTGCATCAAGGAGAAGTCCGGAAAATCCGCATATCGAAGTATCATTGCCAAGATTTACACTTAGCGTTAACGGAAGTGTGTCAATGTCAGCTTTGAATGAAACTAAGCTAGGAGTCCCAACAATCCACTCGATTCCTTTGATTGCAAATTCATTGTCACCGCAATTGAGATAAGGCTGAATATTGAAACTATAAATATTAGCCCAATTGTTTCCTGTCCCAACATAGGTGCCGTTTACATAGAGATCAAATTCATTGTCTGCGGTAAGACTACACGAAGCGGTACTCACCGGATTATTGAGGGTGATTTTCTTTCTGAAATAGAGCGCCGGTGGTATGCCGTTGGTCCACATAGATTGAGACCCGGGTACAATGGGAGTCACTCCGTTTGGTGCAGGAGAAACGGAATTGCCCCAACCGCTGTCGTCAAAGTTTACGTCTGTCCAGTTTGGATCGAAGACAGTGGAGGCCTTCCAGGTGCCATCACTGATGATGGTGATTTGAGCATCCGCAAATTCATGAGAGGAAAGGAAACAGAATAGAAATGCCGATACAATAAATATCCTTCTCATTTACACCAAAGATAAATAATAACCTGAAGGATTTTGAAGATATTTTGAGGGCTTCCTTAATCAGGAATATTCGTCCCTAATCCGAAACTATAAATCCAAATGCATTGAATAATGCAATCACTATTCTTTTAAAAATCATCAGGGCTTTTTATGGTGAAGGTTTCCACAATTAAGGGAGTATGAAATAGTTTGAAAGATACCGGCGTCATTTTATTCCTGACTCATAAATGGATACCGATAATCTATAGGTGGAACCAATGTTTCTTTAATCGAACGCGGCGAAGTCCATCGCAACAGGTTCACCATCGAGCCGGCCTTATCATTCGTGCCCGAAGCTCTTGCACCGCCAAATGGCTGCTGACCAACAACCGCTCCTGTAGGTTTGTCATTGATATAAAAATTTCCTGCAGCATTCACCAATCGCTTCATGGCTACCTCAACTGCGTTTCTATCTTGTGAGAATATAGAACCGGTGAGTGCATAATTCGAAGTGCTGTCAACGAGATCGAGTGTAGCGTTGAATTTTGTTTCATCATACACATATAACGAAAGAACGGGACCGAACAACTCTGTGCACATTGTTGTGTACATCGGATCTTTCGCTTCGATCACCGTGGGATGAATGAAGTATCCTTTACTCTTATCATAAGTCCCACCGGCGATAATTTTTGCTCCTTTACCTTTCTTAGCACGGTCAATGAAACCTGCAAGATTGTCAAAAGAGGTTTCATCAATCACTGCATTGATGAAGTTTCTGAAATCTTCTACGGTTCCAATCCGGAATGATTCGATGTCGGCAATCAATTTTGTTTTCACATGCTTCCACAAGTTTGAAGGAATATAGGCGCGTGATGCCGCAGAACATTTTTGTCCCTGGTATTCAAAGGCACCGCGGGAGAGTGCAGTCACCAAAGAGTCTACATCAGCACTCGGATGCGCGAGGACAAAATCTTTTCCTCCAGTTTCACCCACAATGCGCGGATAGGATTTGTATTTTGAAATATTATCTCCGATCGTTTTCCAGAATCCATAGAACACCGGAGTTGATCCCGTAAAATGGATTCCACCGAAATCAGGATGTGAGAAAATGATGTTGCCGGTTTCATCACCGCCGGTATATATGAGATTGATCACACCATCAGGCAATCCAGCTTCGCGCAACACATCCATGATCACCCATGCAGAATAAATTTGAGTGTGTGATGGTTTCCATACTACGGTGTTGCCCATGATTGCTGCGCTCGTAGGAAGGTTGCCGGCAATGGCTGTGAAATTGAAAGGTGTGATGGCAAATACAAAACCTTCGAGCGGTCGCCATTCCATCCTGTTCCAGATTCCTTTTGAAGAAATCGGTTGCTGATGATAAATTTCTTCGGCAAACTTCACATTGAATCTGAGAAAGTCAATTAACTCACAAGCAGCATCAATCTCCGCCTGGAAAGCATTTTTCGACTGGCACAACATGGTAGCCGCATTAATGCGTGCACGATATTTCCCGGCTAACAGTTCAGCAGCTTTTAGAAATATAGTTGCGCGATTTTCCCAACTCATCGCTTCCCAGTTCTTCTTCGCCCGCATCGCAGAAGTGATCGCCTGCTTCACATGCGATGCATTGCCTTTGTGATAGTGACCGAGCAAATGTTTGATCTCATGGGGCGGGTGTATCTCCGCTTTTTCTCCCGTACGAATTTCTTTCCCCCCAATAAACATCGGCACATCTGCCGTTTCCGATTTCATCTGCTTCAATGCTGCCTTCAATTGAGTTCTCTCAACGGTGCCTGGAGCATAAGTGAGATTGGGTTCGTTGATGGGAGTGGGGACGTTGAATATTCCGTTCATGAAAGTGAAAAGTGAATGAAAATTAATTGTTGAATGGCTTAATGGTTAAATGGTTAAAATATTACTCAAGCACTTCGCAAGCCATTTAGCAATTTAACCATGCAGCCATTTACCAAAATACTTGACGACAAAGATAGACGTTACTGCACGTTACTGTTGAAAACTTTTCTCCGCTCATAAATTCTCCGCCTCATGTGAGGGTAACTTTACAAATTCACTTTTTTACTATGGCCGAAGCCACCAACAAGTTGAAATCGGATGTGTCCCGATCTGATCAGGAAGAGGAGAAAACAGAAATCCCCGAGCAGAAGGAGATCACGAAAGAACCTCGCAAGCGTCGCGAGAAGAAGCCTTCATCCGGCGGAATGAATTCGCTTTTGAAAGATGAGCGCACCCCAAAAGTGCTCGGATTGATTTTTCTTCTTTCATCACTCTATCTCTTCGTCGCCTTCGTTTCATATCTCTTTACTTGGAAGAGAGATCAGGACAAAGTGTTTCACTTCACCTGGAGCAATTTGTTCAACGGAGATTTCCAGGCAGAAAATTATCTCGGAAGGTTAGGTGCCTATGTTTCTCATTTCTTCATCTATAGCGGATTTGGTCTCGTTTCATTTCTTTTTATTGCATTGCTCACTGCGTGGGGGTCGAATCTGTTACTGCGCAGGAAAATTTTCAATGTCGCCCGTCTTTTTAAGTTCAGTGTGTTTGCTCTTGTGCTCATTCCGGCTGCGATGAGTTTTTGCTTTCAGGCATTTTCATTCCCTTTTGGAGGTGCCGTTGGAAATACAATTAATACGTGGCTCACAGGATTCTTAGGGATCGTTGGAACAGGCGCGCTGTTATTTTTCACCGTCTTGCTTTTTGGGGTGATCGTCTTCAACATGAGTTTTCATTTTCTTGCTCCAAAGAAAAAAGAAGAACAAACAATTACTTCTGACCAACCGGTTGCCATAGTAAATCCTCCTTTTGAAATTGTGAATAAGGAAGTCGTGACGGTTGAAGATTTTTTGAATGAAATGCAATTGATTGAGAAGAGTGAAGAGGAAGGTGAGAGCGAAAGTGAAGAGGAAAGTGAGAGTGAGAGTGAGAGTATGGATGAAAATGAAGAAAATTTTCTTCCAATCAATCCCAAAAGTGAAACACCGGTATTGAACGGTGATGACATTGAACTGGACATTGTTCAAACGCCGGAGGAAGAGGCGGTGAGTAATGGAGTGGTGGTAAGAGAAAATTATGATCCCACGATTGATCTTCCGAACTATGTATATCCTTCACTCGATCTGCTTGAGAATTATGGTTCTGAAAAACCGAAAGTGGACTCGGAAGAATTAATGCGCAATAAAGATCAGATCGTAAATACACTGCGCAACTACGGGATCGAGATTCAAAGCATTAAAGCAACAGTAGGTCCTACGGTTACACTTTATGAAATTGTTCCGGCGCCGGGTATCCGCATTTCCAAAATAAAAAACCTTGAAGACGATATTGCGCTGAGTCTCGCTGCTCTCGGCATTCGCATCATTGCACCGATCCCGGGAAAAGGAACAATAGGTATTGAAGTGCCGAACACCCACAAGGAAACTGTGGCGATGCGAACCCTTCTTGCTTCTGAGAAATTTCAGAATGCGGCGATGGATTTACCGATTGCCCTTGGTAAAACAATCTCGAATGAAATTTACATCGCTGACCTGGCGAAGATGCCACACTTGCTCATGGCAGGTGCAACCGGGCAGGGAAAGTCAGTGGGTGTTAATTCCATTCTTATTTCTCTCCTCTATAAAAAACATCCTTCGCAAATCAAGTTTGTGTTGATTGATCCGAAGAAAGTTGAGCTTTCATTGTACTCGATCATTGAAAAACATTTTCTCGCCAAGCTTCCCGGTGAAGCCGAGCCGATTATTGTTGATACCAAGAAAGTGGTGCACACACTCAAGGCGCTCACGATTGAAATGGATGCGCGCTACGACCTGCTTAAAGATGCACAGGTGCGCAACATCAAAGAGTACAATGAAAAGTTTGTTAGCAGAAAATTGAATCCCACAAAAGGACATCGCTTTCTCCCTTACATCATTCTTGTGATTGATGAGTTCGCTGATCTAATCATGACTGCGGGAAAGGAAATTGAGCAACCTATTGCGAGGCTTGCCCAGCTTGCACGCGCTATCGGAATTCACCTGATCATTGCAACACAACGCCCTTCTGTAAACATCATCACGGGAACCATCAAAGCAAATTTCCCGGCGCGCGTGGCATTCAAAGTCACGTCGAAAGTGGATTCGCGAACGATTATTGATTTGGGCGGCGCAGAGCAACTCATTGGCCGGGGAGACATGTTATTATCAATCGGCAGCGATCTCATTCGTTTGCAGTGTGCATTCGTTGACACTCCTGAAGTCGAGCGCGTGTGTGAATTCATTGCTGAGCAACGAGGATATCCTGAAGCGCATCTTCTTCCTGAAGTGCATGATGAAGAAGCAGAAGGCGGAGAATTTTTTGATCCCAATGAACGCGATGAATTGTTTGAAGAAGCGGCTCAGATCATCGTTCAATATCAGCAGGGTTCCACTTCGCTGCTGCAGCGTAGATTGAAACTCGGGTACAACCGCGCCGGAAGACTGATGGATCAATTGGAATCTGCGGGGGTTGTGGGTCCCAACCAGGGGAGTAAAGCACGCGATGTAATAGTGAAGGGTGAGATTGAGTTGGAACAGTTTTTGGCTTCACTGCGTGAAAAGAGCGGGATTCTTTAGAACTTCGTCCTCTCTTAGTAAAACATTACTTCAATCATCATGAGAAAATTTTTCATTCTGATGCTTTCCGCGTTGTGCTTACAGACGTTTGCGCAGAATCCACAGCCCGACCAGAAGGCCGCTCAAATTCTTAATGGCGTAAGTGCGAAATACAAGGCGTTGAAAACTGTGAAAGCAGAATTCACCGTGAAGGTTGAGAATGGTGAGAACAGCACGAAGGACGTTCAAACCGGGACGATCTACGTGAAGGGCAACAAGTATAAGGTGCAATTGAAAAACCAGGAGATCACTTCTGATAACAGCACGGTATGGACCTTCCTTAAAGATGCCAATGAAGTGCAGGTGAATAATTTTGATCCCGATGAAAACACCATTACGCCCTCACAAATTTTTACGATCTACGAAAACGATTTTCTGTATGCATTCATAGAAGAAAAAAAGGTGAATGGCAAAGTGATTCAATTCATCGAGCTCACGCCTCATGACAAAACAAAACCCTATTTCAAAATTCGCCTTGGCATTGATAAGGTGGCGAAGGAAGTGCAAAGCGCTGTTGTCTTTGACAAGAATGGTAACCGTTATACCTATGAGATAAAAACTTTTACTCCCAATCCTGCGCTTGCTGATACATTTTTTTCGTTCGATACCAAGTCGCATCCCGGAGTGGAGGTTGTGGACTTGAGATGAGATTTATCCTCTCACCACATCGCATAAAATATCTACGGCCCTTTCTGCTTCTCTCGTATCCATCCATCCAAATCCCATCCGTGTTGCATTGAGCTTTGGCATGTCGTCAACATTATGAATAGCACCGCTGGAAAGAATAATATTTTTCTTCCGGAGATTTACTGATAGATCATTGAGGGGAATTTTTTCATCAAACTTGGCCCAAATAGCAAGACCGCCTTCAGGCATTTTGAATTGAATTGCATCAGGTAATTCTTCTTTCAACAGGCCGCAAACAAAATCACGGCGCTTCTTGTATTCCTTCAACGCCTTTTTCATGTGCCTTCGGATTTCACCGAGGGAAAAAAGTTGTGCTACTGCTTCTTCCAAAAGCGGATCACCTTGTATGTCTATGACCTGCCTCAGCTTGCATAATTCCTGGATCAGATTTTTTGGTGCAGCAACATATCCAAGGCGCAACGCAGGAGCAATGGTTTTACTGAGAGTACCCACGTAAATCACCATTCCATTTCTGTCGGCGCTTGCCAATGGAAGTATGGGGCTGCTTTCATAGTGAAAATCATAATCGTAGTCATCTTCGATAATGATGAAGCCATACTTTTCTGCGAGTGAGATGAGCTTCATTCTTCTTGCAGCACTCAGCGTAACGGTGGTAGGATAATGATGATGCGGTGTAAGAAAAACCACCCTGATTTTTTTCTTCCTGCACACTTGTTCGATTTGTTCCACGTCAATTCCCGAATCATCCATTGCCACACGTATTAGCTTCGCTCCGGCAAACATGAACGTGCGATCGGTGTAGTAGTAGTTCGGATTGCCGACAATCACGTTATCTCCCGGTGAAATCAGAATTTGTGTGAGCATAAAAACACCCATCTGGCTTCCGCGCGAAATAAAAATGTGATCAGGAGTTGTTTGCATGCCCCGCGAACAATTCAATTCTTCTGACAAAACTTTTCTTAATTCATAATTGCCGATCTCATAACCATACGACAGGTGATGCAATCCTGATTTTCTGTTCACAACACTCCAGTATGCCCGTGCAATTTGTTTTGCCGGAACAAGTCGAACGTCTGGTCCATCATGAAATCCAATGATGTTCCGGAGCGGAAGAGATGGAACCTTGATATATTGATTGACTCGGAATGAATAACCGGTACTATTTAATGGTTTCGGAATTTCTTTGGCTGACTGCAGTTTACGCGGGTTAATTTCAGGAAGATGCTCGCTTACGAAGCTTCCTTTCGATGGAATAGAAGTGATCCATCCCTGGGCATCTAATTCATCAAAAGCTTTCACCACCGTCTGTCTGTGAACTTTTAGCATGTGAGATAGATCCCTGGTTCCCGGCATTTTCATTCCGGGCTTTATCACACCCGTTTTTATTTCCCGAATAATGCCGTTTGAAATCTGCAAATACACAGGAAGAGGTGATGATTTCTGAAGCTGAAGTATGGATTTCCATGGGAGCATAACCGGACTATTTAGAACGTAAAAAATGGACTACAACGATAGTCCAAAGGTAATGGAACTTTGTGTCGACAATCAAAAAAATCTTGTAATTAAAAATCAATCATCATGAAAGCAACAATCTTAGCAATCGTCTTCAGCATGCTGCTGATGGACTTTTCTCTTACTGTGAACGCACAGCAAGTCAACAACTCTCTTTCTGCCATGAAAGACAGTTTCCCCGCATTCGTTAGCACATCAGAAGATGAAATTCTTTTGGGCACAGCTCCTGAATGCCCGACCGTCAATTTTGATTTAACACGACGTGATTTTCCTTGCGAGGCTTTGGGAATTATTTACATGATGACGCAGCAAGAGAGAGCAAATCTTGAATTGCATCGGGTGAGGGTGGTGAATTCGGATGAACAGAATACGCATTCAAAAAAGAAGACCGGCGGAACAAGCAAAAAGCAAAAAGCGCAACTTTGAGACAGCAACTTGCAGCCATGAACTTCGAGATCAGTAAGGCAACGGAAATTCTTGAGCGTACGCCTGCAGTGATTGAAGCATTGCTCAATGGGCTTTCCGGAGAATGGACTTCAAATAGTGAAGGCAATGGAACATGGTCGCCGTATGATGTGCTGGGACATTTGATTCACGGGGAAAAAACAGATTGGATTCCGAGAGTAAAAATTATTCTCTCTGAGCAAAATGATAAACGATTTGTGACCTTCGACAGGTTTGCACAGTTTACTGACAGTAAGAATAAATCATTGCGACAACTGCTTGATGAATTCAAATGGCGGCGGGCTGAGAACGTTTCTTTCCTGCGAAGGCTAAATCTGAGCGAAAGTGATTTGCAGAAAACCGGTATTCATCCTGAGTTTGGCGTAGTGACATTGAAGCAGCATCTTTCGGCATGGGCCGTTCATGATCTTGCACACATTGCTCAAATTTCCCGGGTAATGGCGAAGCAATACAAGGAAGAAGTAGGTCCGTGGATTGATTATCTTTCGATCCTAAACAAATAAAATCATGGACAACAACGACTGGAGCAAATTCACGCGACGCATTCCTGTAAATGCCGACGCCCAAAAAATTTATGATTTGTGGGCAACGCCTGCGGGATTGCAGCATTGGTTTCTGCGCAATGCAAGATTTAAATCTTCATCGGGCGATTTGAGAGATGCTAATCAGCACATTCAGGCCGGTGACACGTACGAATGGAGCTGGCATGGCTATACCGACGATGTTCAGGAGCGTGGAACAATTCTCGAAGCCAATGGAAGAGATTTTTTCAAATTTATTTTTGGTAAGGCAGGTGTTGTCAGCGTTTCGTTAAAGAAGCAAGGAAATCAAACGGTAGTAGAAATCACACAGGAGCAAATTCCCACCGATGAAAAATCAAAGGCAGATTATTATGTCGGCTGTTCTGTGGGATGGACTTTCTATCTCGCCAACCTGAAATCGCTGCTCGAGGGTGGAATTGATTTGAGGAATAAGGAGGTGAATATCCGGCAAGTGGTAAGTTCCTAAAGTGTTTACAAAGTTTGAATCGTTAAAAAAACTTCGGGCTTAGGAATAGTCTTGATTGAATAACGGATTAGACAGTTTCAAACCAGAAACTCTTCAAACATTTCTTTCTATGGAAATGAAGCAATACCTCATTGATACTTTCAAATACAATGATTGGGCAAACAGGAAGCTCCTCGAAAAGATCAGGCAACTGCCGGAGAAAGATGAGAGCGTAAAATTCTTCAGCCATCTCATCAACTCGATGAACAAATGGATGGCGAGAATTCTTCATGACCCCAATGCGCCACAAATGGATTGGTGGGAACCTGTCTATTTGCTTGATGAACTTGAAACAAAATGGAATGATTGTTTGCAGCAATGGATTTCATTTCTCGAAAGCAAAACTGAAGAAGAAGTTTTTGAAATAATACGCTTCACCGGATTTGATGGCGGACAATGGGAGGCAAAACTGAAAGACATTGCACTGCAGTTGAACTATCATTCCATTCATCATCGTGCGCAAATGCAAACGATGATTCGGCTGCAAGGATTGGAGCCGAATTTTCTGGATTATATAGGGACGGTGTACAGGAAGATAACCTGAGTCGTGAGAGAAATGTTTTACTGATAGTGCCCGCGACACTTGGCGATATAAACCGTATCAGCGTCAGCCTTGTAAATCAAACGGTGTTCGTCATTGAATCGGCGGCTCCAATATCCTTTCCAATTTCCTTTGAGCGGTTCCGGTTTTCCTTTCCCTTGAAAAGGATCACGCGAAATTTCTTTGATCAGCTCATTAATCTTATCGAACATTTGGGTGTTCATTTTCCGCCAATCCAGATATTCGGTAAATGCGTTCGACTCAAACTTGATTGCTCTCATTTTTTCAGCAATGAATTAGAGAGCGTCTCAAATTCTTCCCATGAAAATGAAACTAAGTTTTGACCTCTTTCAATGTTGTGAATAGCAGCATCAAGTTTTGTTTTATAGTCCTTTTTCTTTTCTTTCCTTCTTTTTACTCCGTTGTTAAGAAGAATAGTAATGTTGGTTACACCGTTCTCCTGAGCCATTCTTTTCAGTGTCTCAATGATATTGTTGTTAAGTTCTGACGGCTTTAGATTGATTAGTGTTTCCATATTTTATTTTCAACAAAAATAAAGTTTTTCGATCGTGCCGTTTCTTTAAAATCATTTCAGTTCGCCATAAGAGCGGTTCACTATAACAAGAATTCCCAAATCCCTGATTGCATCAATGAAATTTTGAAATGAGTTCTTTTCAAAATGAAATCCGAATATTTTGGTTTTACCATTTTTCAAATGAACACGAAAGGTGGGAGATGAGCGTAGGAGATGGATATTAATTTCTATTTGATCTATTTCTACCAGAGAAAATTGAGAGGTCTTGCAAAATGGGCAAGCTTCAGAAGTTATTTCGAGCTTATCCTCGTACAAAGTGAATGTTTTAAAGTCAGAAATTATTAAAAGCCACGTAACAACAATTGTGAAGAGGACAATTATTGAAAGAACCATTGGATCCTGATAAGACGCTGCTGATATGAATAGCAAGAAAACAAAACAAAAAAGTAAATGCAGTCTTAAGCTCTTCTTTGGAAATGTAACAACGAGAATGAGGGCACTACCTTTCATTTCCTTTTTTTGAAGAACAGAGTATTTAAATTACAATTCAAAACTCACTTCACCAAAAAGCGCCTCCGATCTGAGGCTCCCAACTTTTCATACACTAACCAGGCATCGAGGTCGTTTGAATCAGCTATGAAAAAAATCTACTCCTCACCTCGTGTTATTATTCTGCTCTCCGCTGCTTTGTTTTACTTTTTGTTCTTCGGTATTGGTGCCGGAATTAATGTACTGTTGATCGCTGGCTTTAGCGTTTTCTTGTTTCTGCTCTTCAGGAAAAACTTGCCTGGGAAAATCTTCTATCTTCTGCTTGGCGGAATGATGGTTTCTTCTATCGCAGTTGTGTTTGCTCACTCAGGATTCAGTATAATAATTTTCTGGAGTTGCCTGGTTTTATTCATCGGAAATTTTGCCTACCAGCAAATTCAACACCTTCACTATGGACTATTACTTTCTCTTAAATCTGTTACAAGAATTCCCGCGACCGTTATTGGATATTTCCCGGTTGTGATAGGAAAGAGGAAGCGGAATTACACTTCTTACCTACGATTTATTTTCATTCCAATTCTTACTTTAATGGCAATATTCATTTTGTATTCAAGCTCAAATGTTCTGTTCTATCAAAGCTTTGAAAAATTGTTTGATTCCCTGGATGATTTCTTTTCAACCATTTCATTTAGCCGCCTTTTGTTTTTTATGCTGGGCATACTCATCTTCAGTTTGTGTTTTGTGCAAATCAATTCTTCAGGTATAATTATTTCTGACTCCACGCTCGATCTGAATTTAACAAGGAAAAAAAGAAAATCACCCATTCGATCGCTCAACCGACTGCTCTTAAGAAAAAGACAAATCGTAATTGTGTTTTTCCTGTTACTGAACATGATGATTCTTTTGCTGAATTATCTGGATATTACCAACATATGGTTCGGGTTTCATTGGGATGGCGGCTACCTAAAAGATATGGTTCACGAAGGAACCTACCTGCTTATTGTGGCCATTATTATCTCGATTGCCGTTTCCGTTTACTATCTCAACAGCAATATTGTGTTCATGAAGGACAATCACTTATTCAATGCATTGGTAATTGCATGGCTGGGACAGAATGGAATCATGATTATATCTGTAACTCTTCGTAACATGATCTATATAGAGCATTTTGCCCTGGCTTATAAACGAATTTTTGTTTACTTCTTTCTTGGTGCATGCTTCATTGGGTTACTGAGTATCATCCTGATGATCCGGAATAAAAAATCAGTTGGATTTTTATTGTCGGTAAATTCCATTTCACTGTACCTCATAATGATTTGTTCGGCATGCTTCAACTGGGATGGAGTCATTGCCCGATATAATTTTTCACACTATAATAAGTCGTTCGTACACTACAATTTCCTTATCGGGTTGAATGATTCCGCACTTCCGTACATGGATTATTCTGATGAAAAACTGAAGGAAATAAATACTGTACAGAACAACCTGTTCAGTTTTGCAAGTTCAGTTGAATACACCAATATTAACTTCGGTGATGAAGTGAAAAGCAGAAAAGATATTTTCAAAAAGCGTTGGGAGCAACATAGCTGGCTTGAATGGAATTACCCGGAATACAGAGCGTATCAGCTATTATTTAAATAGTGCTTCCGGAGTTTTAAGCCTGCGATAAATTTTCTCATAAGAACCAGGCGCTTGCAACGAGGCTAATCTTTTTTGATCACCACGATGGTGCAACGAGTGACCAGGGCAGCAATGGCCCCTACGGCAGCAAGTATTGGAGCGAGGATGGCACCTATGGCGCCGATCATGAGCGGAATCTCAATGAGCGTTTCACCATTTTCGTTTTTGATAATAATGCGACGCGCATTGCCTTCAGCGAGAAGCTCCCTCATTTTCTTGAGAAGTTCATCACCGTTTACTTTAAATTCTTCCTGGTTGTTATCAGCCATAGCTCTTGGATTTAACAAAGTTTTTTAAGCCAAAATTAGTTGCAGGTTTGAACTGCAAGAAGCGATAAAAATAATAGAAGCGTTTCTTAATTATACATCATGAGCGAATTAAACTATTCCCAGGCGGGATTTCTTTTCCTCAAAATGTATTTTTTCAGGTTGATCCAGAAGGCAAGAACAAGATAGATGATGACGGGAGAAGTCATTGAGATGAAAGTGGCATATATGAAATAGAGCCGGATGATACCGGGAGCAATGCCGAGCTTTTCTCCGATGAAAGCGCATACACCGAAGACTCTGCCTTCAACAAAATATTTGAATCGGTTCATGATACAAAAATAAGACGCTCAATGGTTATTGCAATAATCATTTGCGAAGTAGTGAGTTGCAAGGCTTCTACGTGGTTGACAAAATCTTATGTCCGATTGCACAATCAAGACAGCGGAAGTTGGTGCAGTACTTATTTTTCAGTTGCAGCAATGCTTGCGAATCAAACGCTGACTTTACGGCGACACCGCTACCTTTCCACCGGGTAATGATTTGATTTTCTTCGGCAGGAAGTTGCTCGAGCAGATGAAGCGATTGGTTGATGTAGGAATCTTCATCTCTCATTTTCCCATATACAAAAAGAAAAGGTACAACGGTGTTGATCATGAGTAACTCAATCGCATTCTCGCCCAATGTTTTCTTCTTTAATGGGGAAAGTTTGTCGAAGCGATAATGTGTGAGCCAATATTCAGAGGGCTCGCAATCGAAGTATGAAAAAAGTTTTTTCACGTCCTGTGTCTCGAGAATTTTTGAAAGCAGGTGTGTTGCATTGAAAACCAACTGTGCAAATTGAGCGATGCGAAGAGTAGGAAAATTTGCAGGGCGCAGTCGAAGAAATTTCCAGACATGCTTCTTCATCGGCTGGAGCGCATATTTCTTCCTGAGAAAATCAAATTCTTTTTTCAATTGATTCGGATAATCGTCGGCAAATTTTTCATCGAGAAATCCTGCAGTGCCGAAGAGTAATGTTTCAAGTTGAAACAAACTGCTTTTGTGCTTCGCTAAAACTTTTACAGGGAGTGACCTTGCCAGCATCTGAAAAGGTTCTGCGTTCACTTTCGCACCGAATGCAGAGGCTATGAATTGATAAAACGTGTCTTCCCAGTTGTTTTGGTTTTCCGCAAGTGATTCTATGATGGGCTGCGTCTTCTCTTCCAATCGCTCGATCATCAGGCGATGAAGCCACTGACGGATTGTGATTGAACTTACGCTCTGAAGGTTTTTCTCACAGGGAATCCACGAGGCGCTGTTCATCAGCAACTGATATGAATCAAAAAGTTTTGAATCAAAGAGATCCTTCACTTCCAAACTTAGTACCGGCGTTCCATCGTCGTGAAAAACCTCTTCATCATTTTCATAAACCACGTGCAGAATCACATTGTTGTATGCCTTGTCCTGATCATGACGATGCTGATTCCACTCTGCTGATTTCACATGAATCTCTACGGTGCCGGCCCATTCTGTTTTACCAATCCTGATTCGTGCATTTAAAAAATCGGGGCCGGCGTTATGGTTATGCTCGCCGACTTTGAGGATTTGAATTTTTTCTCCTGATGAAGCTTGCAACTGATCCGGTTGCAGCAGCTTCATCTTCCAGAGGTAGTGGAGAAATTTTTCAGTCATGAGAAATTGAAGATAAAGATTGGAAGTTAAAAGTTAGAAAATAGAAGTTAGAATAGTAAGGGAATGAAGTGAACACTGCTAATTTTGCTGCATCAAAAAACGTTATAGCTGAAAAAAATTTACATGAAACGGAAAATTGCTATTGTCTTTCTTCTCTCAATTTTATTTGCAACGAAATCGTTTGCACAAACGCCACAAAGTGATTCAGCTAAAAAGAATGTGTTCATGTTCGTTGAAGAGATGCCGGAATTTCCAGGCGGCCAAGCGGAACTGATGAAATTTATTCAGCAGAATATCGTGTATCCTGATGATGCACGATCAGCAGGTATTGAAGGAAAAGTGATTGCTCAATTCATCGTCAATGAAGATGGAAGAATTTCTGACATCACGGTCCTTCGCGGCATTTATCCAGGCTGCGACAGTGAAGTTATTCGTGTGCTTACAAGAATGCCTCAATGGAAACCCGGCAAGCAGAATGGCACTACTGTGAAAGTATATTTCAAACTTCCGGTTACATTCAAACTAAATGAAGTCGATCTCACAAGGCCGAACATCACATTGCCTTCTTATCCTGCAGGAGAAGATTCACTCCGGGCATTTATCAAAAAAAACCGTCAGTATCCAAAGGCCGCGAGGAAGAATAAAACGGAAGGAACCGTGACTCTCTCATTCAATGTGGACTCGGCGGGAAATGTTCGCGACATTAAGGTGTATAAATCAGTCGGCAATGGTTGCGATGAAGAGGCGATTCGCATTTTGAAATTGATTCCCCACTGGAATCCCGGAACAAAGGAAGGCAAGGCGGTGACGATGCCGTATTATATTAATGTGGAGTTTAAATTAGAAGCGAAGAAGTAAATCTTGTATCTTTCAGTCTCAGGAATTTTTAAATCATGAAACTTTTCATCTTAGTATTTATTTGTGTGATTCCTTTTTATGTAGCAGGGCAAGAGAAAGTATCTAAAGACTCAGTCCACACTTATGTAGAAAAAATGCCTGAATTTCCCGGCGGGAATGCCGGGTTGACGAAATTCCTTCAAAAGAATTTGAGATATCCACCTGAGGCGCGTGAGAAAGGAGTCGAGGGAAGAGTAGTCACACAATTTGTTGTAGATGAAGATGGCACTATCACCGATGTTCAAATTCTAAGAGGTATTGGTGGCGGCTGTGATGAAGAAGTGATTCGGGTTCTCAAGATGATGCCGCGATGGATTCCCGGCACTCAGAATAATTTACCGGTGAAAGTATTTTTCAAAATGCCGGTAACATTTGCACTGGGTGAAGAGGATGACAAAAACGAAGGAGTTCATTTTGCAGGTAACGAGAAGGAATATCAAAAATTTCTTAGAAAGAATTTAAAGTACCCTAAGGATGCCCGGAAGAATAGGATAGAAGGAGTAGTCTCCTTATCCTTTCATGTCGACAAATATGGAAAAGCGACTGATGTTAAAGTACAGAAATCATTGTCCCCATCTTGCGATGCAGAAGCCCTTCGATTGTTCCATTTAATTTCCGATTGGATACCTGCCTCCAAAAATGGAGAACAAATTGATGCAGATGGAGAAATGGTAGTGGAGTTCAGGCGTTAACACAAAGTGGTCAATTTATCAGGAATGATTTCATTTGAAATTGAATTTGATGCGCTTGACCTCTCGCAGCCTCAGCAAAATCTTTTTCCATTGAAGCATAGATAATATTCCTCGAAACATTCGCCAACAACCCGCACTGTTTGTTCATTCCATTCTCCGCGATCATTTTTAAATCTCCGCCTTGCGTTCCAACACCGGGCACGAGAAAAAAATGATCAGGAGCAAGCGCACGTACATGAGCGAACATCTCCGGATGTGTAGCTCCAATTACGTACATCATGTTATCGGCATTGGACCATTGTTGTGATTTGAGAATGACTTCTTCATACAAAAGTCCTGAGTCGGAAGTCGTGAGTCGTGAGCTGAGTTGAAAATCCTGACTGCCTTTATTTGATGTGAGTGCGAGAAGGATCACAAATTTGTTTTTGTATTGAAGAAAGGGTGTAACAGAATCTTTACCCATGTATGGAGCAACAGTGATCGCATCGAAATCAAAACCTGATTTTTCTTTTTCGAAGAAGGCGCGTGCATACATCGCTGATGTGTTTCCTATGTCGCCGCGCTTGGCATCGGCAATGGTGAAAATATCTTTTGGAATATAATCGAAAGTCTTTTTCATACTCTCCCAACCCATCACACCATTCGCTTCATAAAATGCCGTGTTGATTTTGTAAGCAACGCACAAATCATGCGTGGCATCAATGATCTGTTTGTTGAATTCAAAAACCGGATCGGAAGAGGAGAGAAGATGCTTTGGAATTTTTTCGGGATCAGTATCGAGACCGATACAGAGGAAAGAGTGCTTTGATTTTATCTGATCAAATATTTCTTCTCGTGTCAACTTAATTTAGCTTTACGATTCACGATTCACGTAATACGACTCAACTTCATCGTTCTTTGTCTTATATCTTAGGTCTTGCATCTTACGGCTTATCTCAAACTGCTTCAACTCGCGCAATCTCAGGCACTGCTCTCTTAATAGCTTCTTCAACTCCCGCCGTCATAGTCATCTCACTCATCGGGCAATCTTCACAATTACCAAGTAGCCGAAGTTTCACAATCATATCATCAGTAATTTCAAGCACCTCGATATTTCCTCCATCCGTTATCAAATAGGGACGGATAGAGTTGATTGAATCTTCAACTCTTTGCAACAATTCCTGATGTTTCTTTTTTGTCATTAAGGTTGAAAATAGAAAATAGGCTGAGACCTTTTGTCTTAAATCTTACGTCACATTTCACTGATACTTCCTCCTCGTCAAAATCGTGTCTCGTGTTATGTGAATCGTGTATCGTACTACGTGAATCATATATCATATTCTTACCGCACCATCTCCACCACTTTCGTCGTTTCAAAATTAGCATTTCTGATTGCAACATTGCGTGCGACTTCTCCTGCTAAATTCTCAAATGCCTCCTGCGTAATTTCATCTTTATCATTCAGTACGGCCGGAAATCCTGAATCACCTCCTTCTCGGATGCTCTGTACGATTGGAATTTCTCCCAGAAAAGGAACATTAAATTCTTCTGCTAATCTTCTGCCTCCGCCTGTTCCAAAAATGTAGTACTTGTTGTTTGGTAGTTCTTTGGGAGTAAAGTAGGCCATGTTCTCAATGATGCCGATGATGGGAACATTAATCGGGTGAATGTTGAACATGCCGAGCGCTTTCTTCGCATCAGCGAGTGCGACATCCTGCGGAGTGGTCACGATCACGGCACCGGTGACGGGAACGGTTTGCACCAGCGTGAGATGAATATCGCCGGTTCCCGGAGGGAGATCAATGATGAGGTAATCGAGTTCTCCCCAGTCACAATCGCCTACAAATTGTTTCAGCGCCGAAGAAACCATGGGACCGCGCCACACGACAGCTTGTTTTTCATCCACGAGCAAACCGATCGAGAGTGCTTTGATTCCGAATTTTTCGATAGGAATCATCACAGCTTTTCCATCCACGTCTTTTATCTGTGGTCGCTCTCCTTTTATTCCGAGCATGGTGGGAATGGAAGGCCCATAAATGTCCGCATCAATCAAACCCACTGCGGCACCATCTTTGGCAAGACCAAGAGCGAGATTTACCGCCACAGTTGATTTTCCAACACCCCCTTTTCCGGAAGCCACTGCGATAATATTTTTAACTCCGGGTAAAAGTTTTTCACCACCTTTTCTTCTCGAAGTCACATCAGCATTCATGGTCACGACCACGACAGCTTCCTTGTCAATGAAATGATGAATGGCATTTTCACATGCCTGGCGTATTGCATCTTTCAGGGGACAAGCAGGAGTAGTTAAGGTAACTGTAAAAGAAATTTTCTTTCCTTCAATTTGAATATCACTGACCATGTTGAGGGTTACCAAATCTTTTTTCAGATCGGGATCGTCCACATAACTCAATGCCTTCAATACATCTTCTTTGGTTGTGTTCATCTATTTAGATTACTAAGACAAAGGTACAAACAAAGGACAGGGAGTTGTGATCGGCTTCCGGAAGATTGACCAGGAAGAATTGTTCTTTGATTTCTGCAAAAAAATCCTGAGATCAATTCACAAGCTACACAACCAGCAGTTGATGAATTATTAACACAGGAGTGAGATGACTTAACAATAACTTAATAACAATAACATTTTGGCAAGGTTACATTTGCCGCAAATTAACACTGTACTAAACTTCATGTAAAATGAAAAAGCTGTTCCTCCTCTCCGCAACAATTTGTTTTGCGATTTCCTCTTTTGCTCAAAACACCCCCGATGCGAACCCGCCCGTATTCAATCCGGCAATTAAATTTCACGGACTCATTCACTCACGTTTTGAAACCTCATTAACTGACAGCGTTGATGTGCAGGGAAAATTTTCTGAAACACCTACACGCTCCAACTTTCGCATTCGCCGCCTGGAGCTGCGCGCCGACATTCAGCTTAACAGCAAGTGGAGCGGCGTCATTCGCATTCAGTTTCCTGATTTGAAAACCTCAACACCGGGCAAAGCGATTGAGCTGGCATATTTTCAATGGTCACCGATGGATCAGTTCAACATTCGCGGGGGGCAAATGAAGATGCCGTATGAGTTGGACGAATTAACGAGCCATGAAGATTTGCGCATGATTGATCGCGGCACTACGGATCGGATTTTTGTGAACAATAATCTTGGATCGTATCAGCCCGGGTTGATGTTCTACGGAACATTTATGAAAGCAAAAACTCCGCTGAGTTACTATGCCGGTGTTTTCAATGGCAGTGATCGAAGTGTTCCTTATGATGATAACCCCGGAAAAAATTATGTGGGCAGAATTGAATTCAGTCCGGTAAAATCATTGCGGCTTGCGGTGAATGATCAATACACACAGCAGGCAAAAAGCGTGAGTGCAAATTCATTTGGCGGTGATATAAGCTGGCAACAGAAGCTGGGTGATAAAATGAATCTGATTGTGGAGGGTGAATACATTCAGGGACCAAATATTTCATTATTTAATTCTTCTTTGGATTCTGCGAAAAACATTGACGATTACATGATGAGCGGCTACTTCGGGCAAGCTCTTCTTCGAGTCAACATTATGAAAAACTGGTGCAGAACATTTGAGATCGGTGGTAAATACGAACATACGGATCCATGGGATTCAAAGTCCGCCTCTGTTGCAAGTGCAGGAAATTCCATCAACACGATCACCGGCGGCATTGGCTTTATTTTTCTTCCTGACAATGATGCACGCCTGCAATTCAATATGATTCAAACCAACTACGAAAAGGAATTTCCGGGATCGCTGAAAAATAATTTGATGTTTGTTACACAGCTTCAGTTAAGAATTTAGAGTCAGAAATTTGATTTGAAATTTTAGAAATGACATGTTTCATCAAGCGTGTCATTTCTGTTTTCTAACCATATTTGTCGCACCCCGATTTTTTTTCTTGAATGAGACAAAACCATATTCGGGGATGAGGTCAGGAGAAAGCAGAAGATATGGGACATTTGGGATACTCTTATATGAACTATCATCTCACACGATTTAGTGTATGAACCGGTCACTTATAAGCTAATGGCTCTCGCGATAAAGAATGCAGCACCGGCTGCTAACGCCCCCACGAAAGCTGTTTGATATGCTCCGCGCCACACGGGTTGTCCCGTCACTTTTGCTTTGAAAAATCCAAAGGCAAGCAGCGCAACGAGTGTAATAGCAGAAGAGAAAATTAATCCATCATAAGGATGAGTTGTAAAAAAATAAGCGCTGAGCGGAATGAATCCACCCGCAACATACGAGAGTGCGATGTTGCGCGCGCTTTGAGTAGCACGCTTCGGTTTCGGTTTCTCCAAACCCAATTCAAACTTCATCATGAAATCAACCCACTTGTTTTTATCGAGGGCCAGTTCATTCGCCACTGCGTTTTGCGAAGAAGCAGAAATTCCATACTCAGCTAACACATCTCTGATTTCCTGTTTCTCTTTGTCAGGAAGTCGTTCAACTTCATCATACTCGCGTTTCAATTCTGAGTTGAAATGATCGGCGTCAGTTTTCCCGGCTAAATACCCGCCGAGTCCCATAGCAATAGAGCCGGCAACAATTTCAGCAATGCCTGCCGTGATCACGATCACATTCGAATCCACTGCGCCGCTCAATCCCGCGGCGAGCGCAAACGGAACAGTAAGCCCATCCGCCATTCCAATCACAACGTCTTTCAGAATAGCAGAGCTTTCAAAATGTTTTTCTTCGTGCATAGTCTTCAGTTTACAGTTTGCAGTTTACAAGTTACAGTTTGCAGTTTGCAGTTTACAAGCTACAGTTTTCAAATTTTGAGTTCGGGTTCACACGCTTTGAACTCTGCAGTGCCGGAATGAATTATGTTTCGTGAATCGTGTCAAGCGCATCGTGAATCGTATTACGTGTATCGTGTATCGTAATTTTTCCCCCGCAAGTTTTAAAAAATTATTGAATGAACAGATGATCTTTGCACGCACAATATGAGCCAGGTGATTCATCACAACCAGATTAATGCCATCGAGGAGGCACTGCAATTGATTTTTCAGGAAGGAAAATATGCTGACCAGGTTATTGAATCCACGCTGAAAAAAAATCCGAAGTGGGGATCACGGGACAGAAGGTTCATTGCTGAAACAACTTATGATGTTGTTCGCTGGTGGCGATGGATTAGTTCCTGCGGGGAAGTTAAGGACGATGATGAAAAGAAATTTCTGAAAGCGATTCGCACGTGGCTCATTCTCCAGGGCAGTGAAGCACCTGCATGGCTGGATGAAGGAATTTCTTCTGAAAAAATTTTAGCAAACATTCAGAAGCTTGAATCTGTCCGCGCCCTTCGTGAATCCATTCCTGACTGGCTGGATGAACTGGGCGAAAAAGAATTGGGTGAGTCATGGGACAAAGAGTTGCACGCCCTGAATGAGCAGGCACGCGTGGTGCTTCGCGTGAACACTTTGAAAGCATCCCGTTATGTATTGCAGCAAGCATTGAAGCAATCAGAAATTGAAGCAGAAACACTACCTCAATGTGCTGACGCATTGATTTTACAAAAGCGTGTGAATATTTTTCAGCAACCTGTTTTCAAGCAAGGATGGTTTGAAGTACAGGATGCCTCATCGCAATTAGTGGCGCCATTTCTCGATGTGCATCCGGGTATGCGGGTGATTGATGCTTGCGCAGGGGCAGGAGGAAAAACTTTGCATCTCGCTTCACTGATGCAAAACAAAGGGCAGCTCATTGCGCTTGATACTGAGGGATGGAAGTTACAGGAGCTACGCCATCGTATGCGCAGGGCAGGAGCAGGAGTCATTGAAACACGAACTATTGATTCCACCAAAGTGATCAAGCGATTGCAGGAGTCGGCAGATCGTGTATTGCTTGATGTTCCGTGCTCAGGACTGGGAGTGCTTCGCAGAAATCCTGATGCAAAATGGAAGTTGAATTTGGAATACATAGAGCGAATGAAAAAACTTCAGCGGGAAATTCTCGAACGTTATTCGCAGATGGTGAAAGCAGGAGGGAAGCTGGTGTATGCCACGTGCAGCATTCTTCATTCTGAAAATCAAGAACAAGTTGAACAGTTCTTATCCGCACACAAGGGATTTTTGTTAGAGGAAGAAAAACAAATTTTCCCTTCAGAGGGATTCGATGGATTTTACATGGCGAGAATCAGCCGGTCAAACGTTTGAGATGCTTGCTGGAAATTATTGAGAAGAGTTGCTCTCGCGTGCGGTTTCCCGGACAAAAGCTATTTTATCTCACCAAACCCTGGGGACAAGCGAATTTTTTGGATAAGATCCCACTTTATCCTCGCACGGCGACAATTTGTGCCCCGAATCGGAGAAACAAGACAAGCCGCAGGGTCTGTGTGAATAGCTTTCTGAATTGAAGAAGAAGGATTCCCGATTCTAATTAGTTAATTTGAAAAATGAAATTTAATTTCTGAATACACACTCCCAAAAACTTAGTCAATGACAGATAATATCACAAGAGAAAAACAACTGCGCGGACGAATCAAAGCAGCAATCATCATTACCATCATTGGTTTGCTTTTGAATGGAATGTCTTCACTTCCTCTTCGAACGGAATTAGACATTCTGTTAAGGTATCCTAACCGGCTTCCGCAATTTCTTTTGGATTGGTGGACTTACGTCCAACAGGGCGTGGTTGAAACAAGTGAGAAATATAATTTCATGCGTTACGGTTTCGATTGGCTGGCATTTGCGCATTTGATGATTGCGATTGCTTTCATCGGTCCGCTTCGTGATCCCGTCAAAAATCAGTGGGTGATAAAGTGGGGGATGATTGTGGCTGCAATGAGTATCCTCATGGCCTTCGGATGGGAGCGCATGCGCAATATCCCTGTGTGGTGGTCAATCATTGACGCGGGAATCAGTTATGTGGCGTTTGTAGTGTTGTGGCTTTGTAACAGATGGATTGAGAAATTGAAAGTTATTACTTCCCGATAAAAATATTTTCTTCTTCAATTCACTTTCAAAAATCTTCCTAATTCGGTCATACCGTTTTCATGAATGATGGCGGTCACATAAACTCCATTGTGAAGAGAGAGGGTGTGAATGAATGAATCAAAACCGGTGATGGTGGTATTCGTAGAGGAAATCAATCTCCCCGCGAGATCAAAAACCTGCAGCACTACTTCTTCATTGACATCAGAAAAAGTGCAGGAGGTTAATTGCAGAATTGTTTCATTTCCATCCTGGTCAACCTGTTTCAGCCGGTAATAATTATTCCCTGCGAAAGGGTAATTGTCAACAGCGAGATATTGTGTAGGCATTGAGCTGAATGTTTTTCCGGGAACAGTGACCAACATCTCAAAATTTTCTCCGTCAGACGATTTCTCTAGGATGTAATAATCATTATCGTACTCTGATGCTGAAGTCCAGTTGATGGAGATAAAATTCAGTTGTTGCGAGCATGTAAGTGAAGTCAACTCAACCGGCAACACAGGACAGTCAATGGAGGCGCCATTGGTCAAATTCCAATTCAGGTTAAAACCACTTCCACCCGCTGACCACTTGCTGATGCATAGATAATATGTTTGTCCCGCCGTAACCGGCAGATTATTTACCCAGCAATTTCCACAGGCTGCTTCCGTAAGATCATTGTTGGAAGCGCACGAATAACCCGGCCAGGTTTGATTTTGAGTTGTGCTGATGCCGGTGTTGCCCATGTTGCCGACCATGTTACTTTGCCCTTGTGTGGTAGCCGAAGAGCAGCGAATCGGGTTTCCTAAATTAGTACAGCTAACATTCGGCCCATACAAAGCCCAGTCATAGTCATCTGGCTGGCTGAAGCCGGTCGAGAGTGGATCAATAGTCATTCCCAGTGTACCGCTGCTGGTGACGCTGAAGGTGTACCAGTTTGTATATGTTTCAGTGATCAGGCAGTTGTCATCAACATCCGAAACAATTCCGGGACCGGTGCTGGCATCGGCAAAGCTTGTGCTGGTGCACAACGGTGTAGCACGCGAACAATCATTATTATCTGTGCCATTGGGTCCACCCGCACAAGGCACACAATCAAAAGTTGCGGACCAGCCCGAATCGTTGGGTGAAGAATTGGTTTCCCAAATGAATGTGATGCACCCACTCTGGTCATTCGATACATAAGGCCCCCATCCTTTAGCCATGCATGCTGAGTAGCCCATGCAGACTCCGTTGGTAAGCGTTGAGCCGCTGTTGAACTGAGGCGACCCCATTGTTGGGCCGTTTTCAATGGTAAGAATATCACCCGATTTTAAATGCACATCATAAAACTGCACACGTAAACAAGTATTCAATGTTGCGGGACAAAATGTTTGATACACCGCAAAGATGTTGTTCAAATAATTGCCTGATAAACCGCCATCATCAGTAAATGTACCGCTGCAGGAGGTTACCTGTGCGCCCCCTACATAGGAACCCCCAAGTTGTATGTACGGCATCAGGTACGTTGCATTAACGGATGGAACTGACGGACAGGGTGTACATGAAATCGCAGCCATCCATCCTGCGTTGGTCCCACTTACACTGGTCCTCATCACAAATGTTAAGCATCCTGTTGATGATAACAGCGGCGGAGGCACTATGGTACTTGTATAGCTTGCGATGAGCGGTGAAAACGCGTCAGGTCCGTCATAAATTTTCAGCGTATCGTTTGCTGACAAACTCATCGAGTAAAACTCAAACTGAATGCAATTACCATTACCGGAGCAATAGGTCTGCGTATAATTTTCATTATTGCTATAGTTGCCTGCAGGGCCACCGCTGTCATAAAATAATCCATCGCATGCGTTTACAGAGGTGTTGCTATTCATCAGAAAATTAGTTCCGCAGCTTGCGCATGAAATAGTTGCTGCCCATCCGGGTCGTGTGGTCGAAAGGTTGGATACAAATGTGAATGTGATGGATGATGTGCTGGAGATAATGGTACCGGGAGAAACGAAGCCCGAAAAATTTCCAATAACAGGAGAGGAGGTAGTTGGTCCGTCATAAATGGTTAGAATGTCGTTGCCTGCCTGCGTGTGAAATGAAGTGAAGGTAAATGTGAGGCAGTTGCCGGAACTGCTGGTAAATGTCTCAGTAAGGTTGCAATTGTTGGTATAGTCTGCCGCACCGCCGTTATCATAAAATGTTCCGCTGCAGGTAGTGATAGTGCCAGCCGCCATGTTGTACGTCTGGGCGAACGAGGCATTTACTCTTGCTAAAAATAAAATTCCTGCAATTGAGAGGGTGGGGAGATTTATTTTCATAAGAAAAGCTTAGGTGAGTGTGTGTAAGCAATTTCTTGTCTGAAAATTTCTTAATCGGGAATGAAAATTAGAAAAAAATTGAAGAGCGCAATAATCTCAGCAGGTTTTTTTGAAAAAATACATTTTCACCCAAGGTTATAATCTTGTCCTTTCAAAGCGATAATTAGGTCGGGGAATGGAAACTAATTCCAATGGAATGCGAGGGGGAATCACCATAACATTCGGTGATTCGTCAACATGAGTTTAATTTGAGCACAAGAGTTAGCATGAAATATTGCGGACGGGGTATCTGCAATGATTATTTCAATTTCTCTAATCCGCTTCGAAGTTTTGCGATGGATTCTTCAATCTCATGCAACTTGCAAGTCCCCACACTCAGCCGATACCACGTTGAATCATTCGATGAGCCGAAAGCATAAAATGGTACGATAGCCATTCCGCAATTATGAAGAAGATAAGCGGTAACATCCTGTGTAGATGAGAGAGTTTTTCCTTCCGGAGTTTTCTTTCCCTTCAAATCAAAATGTACGGTGAGGTACAGTGCGGCTTGCGGGGCAATTGCATCAACGTCGTGGCCCTCGCTCTTCAGTTCTTTCAACCCTTCATAAATCCCTTCGAGTCGCAGGTTGAGTTGTTCTTTGAAGTCAGTGAGATAGCCGGTGAATGCATCTTTCATCATCAGGAATTTTGCTGTTGCAACTTGCTCGGGCTTGGGCGCCCAAGCCCCGATGTGCGATGCAATGGATTTCATTTTATCAATCACACTCTCCGGACCAAAGGCCCATCCCACCCGCAATCCTGTGGATGCACATGATTTTGAAATGCCGTCAATGAAGATGGTATAGTCACGCATTTCAGGTCGCAATGAAACAGGATTGTAGTGAACCGTATTTCCATAAGTGAGCACCCAATACATCTGATCGTAGAGAACGTACAAGGGTTTTTCCCCGACCTCATCGGGGCGGGCGCTTTCGCTTCTCCGCTCATTTTCTTCCAGCACCATATCACAAATTTCTTCCAGCGCTTCTTTTGTGAATGTTGTACCGGTTGGATTTTGAGGTGAGCACAATGCGAGCAGGGTCGCATCTTTTATGTACGGCCTCATCTCATCTGCCGTGGGCATGAAATTGTTTTCAACTTTTGTTTCTATGGGAATCGGTCGTGCGGATGAGAGGTGGCAATAATGATTATTGTTCCATGATGGCACAGGAAAAATGACTCCATCTCCGGGATCAAGCAACGTCATGTAAGTAGAATAGATCGCCGGTCGCCCGCCGCTGGTGATTAGAATTTCTTCAGCTGAGTAATCAATACCGCCATACTCTGACAGGAAATTGCTCACTGCTTTTCGCAGCTCGGGAATTCCATTCGCCGGAGGATAGTTCGTGAGCTTTCCTTGCAACGCCTTTACAATTTCATTTTCCAGCTCAGCAGGAACCGGGAAGACCTGCGGATCGAAATCACCGATGGTGAAGTTGAAAATCTGTGCACCGCTCTTGATCAGGTCATTTACTTCCCATGCGAGTTTGATGATCTCACTCCCGATGAGATGCTCCGCCATGTTTGATACTCTGAGGTGTTTGCGTTCTGTAGTTGCTATTGCCATAAGTTCCGCTTGTGTTGCGAAGGTAAAAGAAAGACGCAATGCGGTGCACTAACTCAATAGGAATGGCTAAATCTTTTTTTGTCCGAAGGACTCCTATGGAGAGATGCTGGATAAAAAAGCAGATTCGTCATGTAAGAATGTAAACCTTATCATTCTCTCAATTGAAACCTTAGTAGAAAATTGTCATTCTAATCATTCCACCTTATTACCTTATGATCAATTGAAATGAAAATATCCGCAGGATCTTGTGGAGAATTCATCAAGCAGCGCGCCATCTCAAAATAACTTTTTGCTGAAGAGTATGAAGAATTAATCTCGCCTGAGGCGGGACCAAAAAACACTTCAGCCCCATAAAAAACTGTAGTTCTATTTGACGGCCATTTTCGCAAAAGAACTTTACGAGAAAAAGGATCAGAATAAAGTAATAAGGTTCCGGAGATTCAGTTAGCATATTCTACTAAGGTTAGAAAGGAAAAATAATGTTTGATTTATCGTAATTGTCTCGAAGCGACTCCTTCGGAGCAAAGTTTTCCGACACCTCTCCATAGGAATCCTTCGGACAAAAGAAGATTTAGTCATAGGAATTTCAAAATTGATTTTTCAGGAGGAAGTTTTTGTGAGTGAAACTTGAACTGAGCGAGTTCATTGTTCCAGCAACCCACTGTTAACCTTCATCCCCATTTGTTGCGCCTGCAAAGCATCCTTTCGCGCCGCATCATGATTTCCCAATGCCTCGTACGTTTGCGCGCGCTCAAGAAAATAGCGGGCATCCGTTTTCTTTAAATCAACAGCACTGGTAAAATCTGCAAGCGCTTCATTGTTCCTGCTGAGTTTGCGTTCGCATACGCCGCGCAGATAATAAATTTCTGCATTGGTTGCATCAAGCTTCAAAGCTGAAGTGAGATCAGCAAGGGCAAGTTCCTGCTCTCCTCTGCTTGCATAGAATTGCGCGCGGTTAAGATGTCCGTATTTATTTTCAGGATCAAGATTGATTGTGACGTTAAAGTCGTTGAGCGCTTCATCCGTTTTTCCGATGTTTCCCAAAGCAACCCCGCGATTGACGTGAATAATCGCTGTTTGTTTTTTGTCGGGACTTCCCTCAACGGAATCCTGTCGAATGCTGCGGGTATAATTTTCGATGGACAGCAAGGTCAGCCGCTTTTTTTCCTCAGGATCTTTTATTGCCTGCGACTTATCAAAATAGATTCTTCCAAATGAGTTATAAGTCGTCGATTTCACCCCCGACAATGCTTTCTCAATGTTCATCGCTTTTTGGTAGCATATAAGAGCGCTGTCGGGATTATTTCTTTTTTTCCATTCATAAAAGCCAAGATTCTTCCAGGCATCTATTGTAATCGGGTTATATTTTAATACATGCTTCCATAGTGTTTCATCGCTTGTCCATGTTTTCGCTTGCCTGAAAGTGATGACAGCAAAAATGCCGAGATAGATGAAGGCGAAAGCATTCAGTAATGGCCGTCGTGAACTGTTTTTTTCAATGGCGTGGTCGTAAAATTTAACGGCAATAAAAAATAACCCGCAATAGGCTATGTAGGTAAACCGGTCGGCGAGATACGCTTGTCCTGCGCCAACTATTTGCAGCAGGAACATAATGTTGAAAGTAAAAAATGCCCAGCCAAACAGCAGGTTTCTCTTTTCATTTTTCCATGCCCACCAAACAAACGCGATCACGGCAATGGGAATAACAACGAGGCAGACATAAGCAACTTGAGGAAGCTTCGATTCATAAGCATATAGCGCCATCATTTGCCAGGGAAAAATGAATTTGCCTAAATAAACCGCATAGGAATATGCACCCACGGCCAGCCGGTCCAGCATCGTATAGTGTATAACCGTAGTCACCGATGTGAGTGCAACCGAATTTTTAAGTGTAATAATATTGATGATGCCGAATGCAAGAGCGAGCAGCCAGAACGGTAGCTTCTCAATGATGAGCACTTTTGGGCTTAGCCATTTTCTTTTCAGAAGAAAATCAATAGCCACCATAGAAAGCGGCAATGCTACTGCCTGCACTTTGGAAAAGAGTGAGAGGATTGCGAGCAGGAGCATGACCACATACCATTTGCTTTTCGAACTGCTCCCAGTTATATATTTCAGATAAGCAATGATCGCCCCGAGATAAAATACGCCGTACAAAACGTCCTTTCGCTCCGTTACCCATGCAACTGACTCCACACGCATGGGATGAATGCCAAATAATAATGCTCCCAGCATCGCAGCCATCGTACTCAGATTGAGCATGCGAAGGATCTTATAAAAAAGAGCGGTGCATATTAAATGCAACAGCAGGTTATCGAGATGGTATATAAAGGGACTAAGCCCGAAGAACTCCTTTTCAATACTGAACGTGAAGATGGGAAGCGGGTTATAGTTTCCACTGATGCCGGAAGCAAAAATGTTGACGATGCTTTGCCAAGTAAATGTTGTTAGCTGCTTATTTTCGAGAAGATAGGCAGGATCATCCCAACTCACGAAGCCGGCGGATAATGCTGGAATGAATGCAGCGGCAGTAACAGCAAGCACAATCAACAGCTGCCACTGGAAACCGGAAGAAGGCTGCTTTGGTTGTACCTGTTTTTTATGAGGAAGCGATTTAGGATGGGCTTTATTTTTTACAGGAGGTTTTTTATTCGCCGGTTTTTTCATGATCTTACTCTTAGCATGCCTTACCCTCACTCAATGAGGGTGAGTTCGCTAGATGGCAACGTACAAAGCAAATAAATTTAATTCTTCACAAACTTCTTCACCTCACTCTGCGCCCCCGATTGAATTGAAATCAGGTAAACTCCAGCAGACCATTTGGTAACATCTACATCAGCAGCATGCAGAATATTTCCCGAAAAAATTTCATTTCCAAAAATATCATGCACGATGAAGTGCGCCTGCACAGGAGAGGTGATCGTAAATTTCTTGTCGGCAGGATTAGGATAAATTATAGATGAAGAAAATCCGCTTGGCGTATTAATCCCTTCCGGGTTTTCAATTTCAACTATAGACACATTCGTTTCAACTGAACTCAGGTAATCAAAATACACGGCAGCCGATTGGGGAATGATAGTTCCCGCAATGTTATTCGGTTGTTGTTGAATTTTGAAACGAACGAAAGCGTGACTGCCGGCTTCATCGCTGTTACTATCGGGCAGTTCAATTCCTGAGAAATCAAAAATGAGTGTATCACCGATCATCAGCCAATTATAGTTGTGATCAGAAATTCCCGGAGTGATAGTAGCAGCATTAAGGTGCGGATCAATCACCGTCTTCACTATCACATCATGCGCCGTTGCAGAGCCTGTGTTTTGAAACGTGATGAAGTAATTGAGATTATCCGATGAGGAAGTGAGCAGGTAATTCTTAAAGCCAAGGGATGGAGCAATTTCTGAAGAAACATACATCGCATTCGGATCAAACGGAACTCCGATCTGCAAACAAATATTATCTGAGTTATTGTAATTCTGGCAATCGTATTCCGTCCCGGATATTGAAGCAGCGAAGCAATACATTGTTCCAATTGTATCGCATCCATCCTGAATCATGATGGCAGCACTTCCTGATGCTCCGGGTGTAAGCCAGCCTGTGCTGAATGAATATTGGTTGTTGCCAAGAGCCGTGTAAGCCACAGGAGAATTTAAAATCTGAACGGAGTCATTCAGCGTGAGAACAATTGAAGCACTGTCATCAATGGTTCCATCATTCGACCAACTCAATTCAACGAATGCAGTATCACACACACCGAGCGGATCAAACCAATTGCCGGTTGAATCTGCTTCACCATGCGCCCAAACACTCACTGTCAGATCAGAACAAAAATTTACAATGGTGTCGGCGAACAAATTGTTATCGGAGCTATCGTTATATGCTGCAAACGTAACGGAGTAGCTTCCACCCGGCGGGCAGTTCGCATTGTAATATTGATTCGCGATATTTTGTGTAGTGAATGTATAGGTAGCAGGAGAAAGCAGCTTGCTGTAATAACCCTGCATGTCAGTGAAGGAGTAAAAATTATTTCCGGCACCATCATCAAAAATCACGGGCTTGTTCATGAGCGGGTAATCGGTGCCATTGAACTGGCAATCCTGATCCATGTCTGAAAAAACTCTGCCGCTGATGCGATCGAGGTTCGCGGCGTAATTGCTGTCAGGACTGAAGAGCCATGCTTCATCGTATGCCACCCATTGAGTCGGATAATTATAGTAAGATGCCCAGTACGCCTGCCCGGATGAATCCTGTATGCCCAGTATCGCTGTTCCACCATTCCATGTTGTGCAGAGTGATTTATAATGCATGTGCATTTCAATGTTGCCGGTTGTTTCATAGAGTATTAATTGACCGGTGAAAGATGAATCAGTGCATTGATAATATGGAACCGTATCGAAGGAGAGAACAAATTTTCGATTGGGAGGAGTGCCATAAACCTGGTGATGAATGAGCCCTCCCAATGCCGGGTTGACATCCTGGAAGGGAAACATAATGCTGTTGACGGGATTGTCATAAGAAGGAATGACGTTTACAATCGGCCATTGGCAATATTGATTTGCATAGGAAAGAGAGAAGCTGACAATGCTGTTTGTTCCAAGTACGAGTGACTGATGGGGAATTCCGAAAAAATAAAAATCAAAACCGATAGGAATGGGAGCACTCCATACATCATCAACGGGACTCACTACGTTAATGCCCGAATCCCACGGCATGGGGCTGTAAGGAATCTGGCTTACGGTATAGGTCTGCGAAGTTGCAGTGAAGAAACTACAGATAAGAATAAGAGCGAAAAAATTTTTCATAGAGGAGTTTTTTCAGTTTGAAACAGGTTAAGATTATTTTTGTTCGGGAAAAGAAATTATTATTTGCTCGTTGGAGCTTGTGCTTTTGTGGTGCACATGTAAGATTAATAATGAATCAGGAAGAATAAGGTGTTTGATAAGCAGAAGTTTTTATCACTGTAATTAATAATGACAGTTCAAAGGTCAGTTCCTTCAAATCAGAAAGCAACTTTAATTTTGAAATTTCTTACCTGGCCAACGTGATTGATTTTTCGCCCCCCATTCTAAGTTCATCAGCCCCAGGAAGAATTTCAATTCTAAGATAAATAATAAAACATTCAGGATTTCTTTATCGCACCAGTGTCACATTTCCTGCAAGCTGATTTGTGACTCCGGGATTTACATCCGAAGTATAGCTGCACGTATACACATAAACATCCACGGGCTGAAGAGTTCCTTTGTATTTTCCATTCCACCGATCCGTCAAATGATTTCCGGTGTATAACACTGCCCCCCAGCGATTGTAAAGGGTAAACGTGATCGTAACAATGTGCAATCCTTCAGGACCAAATCCCTCATTAATGCCATCTCCATTCGGGCTGAATGCCTGAGGGAAAATCACGAAGGGCGGACAATAGAGTACCACCTGTTCTGTGTCAGCACCCTTGCATCCGTTCTCATCAGTGACGCTTACACTGTAAAAACCGGCGGTGTCAACATTGATGGTTGCAGTAGTGTCCCCTGTGTTCCATAAATAGTCAGAGAAGTCGCAATTACTCAATCCAAAGAGGCATCCGATCATTGCAGGATCGCCGGATGCTGTGCAAACGGAATCGAGGGGCGGTAAAAAGTTTTCAATCTTCGGAATGCTTGTTACTACTGCACTGTCGGTGACTAAACACTGATCTAAAGTTGCAGTGATGGAGTACGTGCCCGGCTGATCAATTAGTATGGAAGAAGAAGTACTTCCCGTTGACCATTGCAGATCAGGATTTCCGGTGGTGGTGGCCTGCATGGTGATCGTTCCGTTATAACACAAAGGCATGTCGGGAATGTCAACA
>Ga0134121_10000441_pt1 | contig 48751 bp, 36 predicted proteins | sample KB301_FD_96463 | JGI IMG/M metagenome (GOLD analysis project Ga0134121, IMG submission 96463) | Terrestrial soil microbial communities without Nitrogen fertilizer from Kellogg Biological Station, Michigan, USA - KB3-0-1 | ecosystem: Environmental > Terrestrial > Soil > Unclassified ...
AAGCGCCTCAGTTTCAGCTTGACTGTGAACACAGTTGCTTCGCGGGCTCAATCGCTATTTTCAATCGCGATCCTGGGGCTTGCGCCCCAGGCTTTATGCTGTCGCTCGCTTCGCGAGCTTTGCCGTCGCCTGCTTCGCAGGCTTTCCCCCTCAGAAGGAAAACTTCAACTGGTACCGAATCACGCGTCCGCCACCGTCCGAGAACTCGGGATGTAGGAACTGTCCCGCCGCCGAAGTAAACACATTCGCCGGCACACCAGTACTACCAGGCGAGAATGGACTCACACTCGCCGTCCCGTACTGCGGATGATTGAAGACGTTATAAAACTCCGCCCTCAACTCAACAGACTTTGCCTCACCAATATGAATTCGCTTCAGCAAATTCAAATTCCAGTTGTTCTGACCCGGTGTCCGCAGCGTGTTGCGCCCGAGATTACCGCGACGCCCGGTGCCCGCCAGCAATCCAATGTATTGCGCGTTTGCCGGATTGATACATGCACCCGCCGCATCAGGATTCGTGTAGAAGGTCGCGCCAACCGCAACACCACAAGGATTACTTGCGGCGGTAGCAATCGCCGGCACGGCACGAACTCCTGGTTGACCATTCGGATTGAAGTCCGGTCGATCGAGGTTTCCACCAATCGAGTCGGCGTCCTGTCCGTTCACGACTGTAAGCGGCACTCCGGTTTCAAACGTCGTCACACCTGAGAGCTGAAAACCTCCAAGCAGGTGCCCGACAAACCCACGCTGTTCTCTATAAAACGGAAGCTCGTAAACATACGTCAACGAGAACCGGTGCGTGCGATCGAAGAACGACACCCCGCGTTCAGCCGCCTGCCCACCGAAGATTGCCGGGAACGAAGCCTGCTGCGGCAGGTTAGTGTCCGCCACTGTAAAGACCTCGCTCGCATTGTCGATGAGCTTGGACCACGTGTAAGCAGAGCTGAGTGAGAAACCGTTCGTGAAGCGGCGCGTCACGAGCGCTTGAGCCGAGTGATAAGTCGACGAACCACCGTTCGTACGGATCAGACGCGACCCTTGCAGGTTGTCGAGCCGGCCCGAGATTAAACAGCCGGTCGTGCCCGGCGTGCAGGTGGTTGAGCCCGTAAATCCCGCCGGCGTGATGCGTTGGATTCCAGGATTGAACGCGTTGGCTACTGCCGGCACGCTGGGATTCAGATCTTCATTCAAGTAGAGCTTGGTTCCCTTCGAGCCGACATACGAGACATCGATAAGTAGGTTTGCCGGCAATTCCCGCTGAACTCCCACCGACCAACGCTGGTAATAAGGATTCACGAGGTTTCCGACGACGAGCGTCTGCGAATCGAGTGGCGATAATGGACGCGGAGTCAGCGGCAACGCACCTGTGACATTAGATATACCTCTTGGCAACGCGGCGCTGACCACGGATGGTACTGCGGTCGCAACCACGTTGGGCGAAGAAGTCGCGGCATTCGAAGCGATGTTGTTGAAGAACGAATCGTAACCAAGCTGGTAACCCATGCGGATGACCATTTGCCGGTTGCCAAAGACTCGTCCCAGCAGTCCGTTTTCGAACGCAGGTGCATAAGCTAGACCAAACGTCGGCGCAAAGTTGTTGTTGTCGTCTGCGACGTCGTTGGGTTGGCTGAATGGACCAGTGAACGTCACGGGGTTGACGTTGAATAACCCGGTAAACGCCGCGGTCTGAAGCGTGTTGATAGCGTTACCGAAGTTCTCGTAACGCAAGCCGAGTGTGAGCGTGGTCGAGTCAGAAACGCGCCAGCGATCCTGCGCGAAATACGCCTGGCGGAAGAGGAACGGATAATACCTCGGGCTACCGAAATCTCGCTGTGTGCCGCCGCCCGAGCCGGCGAAGTTGTCGATGTAATTACCCAGCGCCGTGAAGCCTCCGCCCGAGCGGTAGGTCAATAGACCACGCTCGACGATCGGCGCAAACTGTCGCGAACGCTGCTGTAGTAAATCCAAACCAAAACGGAACGAGTGGTTTCCGCGAAGGTAAGTGACGGTGTCCTGAAAGACATAATTATTGGCGACGCGACCCTGTGGCAGGTTCGTGGCGACACCAAATTGTGCGAGGGTGGAGATGTCGAATCGCGGCAACACCAATCCGAGTGGATCTTCCGGATTCAGCGGAAAATCGATGAGGATCCGGTTGTAAGCAAGACGTGCCTCGTTGGTCCAACTAGGTGAGAAAATATGCGTTTCGCTGAGCAGCAGATTCTGATAGGTGTTGTTGTTGGCGGTGCCAAATCCCGGGAACGTGATTCCTCCGCCCAACGGATCTTTCTGATTGTCAAACAGGTAACGCGCTGAGAATTGATCGTTCTCACCGATCTTGTGATCGATACGCAATTGCGCCTGACGCTCGCGATACGTTTGCGGAACGAAGAGTGAACCCGTTCCGAATTGAATGTTGCAAGGCGCCGCACAACCGGGACGCGCGCCGATGTCGATGTTCTGGAAAGACGACTCGCCAATGACGTTCCTCGTCACGTCCATCAGAAGATCAACTCGTGGATTGACACCAACCGGAAAGAGATTTCTCAACTGGTTGCGCCCGGTCTGAGTCAGAACAGTTCGAGAAGCCTGGGTTGAAGCACTGCGAAACTGTTCCTGCCACGCGGCAAAAAAGAAAGTTCGTTGCCGGCCGTCGTAACGCCACATCGAGCCACCTTCACCGAAGTGCGGGAATAGCAATGGACCACCCAGCGTGCCCGCGTAATACTGCTCGGTGCCGCGTGCCGGATGACCGCGCTCGCGAAGTACGGCCGAGAGAGATTGTGTGTTGGTGAGGGCGTCGTCGCGAGTGACGTCGAAGAGATAAGCAACACTGCCGTGAAAAGCATCGGTGCCTGACTTCGTAACCGTATTGACGACAGCGCCGCCTGCGCGACCAAACTCCGCATCGTAGTTTGAAGTCTGCACTGAAACTTCCTGCACCGCGTCAGGGTTTGTGATCTGGAAGGCCTGACCGGCGACTGAGATATCGTTATTCTCGGTGCCATCGATCAGGAAGTTGTTCGAGCGCCCGCGTGAGCCGTTGACTGAAAACGTGCCGACGCCGAAGCCGAAGCGATTGGTTGAAACTCCGGGGAGCGTCAGCGCCAGTGAAACCGGATTGCGACCCGCAACCGGCAACTCGGTAATCCTGACTTTATCAATATTACCGCCGCGCACCGGTGCTTCTACCTGGAGTAGCTGGCCGGCGTCAGCAGCCACATTAACCGTCTCGACTTGTCCCGCCGGAGCCATCTGCGCCGGAACATCCGAAGTTTGATTCGCTTGCACTTCAACGCCATTGCGCACAATTTCGCCGAAGCCGGTGGCGCTGACTTTCAAGGAATACGTTCCGGGGTCGACGGCTTCGAATCGATAAAGCCCTTCATTGTTGGTGGTGGTAGTGCGATTTAGTTTGGTTGCGGCGCTGGTCAGCGTAACCTGAGCGCCGGCGATCAGCGCACCGTTGGGATCGGTCACTGTTCCGCTGACAGTGCCGCGACTGGTTTGACCGAACGTCAGTGTTGATAGGGTGAAAACAACGGCCACGATAAGGAGAGCTCGAACAGTCATGACTTCCTCCTAGAAGTGAATTGACCAAGGCGTTTACGAGTTTTCGTATACCGGACGCGATCTAGTTTGAACCGAGCGAGGATGTAAAAATGTGCCTGATTTGGACGATGCAAGCACTATTCCGATTTTTGTACGAGGATATGATCGAAGCGAGTTGTTTGTTTGTTCGAAAATGACACTGTTGGAAAACAGTGAGTTGAATGCCGATTCATAATCTTGGACGGGAGTGTCTCTGATCTTGGATCACTCGGTAAAATTTTGGTCGTCGTGCAAGATGTCCCTAAACGGAGTGGTCCAAAATTTCGGACGTTTCTCATCCACAGATTACACAGATGCCATAAAAAATCTGCGTAATCTGCGGATAAATGCTACTACTCGCCAAGAACGCGTGAGTAAACAACCGCTTTCGCGACGCCGAAGGTGCCGACCCAAAGCACGCCGTTCTCGTTCATGTCGAACTGATTATTCACACCAAAGTCCGGAAGGCGCGTCAGCACTCTGCCACCGATGACGTCGCCCGTTCGCACTACGAGTTGCAGGTCTTCATCAGAAGTGCCGATCCAGATCCCCATGTTGTTTGTCGTATTCACGCCACCCACGCCGAGATTCAGTGTCGCGATGAAGGCGATGCGGCCGTCATTCAAAAGCAGGTAGTCGCGGAACGTTGCGAATGTACCTGTCGTGCCCGGAGCGTTGGAGCTCCTAAGAGCGATCGTCGTCGTTTTTTCACCGTCACCACGAAAAATGCCGCTGGTGCTCGTACCGCCAGTTAAGCCCGCATTGAACGCCACTTCACCACGATCGCTGAGCTTAGTGCGACCAAAAAAATTACCGTTGTAGTTGCCGCCTTTCGGAGCAGGTTGTTGCTGGAGCGCGATTGCGATCGCATTCGTCCCATCGCCAACGAACAACCCTGAATGGATCGTGCTGTTAATCAATGAAGCAGACGCGACAATCTGACCGTGATTGTTGATGGTTGGCTCGCCGAAGTCTGCGAAAGTTGCGCCGCCGGGTGCGCTCTGATTGGTGACAAACACCGGCGTGAGGCCGCCACCCTCGCCACGGAAAATACCGAAGCCATCCGACAACTCCGAGAAAAACGCCACCTGCCCGCTATTGTTCATGACCGGTGTACCGAGCAACGTAAAGCTTCCGCCCGTTGGTGCTCTGATATCGTCACGAGCGATGGCGACCGTCTGTTTGCCATCATTTCGGAAGATTCCCTGCGTTGCGGTCGAGCCATTTACGAAAGCTACATAAGCGATCGCGCCGTGATCGTTCCTGGCGCTCGTTCCTTCCCTGAGTGTCAGCGTGCCGCCGCCGGGCGCTACATCGCCGTCGCGCATTAGTGGCGTGATCGATTTTCCATCGCTACTTGAGATATCGGTGCCGTTCACGTCGAAGATGACTTCGCCGTTCGGCGTAATGAATGGGTTAGTCAGGGAATCGGGCTCAAAGGCAATAGCAGATGTCGTGTTGCCGTCGCTTACGAAGATGCCAGTCGCGAAGGATGGGCCACCAACAACTGCATCGAAGGTGACCTCATGGCGTGCATTCACTCTCGCGTTGGAAAAAGAAGACGGAAGGTAGTTACCACCGCTTGGAGCTTCGTCGCCGCTCGCTGCGATGACCGTATGACGAACTCTAACGTTCTCCGCTGATGAAATCCGCGCAAACGGTAGTGATACTGCCAGCGCCAGAACAATCAGGTATAAAAACACTTTCATAATCGTCTCTCCTGTTATCAAAAACCAAGCGTTCGTATAACTGTGTAGTAACCGAAGGTCGCTGCAGTTTATTCCGTGACCCTAAATACTCATTACCATCTCCGCGCAACCGCAGAGGTTGCGCAGAGAATCGTTTTTGTGTTTTTGCGCCTCTTTGTGGCTAAATTAAAAAATGAAGACGATTGGTATTGCTGCGCATAGCGCTGAGGGCGCTGCTCTTTGTTACCTGACTGCAATCAGAGAAGGTGGGACAAAACTTGGTCCACATATGCACCCGCCCATCGTGATGAGCTCGGTGCCGTTGGCGTTGAGCATGCCGGGTTGGGAAAACGATGATCACGAAGACGTCGCGAAGTTTTTATCGCAGGGTGTGGAGATGGTCGCTGACGCCGGCGCTGATTTTTATGTCTGTCCGGATAACACGGCGCACATCGTGCTGGAAAAGATCGCTTCAGATCTGCCGATACCGGGACTTCACATTGCGGAAGTAGTTTGTCGCGAGATCACAGCGCAAGGATGGAAACGCGTTGGACTACTCGGCACCAGGTGGACCATGACCGGGCCAGTCTACGCCCGTGCACTCGAGCAGCGCGGACTGGAGCGTATAGTTCCCGATGAGCCAGTTAGAAAACAACTGAATGCAGCGATCTTCGACGAGCTCTGCCAGTCGATCTTCAACGTTGAGACCACTCAACGTTTCGTCAATGCGATCGAAGATCTAAAATCCAGAGGCGCTGAATGCGTAATCCTGGGCTGTACCGAAATACCGTTGATCGTCACTGAAAAGAACTCACCGCTTCCGGTTCTTGATTCAACTCGATTACTGGCGAAATACGCGGTTAACGAAGCAATCAGCGATCGACCTATTGAGATCCAGTCCGGGTGGTTAGCAATTTAGACCTCGTACGCAAATCAAAACTTTCTCCAGTCTCGAGCCAGTAATACCAATTGTTATCGTGTTTCGTGTTGTCGTAAATCGCAACGCGACCGTTTCCAATCACTTGAAAGTGATCACCGGTGACGACTATTGCTGCTTTCTCGTCGATACCAATGCCGAGTAGCTGCGGATGATTGTCCAGGATGGTTACCAGTTCATTCTGGCGCATCGCCTCGGATAGATGCGGATTGACGGCGACGTTTGTCAAAAAAGCGAACCCGCGCTCGCTTCCCTTTGCCATCAAAACCGGCTTATTTGGATTGCCTCTGATTGTGTACGAGCCCTGGATAATTGCTCCTGCCGAATTGCCGCCGATAACTCCGCCCCGCCTGAGAACCGCTTCAAGCTCTCGCTGCGTTAGTGTGTCGAGATAAGCTTGCGATAAGCGCCCCGCATTCCCGCCACTTATCCAAACGCCGTCTGCGCGACGCAGAGGCTTCACGAAGTCTTCCGAGTTGGCAGTCTTTCGATTTCTCGTGTGCAGAATGGTAATGCTCTTGATCCCAAACATCTTGCAGAGCTCAGCCTTAAACTCAGGTGTATTCGCTGGAAGTTGTTCTGAGTTTAGCGTCCAAATGAGACCGGAAGGCATGATCAGGCTTGACGCTGCGGTTGGAATGTAAACGATATTGGCGTCAGGTCCACCGGCGAGTGTCACGAACTCTTTCAGACCTGTTTCCAGATCGCCGCCAGTCAGTATCAATGTCCCCTTCTCAACGCCGGTGGGGGTATGCGCGATTGTTACGGAGAAAGTTAAGAAGAAACTAATCAGGAGTCCCACGAGCGGCCGGTACATACGATTCATTTATGTCATAAAACAAATGAGGCTCGCGAAAGTTACACAAAGATTTAATGCGTATGGAACATTCTTCGAGATTACATGTCTAACAGTTTCATGAACCCAAAACTGCGGCGTGGTGTGCTTTGGATTCTGTACTTCAGCGTACTCACTACTGCTTTATCATCTTGCGCTTCGGCTAATCGCGCTGGGACTCGACCCACAACTAACACTACAAAGGTTCAGGCTGAAAAAGCGGCAGTTAATTCGGTACCAGTGATTCATGTATTTGTCGCACTTGCTGATAATGTCAATCAGGGTATCGTGCCTGTTTCGGCTAGTTTAGGAAACGGTGACAACGCGAAGACCAACCTTTACTGGGGCGCGGCTTTCGGTGTCAGAACCTTCTTCTCGAAGAACAAAGATTGGGAGCTGATCTCAGTCACACCCAATCCAGGCGCGAGCATTCTGGAGCGGTGCATTTTCAAGCACCGGCTTTCTTCATCATTGCTGATAGCAGACGCTTATCGCGGCAAAGAGATCTCACAAACGATATGGGATTTTCTTGAAGCAGCCGCAGGAAAACCGGGCGAGAAGTTAAAAGCGGGCGACCTGGAGTTTTATTCAGGGGGAAGCGCAAACCTCGTCGCGTATGTTGGGCACAATGGACTGATGGATTTTCAGCTCCATGCTGATCCGAAGCCGCGCGACGACCGGCAACGTCGTGCAATCATTCTCGCGTGCGCCAGTAAGCAATATTTTTCTCCGGCGCTGGCCCAGAGTGGCGCTACGCCATTGCTTTGGACCACAAACCTCATGGCGCCGGAGGCATACGTATTATCTGCGGCAATTGACGGCTGGATGAAAAAAGAAAGTGATGAACAGATTCGCCTGCGTGCTGCCGATGCCTACCACAAGTATCAGCACTGCGGTGTGAAGGCCGCGCGAGCGCTATTCGCTACGGGATTTAAATAACCCTTTGAAGAAGCGAGCGATGATGGCCCAGAGGGCGCGAAAGGCGAGTGGAGCGGCGGCGACGGGTTTTGGTTCGGGTGGGGCTGGTTGGACCACAGGTTGATCTGCTGGTTGGTCTACTGGCTGCGGTTCGTCTATCACTTCCAACTGCTGCCTCACACACGTCGAGAACTGGCGAAACATTTGTCGCGAGACTTCTTCGATCATCCCGCGTCCGAATTGAACGATTTTTCCAACGAGATCGATATCGGCGTTAACTAAAACTTCGCAGCCACCGCCGTCGAGTGGCGAGACCGTGCTCAGCATCGAGACCTTCGTGGATCCGGAGCCGCCCACTTCGCGGGCGTCGCCAACCATCCGGACCTGGTGCGTCTCTTCGTTTATGTCGGTGAACTTGGCCTGGCCTTTATACGACATCGACAGCGGCCCAACTTTGACTTTGATTGCGCCGAGAAACGTCCGTTCGTCCTGCTGTTCGAGTAGCTCCGCACCGGGAAGACACTGAACCACACGCTTCGGATCGATCAAATAGTTCCAAACGCGCTCAACAGGCGCCTTCACCTCGAAGCGCTCTTCAATCTTAAAGGCCATTGTTTACCTCCGCGCCGACAATAACACGAAATACTGTTGGACCGAGTCAGTACCACCTGCGGTAGCGGGTGGGTGCGTAGCATTTACGGCTGCCTTGGTTACGTCAGTGCCGAAAGGCTGCGCACCCACCCGCTACCGCAGGTGGTACTGACCCTATCCAAGTTGACTATCGCTTGGTCCATGTTGACGTTAACGCGACTGCCCTCGTATGATCGTGCCCTTCCCACAGTTGACACGCTCAGCTTGAACGAAAAATCGATTCCGATGTAGGAAAGGTGACGCCCCTATGATACCTCGGAGCTTTGAGTACTTCTCTCCAACCACGCTCGACGAAGCTATCGCCCTGCTGCAAAAGCTTGGTCCAGATGCGAAGTTGCTGTCCGGCGGTCAAAGTCTCATACCAATGATGAAGTTGAGACTAGTCTCGCCCGAGTACATCGTCGACATCAATCGCATCCCGGGACTTGATTATATTTCTGAAACTGACGGTCACCTCCGAATCGGCGCGCTGACACGCGAACACGAGCTCGAATCGTCAGACGTAGTGAAAACCAGATTCCCGATTCTCAGCGATACTGCAAAGGTGATCGCCGATCCACTCGTGCGCAGCCAGGCGACCGTCTGCGGCAATCTCGCACACGGCGATCCCGCGAACGATCATCCGGCAACGATGCTGGCGCTCGGCGCGACGGTCGTCGCAACCGGCGCGAAAGGTCCACGAGAGATCCCGATTGCAGACTTCTTTCCAGGCCTCTTCACTACCGCACTCGAACCCGAGGAGATTCTCACCGAAATCAGAATCCCCTTTCCACCGCCGCGAAGTGGAGGCGCGTATCTGAAACTGGAAAGGAAAGTCGGCGACTTCGCCACCGCAGGCGTGGCCGTACAAATCACGCTCGACGATACAGGCGCGTGCAAAAGTGCCGGCATCGGACTCACGAACGTCGGCATGACTCCGATCAAGGCGACACAAGCTGAAGCATTTCTCAACGGTAAGCAACTCGACGACGCCACCATCCAACAAGCAGCCGAGCTCGCCGCCTCAGAGTCGCAACCGATGGACGACATCCGCGGCTCAGCCGACTACAAACGCGATCTCATTCGTGTTCTAACGGCACGCGCGCTCACGACTGCCCTGGGTCGCGCGAAGGGAGGAGCTTAAAACATGGCAAAAGTTCCGATCAAAGTAACTGTCAACGGCGTGGAACATAGCACCGACATCGAGCCACGTTTACTGCTGGTCCATTACTTACGCGAAACACTGCGGCTCACCGGCACTCATATCGGTTGTGACACCAGTCACTGCGGCGCTTGTACAGTCGTCATGGATGGACGTGCGGTCAAGTCGTGCACAGTCTTCGCTGTCCAGGCTGATGGGCGCTCGATCACGACTGTCGAAGGTCTCGAACAGGACGGCAAACTGCATCCGCTACAGGACGGCTTCTTTCAGGAACATGGCCTGCAATGCGGTTACTGCACGCCCGGAATGTTGATGACCGGAATCGCGTTTCTGAAATCAAACAACAATCCGAGTGACGATGAGATCCGTCACGCGATTTCCGGCAACCTGTGCCGCTGCACGGGCTACGTCAATATCGTCAAGGCATATCAATACGCTGCTCAAAAGATGCGCGAGGGAGGTGCATAGATGGCGCCAAAAACATCGCCTGAAATCGGTGGCATGGGCCACTCCGTCAAACGCAAAGAAGATCCGCGCTTCCTTCGCGGCCTCGGTAATTACGTCGACGACGTGAATCTGCCCGGCATGCTTTATCTCGACATCGTGCGCAGTCCTTACGCGCACGCGACGATCAAAAACATCGACATCTCAAAAGCCACCGCGATTCCGGGTGTGCTCGCAGTCATCACCGGCAAGGATCTGGAGAAGTACAACCTGCACTGGATGCCGACGTTGATGTCAGACACGCAGATGGTCCTGCCGGTCGACAAAGTGATGTACCAGGCGCAGGAAGTTTGCGCTGTACTCGCGACTGATCGTTATATAGCGGCCGATGGCGTCGAGGCGGTTGAGATCGATTACGATCCGCTGCCGGTTGTCGTCGATCCGAAGAAAGCCCTCCTGCCTGATGCGCCCATCTTGCGCACCGATAAAAAAGACAAGAAAGACAATCACATCTGGCACTGGGAATGGGGCAATCGCGAAGCCACCGATCAGTTGTTCAATGAAGCTGACGTCACTGTTAAAGAAGACATCTACATTCCGCGCATTCACGTTTCGTCGATCGAGACGTGCGGTTGCGTCGCATCGTTTGACAAAGTCAGGGGCAAGTTGACTGTCTGGATGACTACGCAGGCGCCGCACGCGATTCGCACTGTGTTTGCGCTCGTCGCCGGACACGTTGGTCTTTCTGAAGAGAAGATCCAGGTCATCTCGCCTGACATCGGTGGTGGTTTTGGCGGCAAGGTGCCGGTTTATCCGGGATATGTGATCGCTGTTGCGGCGTCAGTGTTAACGGGCAAGCCGGTGAAGTGGATCGAAGATCGAATGGAGAACCTCCAGGCCGATTCGTTTGCGCGCGACTATCACATCACCGCGGAGCTCGCAGGCAAGAAAGATGGCACGCTGACGGCAATGCGAATCAAGACGCTCGCCGATCATGGTTACACAGACGCGGCTGCGAATCCTTCGAAGTTTCCAGCCGGACTATTTCATGTGTGCACCGGCTCCTACGATCTGAAAGCAGCACACGTTGAAGTCGACGGTGTTTACACGAACAAACCGCCGGGAGGCATTGCGTATCGCTGCTCGTTCCGCGTCACGGAAGCGGTGCACACGATCGAGCGCATGGCCGATCTGATGGCCCACGAGATCGGGATGGACGCGGCTGAGTTTCGGATGAAGAACTTCATCAAGCCCGAACAGTTTCCGTATAAGTCTGCGCTCGATTGGGAATATGACAGTGGCGACTACGGCAAGGCGCTTCAGCTAGCAATGGACCGTGTCGGTTACCACGAGCTGCGAAAAGAGCAGGCTGAGAAACGAGCGCGCGGCGAGCTGATGGGAATCGGGATCAGCAGTTTTACTGAGATCGTCGGCGCTGGTCCATCGAAGCATTTTGACATTCTTGGAATCAAGATGTTTGACAGTGCGGAGATTCGCGTGCATCCGACCGGAAAAGTGATCGCGCGGTTTGGCACGAAATCACAGGGCCAGGGTCACGAAACCACGTACGCGCAGATCATTGCGGAAGAGCTTGGCTTTCCGGTCGATGGTATTGCGGTAGAAGAAGGTGACACTGACACGGCGCCTTATGGACTCGGCACGTATGCGAGTCGCAGCACTCCGGTTGCCGGCGCTGCGTGTGCGATTGCTTGCCGCAAGATTAGAGACAAGGCGCGCAAGATCGCCGCGTACCTGCTCGAAGCGCACGAGGACGATCTCGAATGGGAACCCGGCAAGTTCTTCGTGAAAGGATCACCCGATCGCGCGAAGACGATTCAGGAGATCTCACTCGCGGCCTACACGAATCATCCGCCCGGAATGGAAGCCGGACTCGAAGCAGTCAACTATTACGATCCGCCGAATCTCACGTATCCGTTCGGTAGTTACATCTGCGTCGTTGATATCGACAAAGGCACGGGCGAGATCAAGATTCGACGGTTCGTGGCCGTCGATGATTGCGGCAACATCATCAATCCGATGATCGTCGAGGGACAGATACATGGCGGGTTGACGATGGGGCTCGGTCCCGCACTTTACGAGGAGATTCAGTACGACGAAAGCGGTAATATTTTGCAAGGCAGCTTTATGAATTACCTGCTGCCGACGGCGGTCGAGACGCCAAACTGGGAAACTGACAAGACTGTCACGCCGTCGCCGCATCATCCGCTCGGTGCGAAAGGTGTCGGTGAGTCGGCGACGGTCGGCGCTCCGGCGGCGATCGTGAATGCGGTGGTTGATGCGCTCTGGCATCTGGGTGTGCGGCACATCGATATTCCGATCACTTCGGCGAAGGTTTGGAAGCTGTTACGAGATGCCGGAGTGCGAGGATAGAAGATTACTCCCGCAGCGACGCAACGGCGCAACGAAAAACCTCTGCGCCGTTGCGCCGCTGCGGGAGGAAGGTTTCACCATTGAACATAGAGGATCAATGCAACGATTTGCGGGCGCGGGAAGAGCCTTTCGTTCTTGCCACGGTCGTCGCATATAAGAGTCCGCAGTCTGCGAAGCCGGGATCGAAGGCAATCATCAAACCCGATGGCTCGATGATCGGATGGATTGGTGGTGGCTGCGTGCAGCCGATCGTCCTGCGTGAAGCAAAGCAGGCGCTGCAAACAGGTAGCCCGAAGCTTTTGACGATCAGCCCCGACGAGCCGCGTGATGATTGGAAAGGAGTGCAATCGTTTCGAATGACTTGTGAAGGCGGCGGTTCACTCGAGATTTATCTCGAACCTGTCTTACCAAAGCCACAGCTCGTGATCGTCGGCTCTTCTCCAGTGGCTGAAATAATCGCACAACTCGGCACACTGCTCGATTTCAAAGTCGTCGCTGATACGGATTTCAATTCGATCAAAGACCAGATTAGCGAGGCCAGCTACGTCGTGGTCGCGACGATGGGAAATCGCGATGAGGAAGGGCTGCTGGCGGTGATCGGGACGAGGCCGAAGTATCTTGGCCTCGTTGCAAGCAGGAAGAAGTCGGAAGCGCTGTTCGAATACGTTCGCGAGACCGGAGCAAGTGACGAAGATATCACGGCGATTACGTGTCCGGCAGGCATCGAAATCGGTAGTGAGACGATGCCTGAAATCGCGTTGAGTGTCATGGCAGAGATTGTTCGTGTGCGACGGGCAAGTGTCGAACCACAATTGGCTGTTGAGAATGTCGCAACCGATCCGATCTGCGGTATGACCGTCGACATCGCGACCGCAAAATACAGCTCAGTCATCGACGGCAAGACGTTCTATTTCTGCTGCCTGCGCTGCAAAGAGACATTCGAACAGCCACAGATTACACAGATTGGCAGACGATGAAGGCGTTTATCTCCGGATTAGTACTGGGTGCGGGCGCCTCGCAACGGTTTGGACCACCGAAACAATTGGTGCCTTTTCGCGGCACGACGATGCTAGGTTGGGTTGTGGACCAGGCACAGCGTGCGTCGGGCCTCGACGAAGTTGTTGTTGTTCTCGGGCGCGCCGCAGATCAACTGCGCGAGCAAGTTGATTTCGGCACTGCGCGCGTCGTAGAGAACCCGGTCTTTAACGAAGGTTGTTCGTCGTCATATCGCGCCGGAATTGGCGCGCTCAATTCTGAGTCGACGGCGATCATGATCATTCTCGGTGACTTGCCGGGCGTCACGCCCGAGATAATCGATCGGCTCGCTGAAGCGTGGCGTGAACAGGAGGGTCCGATTGCGCTCTGTTCGTACCAGGGACGTAAAGGGCATCCGATGATCTTCGCTAGTTCGATGTTTCCGCAGCTCGTCGATCTTCACGGTGATAAGGCCGCGTGGAAACTCGTCGACGCAAATGCAGCGCTCGTCCAGGAAGTTCAATTCGATGTTCCCTACCCTGACGACATCAACACGCCCGACGATTTCGAGCGACTGGTAACAACTTGAGAGAAGAAGTCAAACAAATCCAGCGCATGCTGGAAGAGCAGATCTACATCGCCGACGCCGCGATCGCCACCGCGTTGTACCTGTCGATGGTCCTTGGCAAACCACTGCTGATCGAAGGACCTGCAGGCGTTGGCAAGACGGAGATTGCGAAGGCCTTGGCCAACGCACTGCAAACGCGTTTGATTCGTCTTCAGTGTTATGAAGGTCTCGACGCTACGACTGCGCTCTACGAATGGAATTATCCGAAACAGTTGCTGCATCTGAAACTGGAAGAGTCGTCTTCGGCTTCTGAAACAGAAAAGGAAGCGATGATCTTCAGTGAAGCGTTTCTTTTGAAACGGCCGTTGCTTCAGGCGATCACGGAACACGAACGCGCGCCGGTGTTGTTGATTGATGAGATTGATCGGAGTGATGAGGAGTTTGAAGCGTTTCTGCTCGAGGTGCTTTCTGATTATCAGGTGACCATTCCCGAAATCGGGTCGATCAAGGCCACTCACCGGCCGCACGTGGTGTTGACTTCGAATCGTTCGCGCGATTTGTCAGACGCGCTGAGACGGCGTTGTCTCTATCACTGGATCGATTATCCGTCTCTCGATAAGGAGCTCGAGATCGTGCGGGCAAAGGTGCCCGACATTGCTGAGACGCTCGCGTCACAACTCACCAGCGTGATGCAGGCGACGAGAACGATGAGCCTTTCGAAGATCCCCGGCGTTGCGGAAACCTTAGATTGGGCCAATGCGCTCGTTGCCTTAAAGACGCCTGAGTTGAATGAAGAGATCGTCGTCGAGACGCTCGGGTGTTTTCTGAAAGACGAGAGCGACGTCGCAGCCTTCAAAGCCGAGTTGCCACGGATTTGCACGGATGTCTGACTTGGAAGTCGAAAAGCTTGTCGTTTTTGGCCGTGAGTTAAGAGCGCACGGACTCTCAGTTACACCCGCGGAGGTAGTAACGGCAACAACTGCGTTACAGATCATCGACACGACTGATCGTGATGAGGTCTTCCTCAGTTTACGCAGTATTCTCACTACCAGCGTCGACGACTTCACCATCTTCGAAGAAGTATTCAAGAGATTTTGGAACAGCTCGCGCTCGCTCAGCACAAGCACTGCCGTGCGCATTCAAGCCCACGCTCCACGTCAAACTTCCAAAGGACTCGGGTTCTTCCTCGAACACTGGGGCAGCTCGTTTAGCGCCGGTGCTCAACCCATTAAAGTTCCCGGCGCGAGCGATACCGAGTCAGCAACAGCAAAAGACTTCAGTGAATTCACGAATGACGAGCTCGAGGAAGTTTCGCGTCTCGCGCGCCGCATGGTCAGGCGTTTGGCGAGAAAGCCGAGTCGCCGCTGGCGTCCGGTCAAACGTGGCCATCGAGTGAATTTACGACGCTTGCTACGCTTGTCGTTAAAAACCGGCGGCGAGCTGATCGAACTCGCGTACAAAGAGCGGCGACCAAAGCGAACGAAGCTCATTGTGATCTGTGACGTCTCCGGATCGATGGACATCTACAGCCGCTTGCTGCTGCAATTCATTTACGGACTGCAAAATAGTTTTGCGAAAGTCGAGTCGTTTGTCTTTGCGACTTCCCTCGCGCGCATCACGGGCGACTTGAAAAATAAGACTTACAAACGCGCGCTCGATCGTCTTTCATCAAACGTGCACGGCTGGTCTGGTGGCACACGCATCGGCGCGAGTCTCGCGATGTTCAACGACCAGTGGCTGCGCCGTATCGATAAACGCACAGTCGTCATCATACTGAGCGACGGTTGGGACACAGGCGAACCCGAAACGCTAGCGGCAGCGCTCTCGCTCTTAAAACGGCGGGCAGGCCGTTTGATCTGGCTGAACCCGTTGCTCGGTAGCGCCGACTACGCGCCCGTAACCCGAGGCATGCAGGCAGCATTGCCATTTATCAACGTATTCGCGCCCGCGCACGATCTCGCGAGCCTGCGCGCCCTCGAACCACACCTGGTTTTATAACTTTTGTGCTTTTTGTGCCTTTTTGTGGCTAATGGAAGAACTGTTCGACGATATCGAGAGACTTGCGCACGCGGAAAAACGCGTGGCGATGGCGACGCTCGTGGCAACCAGGGGCACGAGTCCGAAACGCGAAGGCGCGAAGATGTGGGTCGGTGAGGAAGGCCGGATTCTGGGTTCAGTCACGATCGGCGGTTGTGTCGATGCGCGCGTCATTGCCGAATCGGAGCAGGCGCTCTCGTCATTTAAATCGCGGCTCGTCGAGATGAAGCTCGGCAACGAAGACGCGTGGGAAATCGGTTTCTCGTGCGCCGGCGACCTCGACGTTCTGATTGAGCCGGTTGATCTCACACGTCCGGACAATATGCTCGAACTGTATCGAGCTGTGCGTACCGCAGTTGACCAGGGGAAACGCGCCGTCATCGCCACCTTGCTGAAAGAAAGTTCGCGCAAGCTACTTATCATCGAGGGCGGCGAGATCTCTGGATCGTTGGGCACGTCAGAGCTCGATAACGAAGCACAAACTACTGCACTTGATCTGATGAGAAAGGGCGTGTCGAGTACAGTTTCCCTCGGCCCTGACTCCGCGCCTGTCTTCTTTGAGACGCACGGACCACCACCAACGTTGATTGTCTTCGGCGCCAATCACGTCGCGATGCCGCTCGTCAGCCTCGCGCACGATCTTGGACTGAAAACAATCGTTGTGGACGGCCGCCCACGCTTTGCGACGCGAGAACGTTTTCCGGATGTCGATGAGTTGCTGATCGGCATTCCTTCCGAGATCGCGGAAACGCTTACCTACACGTCCTCAACGTTCGTAGTACTGACTGCACACGATTATAAATACGATCTGCCGGTGCTGAGGGTTACTCTGCCTGCCCGACCTGCATACGTTGGATTATTGGGCAGCAAGCGACGCGGCGCGGCGATTAAGGAATTCCTGCGTGACGCGGGGATGGACCAGTCGCTGTTAGACCAGCTTCACGTACCGACTGGCCTGGACATCGGCGCGGAAACAGCGGCAGAGATCGCGCTGAGTATCCTTGCCGAAACGGTCGCGCTGAAATATGCGAAATGAGTGATGCCTGCTCTATACAGTGACATCTTGCTGGACCACTTCCGTCACCCGCGCAACTACGGCAGTCTGGCCGCTCCAGATATCAGCAACGAACAGTTCAACCCTCTCTGCGGCGATCGAATCCGGCTCGAATTAAAGTTCGACCAGTTACGAGTAAGTGAGGCTCGTTTCAAAGGTGATGGATGCGCTATCAGCACCGCAGCCGCCTCGCTACTCACCGAGCTGGTCCTCGGCGAAGATGTTGAAGAACTCACCAACATTTCGGATGCGCAATTGATATCGGCACTCGAAAGCAACATCCAGCCCGCCCGTCTGCAATGCGCGTTGCTACCGTTACAGGCCCTCCGCGAAGGTTTGAAAAACTACAGAACTAATCCACTCGAAAATCAGTAATAGAATTTCGGTATTCAAACCGTGAAATCTTCAATACTGACTGCTATCCGATTCTTAGCAGTGACCATCCTCTACTTCGGCAGTTTTGTCGTAGTTTCGGGAGCACTGCTATCAACCGCGTCTCAGGAAACCACACCTGCGGACGCAGGGGCGACGCTCCTCGCTCTGCTCGTCGTCAGCTTGATAAACGCTGCGGTTTGGACTTACGTCATAGGACGTTCTAGTTGGACCGGTTGGAAGCTGGTCCTGGCAGTCTTCGTTGTGTTCTACGGCGCAAACACGCTCATGCCGCAGATCGAGACTGCGTACTTCGTTACGCGTCTGCCGCCGGGCATGCTGCCGCGACTCTTCCTCGCCGGATTAATCATCGCCGCTGTTTTTGCTCCGTTAGCTGTCTTGATTCTGGGAAAGCGTAGACCAGAGGCAAACGTAACGCGACTAAAGATTGTCAAAGGCAATTGGCCCGTGAAATTGGCTTTGATCGTAATTGCCTATGTCTTTCTCTATTTCACCTTCGGTTACTTTATCGCGTGGAGAAGTCCGGCCGTGCGCGCTTATTACGGCGGTAGCGATCCAGACAGCTTTACTGCTCACATAGCGAGTCTATTGCGCAGCGAGCCGTTGCTTTTTCTCCTGCAAGCGGTGCGTGCTCTATTGTGGACCGCCATAGCCCTGCCGGTCATAAAGATGATGAAGGGCGAGTGGTGGGAATCGGGATTAGCAGTTGCGCTGCTCTTCGCGGTCGTGAATTCGCAATTGCTGATACCAAATCCACTGATGCCGCCAGAAGTGCGTATGGTCCACCTGTTGGAAACCGCGACTTCAAACTTTATATTTGGCTGGCTGATAGTGCTTATCTTGCGATGGAAACTCGCAGGTGGCCGAACGCAAGCGCGCCCGGTGACGAGCCATTGAAGATGTAAGGCTGATGACCGGTCTCCTTCGCATAATTTGCGACGACTCTTTCAATAGCCGCGCTTGATGTTTGATCGCCGAGCACGGCCACCGTTCCACCACTGCCACCGCCGGTGATCTTCGCGCCCAACAACCCCGCTTCTTTGCGCACCAACTCAACGATCAGATCGGTTCCCGCAGAATTCAGTCCCAATGCGGTATAACTGCGATGCGCTTCGTACATCAACTCGCCGAGCTCGTCGTACCCTTCATTTCGCTCCAACAGCTCCACGAACCGCTGCACACGTACATTTTCATAAATCGGGTGCGCCGTCGGCATTCTGATACGCTCCGGCAGTAGATCCGAATACTCCCTTTCAAATTCAGCAGGGGAGATATTGGCGAGATAATTGCCCTCGAAAGAATCCGCTTTTAAATCCGCGATCATCCGCGTTCCCATGGAAGCCGCAGCGCGCACCGTTCCATAATCCGCACCGCCAACCGAATGACGTATCCCCGAATCAATTCCCCAAAGCCTTAATTCCGGCGGCAGAGTGATCATCCTTTTGATCTCGGCCGGCTGGCAGAGCATCAATAGCAATCGATCGCGCTCGCCAAACACGGCAGTCATCTGGTCCATCACACCGCAGGGCGCACCAACTACGAGGTTCTCGACCTTTTGACAGAGCAACGCCTTGTCACGTCCATCAATTTTGATATCGAAAGCTTCCGTGACTGCCTGCATCACCGCAACTTCCAAAGCCGCTGAAGAGCTCACGCCTTTCCCCGGTGGCACTTGCGATGAGATCAGAATATTCGCGCCGGACTCGAAGCTCTGATTCCGTTCGCGCATCAGCACCAGGAACACACCGGCAACGTATGCGGCCCAGCTATTAGTAAAAAACTCCCGCGCTGTTTCGTACCCAACCAGTCCATCAAGATCGCTCAGCGACATCGTGAACGAAGAATGGTGCGGTTCGTCGTCCAACAAAGTGATGATGTTGAGCCGGCGCTCGTCGTTCGGTTGTAGAGCGACAAACGTCGCTTCCGCGATCGGAAACTCGAGCACGTGCGAGCCGGAGTAATCAGCGATTCCGCCCATCACATCCAGCCGCCCAGGCGCACGACTGACGATCAGATCCGATTTTGTATCGAAGAGATCTCGCGCAGGAGCAAAAGGGTGTTCGTCGAGTGTGTTGAGCAGAGCGAGGAAGTCCTGGGCGTCGCGATCCATTTTCAACCTTCAATAAAATAAACTGCGACTCTTCAGCGCTGTTTGCAGAAGCGGTTCCACCGTCGCGCGAATGTTTGAATTCGCGTAACCAACCCAGCTCACGTCGGGTTCAACCGCGAGGCGCGCGTTGAGTGGACCACCATCAACGCCCGTAACAATCACCCTGGCTTCACGCGCGATTAGCTCAGTGCACAAGTCGTATGGATGACAGCACAACGGTCTCGGCAACCCACGCTCACTCGTAACCGGCTCCATCTGCGCTCTCAGATCTGCCGTGAAGCGATCGTGGCCGGCGATCAACTCGTAAAGCTGACCGCCCGTGGACGTGTATTGATCTTCGAAGCACTGCGCCTTGCCGGGTTGCGCCGGGCCGAGTGCGCCGTGAACAATCTCATCATCGATAGCAGCGAGGACGTCTCGCACACCAGGAAAGAACCGAACCACCTGCGAATAACTCTGCTCGATGTTGCCCGCGCTCGAGGGATGCAGCTCGAGCGCGCTGTGCTCACCCGTTACGCGATTGAATCGTTCGGCATGAAATCCCTCGCCGCGAACAGCCCAGAGCACGTCGGAGAGATGTTGCTTCACGAGCGGTATCTCTGTCTGAACTGCCAGCTCAATATCGTTCAAGCTCGTGTCTGGACCACGATTCGCAGCGACACCGGTGAGTATCCAGCCGCTGCGTTTCTGATACATCAAACCGCGCGTGCCATCGATCGGATCGACGATGATCCGCCAAACAACATCAGACTCCGCGGTCCCGCGTGGAAGGATTATCTGACCGTCACTCAATCCTTCGGCAATGAGTAAAACGGGCGCGAGCGACGCCACTTCGCGCTCGAAAAAATCGATCAACACCTCTTCACTAACGCGATCGATCGCGAAGATCGTATCGCTTTCCTCTTCCGCAACCACTTTCGCAAGCTCATCTGACGCCGCACGCTCACACGCCTCCACGACTGCGGCGCGAATCGTTTCGTGCAAGCGACGCAAAGGTTCAAGCAGCGTGCGGATGTCTGTCATTTCTCTTTGTAATGAACGTTCGCCTGCGCGCGCAGCTCGGCGGCTTTTTCATCGGGTGACGTGTCGCTGAGAAAATTGCCACCACCGACTTCCGGGCCCGCCAGAAATTTCAACAAATCCGGTTTGCGCAACGGCGGATGAAACTCTATATGAAAATGAAATCCGCTGTAATCACCTCCGTCAGTGGGCGCCTGATGCAGCGGCATGACGTAAGGAAAAGACATCTGCCAGAGATTGTCGAACCGGACCAGCACATCTTTCAACACGCTCGCCAAGTCGAGAAGCTCACGCGCCGTGAGCGTCACCAGACTCGGATGCGTCCTTTTCGGAGCGACAAACACTTCATAAGCATAGCGCGCAAAGTAAGGCAAGAACGCGATGGCCGTTTCGTTTTCCGAGATGATGCGTGTGCCTGCCTGCTGTTCGGCGGCGATGATGTCATGGAAAAGCACGCGACCTGTTTGCTCGAGATATTGTTGACTCACACGCGCCTCAGTTTCGATCGTCTTGAAGACAAAGTTCGTCGCATAAATCTGGCAGTGCGGATGCGGGTTTGAAACGCCGACCACTTCGCCTTTGTTTTCGAAGATAAGCACGTGCTTGATATCAGGCATGCGACCGAGCTCGTCGTACTGTTCCTGCCAGACGTTCAGCAGTTGCTGAATCTCAGCAATTGTGAGTTCAGCGAGCGTGAGATTGTGTTTCGGACTGTAGCAAACTACGCGCGCGATACCGTGAGCGGGGCGATTTTGATAGAGACCCGCGGGAGCTTCGAGCGTGGACGGCGCCGCGGGTGACACACACGGATGATCGTTATCGAAAACGAATGTCTGCTCGTACTGCGGATTACGTGCGCCACTGATACGCGCGTTTCCCGGGCAGAGATAACAGTCAGGCACGTACGGGGGCAACTCCGGTGCACTCTGCTTCACAGTGCCGCCACTCCACGGCCGATCCTGCCGGTGCGCAGCAACAATAACCCACTCTTCTCGTAGCGGATGCCACCGCTCTTCCCAAGTCATCTCAGACTCCTAAACATCGATCACAAAAGCACAAAAAAATCATTTTGTGCTTTTTGTGCCTTTTGTGGCTAACTCAATCGTTATTGGCGAGCGTCGTAGTGGAATCGTAAACGCGTTTCGCTCGTTAACAAAACGTTCTCGTGGCGCATAAGCTCCGACTGAGGCGATCCGAAGTCGAGCATTCGATGTAAAGCGATCCGCACGAGAAAGCGTCACGCGCACGATGTTGGACCTCGTATTAATCGCGATGCTCTCGAATGTTCCCGCATCAAGCGTCAGCCACAAACGGAGCGGCGCGATGTAGACACGCTTCCGAAACGAATCGAGCGGCTGAACGTTCACCCACTCACCGCTCACGCTAATGTTTCCGCCAAACGACTGCCACCCAAACTCAGGATGTTTGATTACATACGTCCCGACATTGAACGCATGTCCGAAGAAATTTGGCCCATAATCGCCGCTGTAAGGATCCCACTTCAGCGTCGCAGGAAACGAATGAAACGCCACCGAAGCAAATCCTTCCTGATCGATGTTTGACAGCGCACCCATCATGCCACCATATCCGACGCGCAGGAGATATTCATCGTCAGGATGCTCGCGATAGTGCGCGAGGATCGGAATCGCATTGAGACCCGATCCGTAGTGATGCAACTGTCGCTCGATCCTTCTGATCTTGCCGCCGTAGAGAAAGTCCCAGTACCGGCGCGCGTTGCCGTTGTAACCCCAGTGCGGCAACGTCGGCATGTAGCCGATGATCGAGTTGAGCGACACGAGCGCTTTGTCGTCGTAACCAAAATATTTACACCACGCGTAAACTTCTTCCTGACCGGTCGAGTCCCACGCCATCTCGCTGCCGAACGGATACGGCTCCTGCTTCCAATGGTCCGCACGTTCCTTCATTAAGTTCTCGATGGTTTGCGCCTTAAGTGTCCATGACTCGCTTTTTAAATCCTCCAACATGGCAACAAGAATGTCGCCCTCCATCAAGCCCAGCTCAACATAGCCGACGCGACGGCGGCCATCTTCCCGTCTGCCAAACATGAACCTGGCGGTTTCATATGCCTGGTCCAGGTACCATTCCCACGAATGGTTTGTCACCAAACCCTGATGATTCCGTGCGAGGCGATACATCGCCCAGTAAGCCGCGATCACGTGAGGATAGTTGTAGCCGCGCCCGATCGATTCAGCATCAGCTCGCTTCCAACTCGTCCAGGTTGTCCAGTTTAGCGCTGAATCGTAGTTAAATCCTGCGACGTCCTGCGGCGAGTAGTAAAAGAGACTCTTCCTCACGCCAAATCTGTTTGGGCCTTCGCTGTATTGCAGCCCTCCCCACAAAACGCGATCGATGAACTGTTCATACTTTGCGATCTCTTCTCGACGCGGCTGGCCAAACTCCTTCATTGCCGCCGCGAGCCACGATCCCGACCCGCCTTCATCGCCGAGTCCGGCAATCCACACGCGGCTATCCTGCGTCACGATCTTGTTTGTTTCACGATCGTAACTCATCACCGACGGGCTGCGATGAAACGGATCGTTTGGATCGTCGAACCACTGCCGCGTGAACAAAAAGTTCCCCAGATCCGCGACCGCCTCGGCCGAGGGTTTGATGACGTAATAACTGATGATTTGTGTAGAGCCGTCGTCGTATTTGAGTGTGAGACGCGCGCGGCCCCACGTTTTGCCACGCACTCTGAATGCTTTCCAATTCTGTGCGGTGACGCCTATCTCCTGAAGCTCGAGTGCGCCTGCGGGATAAACATCAAACTTCGTGATCTTGCGCTGGTGCTTAACAAAGAGACGGCCGTCAATATCCATCGGCAAGACGTAACCTGGTATTCCGATCACAACTGGACGGTCGTTCTGCGCGAGTGTCGTTTCAATATTCCGAATCTCATCCGACAGCAGAAACTTGACGCTGTAAGTTTTCATCTCGCCGGGAGCTATCGTGGCGAATGTCGGTGGATTCCATGGAACGACTCCGCGCCACTCATCTTGAGCGTAGCTTCGTGTGTGGACCATCCACGCGAATGCACCCTCAAACGTTTGACTCGGTCGTGCCGGCTCACTGAGTGGTTGGTAAGCCTCGAATGGCGTCCAGTCGGGAACTACTACCAATGCCGGGCCGGCGCCACTTAACCTCGTTACTTGCAGGTATCCGGCGTCTTGACCGATGTAAGGATCGGCAAACGAACACTTCTCGTGCGCTTCTTTGAGATTACGACCGGTGAGCATGTTGTTGAAGATCATCGGGATGCCGAGCGCGCCGAGTTGAATAGGTTGAGTCGTTTTGTTCTTTAGTTCGAAACGCAAAACGAGTTGCCCCTTATCAACGATCCAGGAGCGTAGGATGTGCAGGGGAATGTCAGCAGGCAGCGTGGGGGAGAGATCGGCAGAAACGAATGCCGGCTCACTAACCAGTGACTTAACCGGCACGCGCGACTGGGCCGTATCGTATTTTTGCCACGGCCCGGTAGTGCCAACTCGTATGCTCAGGACCAAGTCTCCGAGATGGTGATAGCCATTCGCAGAGCGTTGAGCCAGTCGATCGGAAGGTGTGAAGTCAAAGCCGGGCGTGCGCTTCGGTTCAAACGCCGCTACAGTTTGCGACTCCTTAACGAGACGGAGTTTGAAATCGGGCGTGTCGAGATCTAGCGTTGGTTGTTGGTTGGCTGAAATAGGATTCTCACGCAGCGGCGCAACGGCGCAAAGGAAGACGCAAAGAAGAATCAACCTAATGTCTTTGCGTATGCCGTTGCGCCGTTGCGCCGCTGCGTGAGAGGCTTTCATCTTTCGTCAGTACGAACGATGCGAACTCCGTAAACCGTCGCCGTCTCGTTACCTCCAGAAGCCTGAAAACGCACTGTTACCTTACGCTTGTCTTTAACCAACTCCGCGGGAATCTTGTAATCCACATCGTAGAACCTGGCTGTCGGACTGCCCGGCGGGTAACGTTCAATGATTCCCTCACCGATCGTTTGTCCGTCCACGAGGATTTCAAATGATCGCCTGGCGCGTTCCTGATTATTGAAAGTAGCCACGAGCGCGAGGGGCTTCGCCGGATCAACCGGCAACTCGTAAGAAAACCATTTCTTCGATCGCCTTCCCACACGGCCCACTTCGCGATCCGGCGACGATTCTTCACTCTTCAGATTGAAACTCTTTTCTTTCTCTGCGACTCCCGGCTGAACAAAAGCCACTGTCGCTACTTCCAACTTCTCTTGCCTTGCTCGTTCGGCTTTCAACTCTTCGATCTTTTTGGTCCAACTGTCGTTTGTATCGAGATCCCAGTAGACGGAATAGGTGCGACGGTGCAATCGGTAGAACGGAACAAACTGCACCTCACTCACCTGGCCTTCTGTGCCGCGGCCCACACCTACGGTGCGAAACACACCAAGATTGTCAGCGACTGGCTGTAACCATTCCGTCAAAGGCTTGTCCAACGTGACTAACGCGACGAGCGACGGGGATTCTGATTGTCCACCACGATGCTCAGGTCCGAGATCACCGGCGAGCACGAGTGGTCCCCACATCAACGCAGCGCGACGGTTGTTGTCCGGCAGTGCTTCGATGTGCAACGTCTTCGGCAGCACAAGCGAAACGCTGTCGCCCGTTTTCCACGTTCGTTTCAACTCGACGTACGATCCGGGCTGAGACAACGTCCCTATGTTCGTTCCATTCACCTTCACTGAGAACCCGTCACCAGCCCACGATGGTCGTCGCAAAGCTAATGTAAAAGTCTTCGGCCGTGGCAGAGTTAACTTCAAACTCGCCGCATCGCCTTCCGGAAATGTCGTTGACATCGTTACCGTCGCACCATTCCAGTTTGCAGTTGAGGGAACGTACAGATTGATCCAGAGTCGATCGCCCGACTCGTAGTAGATCCCATCGCCATGCAGAGCATGACTCTCCATGCCACTGCCAACACAACACGTGAAATCACGAAACATGTCCTGGTAGTCATGGCGCACTCCCCGACCAATCGGCACCATGTAACACGTGCGGCCATCCTCGGGATCCATGGAAGCAAGGATGTGATTGAACAACGCTCGCTCTTCAAACTCCGCATACTTGATTTCAGGATGAATCGCGAACAGTCGGCGCGTCATCTTTAGCATGTTGTAGACGTTACACGTCTCGTTCGTTCGTCCGTCTACGCGCTCGGCCAATCGATCGGGTGGTCCGAAGTATTCGTCTTTGCCGTGTCCGCCGGTGGCGTAAGTGTGATCGTTGACGACCGCATCCCAAAAGAACTCGGCCGCTGTGCCTTCAGACTGCTCGCCGGTGTAGATGTATTGCATCAGCACTCCGAGCATCTTCGGAACTTGCGTATTGCCATGTTGTCCGGCGAGCTTGTCTTCGCGACGCTTGAGTGGATCGAGAAACGCGTTGTGATCGAAGCGATGTGAAAGATCCAGCCAGCGCTTATCACCAGTGTCGGCATAGAGATCTGCCAGCACCTCGTTCATGCCGCCGAATTCAGTGTTGAGCATCTGCTGCGTTTGTTCGGGCGTGAGCTTCGACATGATTGTTTCGGCCCACGCAGCAAATTTGAGCTCGAGCTCGAGTGCGGTGCGGTTGCCGGTGAATCGATAAGCGTCTCGCAGACCGGCAAAAGTTTTGTGCAAGGTGTACCAGGGCGACCAGAGACCATTCAGATCGAAGAATGTTGATTTGATATTTCCTTTCGCGACTTCGGCGAACTTTTCTCTGAGCCCGTCGACTGCACCGAGATAGCCGTCGCCGTTCTTGTCCTGAACTTCCTTCATCTCCTTCACGAGATAGTCGGCTCGTTCTTTGAAGCGTTGATCGCCTGTCGCGGCGAACATGAGCGACACGCCTGAGAGATAATGACCGGCGATATGGCCGGTGAGATTTTTGCCGTCGCCGTCCCAACCCGGATAACCCTCGGCTTTTGGCTGCAAACCGGCGCGCTTGCGGTAATAGGCCATCATGCGATCGGGTTCGAGCTTGAGGAGGTACTCGGCGTCGAGATCCTGCGCGTGTTTCAGAGGACCGCCGGTGACGCGCACAGACGACAGCGGCAACGGCCGCGCAATGTCGGAGACGGCACTCCTGATCACTTGCGCCCCGACCACGCTCGTTACGAGAAGGACCACTAGCACCCCACCCAGAGTCTTAGTGTTCATTGAGCAGTTTCCTCCGAAATGCAGCTATGAAGGATACTTGATCTCAGCGATACAACTGTAGGGGTGTCACACCCAACGAACTGTCATAACCGCATGCGCCTCTTCAAACACTCTCCAATAGACTACTCGAATGAAAAAACTTATCAGCATCCTCATGACCTCAGTTCTATTGCTCCAAATTGCTCCGGCGGTCCCGGCAAAGTCGAAAGGCGACTGGAACGCGGTTAAAGCGCTCACGAATTCTTCGGTCGCGGTGAAGACGAAGACCGGTGAGACGCATTACGGGCTGATGCGATCCGCGGATGATTCGAGCATTACGGTCCAAATCGCCGATCGTGACGACTTCACACCTCAGGAGATCAACTTCCGGCGTGACGAAGTCACAAAAGTCTGGCGCGCAAGGTTACGCTTCGGCCAAAAGAACATCGCGAGGGGCGCATGGATCGGCGCTGGCGCCGGCCTTGGTGCTGGTTATATCGCAGCATTGATACACAGCGCGAGAGACCCGGGCGATCCGTTCGTCGGCGGTGGCCTCTTCATCCTTTACGGCGCCGCCGCTGGAGCTGTCGCTGGCAGGTTCTGGAAAAAGAACCACAAAAAGCAGGAGCTCGTTTACAGCACCTGAAGGTTTAACTATACGGGCTAGAACAAGTCAGGAAGAGGGGCTTGCCCAACTCTTCCGTCCGCAGTTACATCTGAACTTGCCTAGTCTCCTCAACCAGTCTAACGTAACGCCATCATGTGTGGCAGGTTTACACTCAAAACACCCGAGCGGGTAAAGTTCGAGCGACTTGTCAATACTTTCGACCTCGACAACATCATCCCTCGCTATAACATCGCGCCGACTCAAAACGTTCTCGCAGTCCTCGAGCGCGATTCGGTCCGTGAGATCACAAACCTGCAATGGGGCCTCATTCCCTTCTGGAGCAAGGAAGCAAAAGGCTTCATCAATGCGCGCGTCGAGACGATCGATCAAAAACCAACCTTCAACGAGTCGTTTCAACGACGACGCTGCCTCATTCCCGCAGATGGTTTTTACGAATGGGAGAGAGCCGGCAAAAAGATCTCTCAACCCTATTACTTTCAGATGAAGAACGGCGCACCGTTCGCTTTTGCCGGAGTCTGGGACCGCTGGAAACAGAACGGCAGCACGCTATACTCCTGCGCGATCATTACTACCACCGCCAATGAGCTCTTAGCCACAATTCACCATCGGATGCCTGTGATAATGCCGCCCGAATCACACGATCTCTGGCTGAATGAAGAGTCGAGAGCGGCGGATTTGAAGGAGATCCTTGTACCGTTTCCAGCCTCGGAAATGACCAGTCACGCAGTCAGTCGCGACGTTAACGATACAAAAAGTGACGGCGAGCAGCTTCTACAAGAAGTCGACCCAACCATAGGCGTCAATCTCAGACTGTTCTGATACAAAATTATTGTGCGGCCCAGGACTTTTGTGCCATCCTTGTAGCGGCCGTTCAACTCGCGCCAGCCCTACCCTCATAGAACCAATACTTGAATTCGAGAGGTCAATATGACGACACGTAAAACTGTTGGCTGGCTCGTGTTTGCCGCCCTCGTGGTGGCCTTTATCCTACAGGTGCCTCGCATCGCGGCTCGCGGCTACATACATCTCGGCTCTTCTTACTTCGCATTGAAAAGGTATGGACAGGCCGAAAAAGCGTACCTCCACGCGAAAGCCTTCGACGACGACTCATGTGCGGCATGCGGATTGGGAATGACTTACAGCGCCCTCGGCCGTCAGGACGATGCCGAGAAAGAATTCCAGCGCGCGATGCGTCTCAATCCCAGGGATGTTTGTGCCTACGCTCAGTCAGGCACGATGTATTACGATCGCGGCAAGTATCCGCAAGCAATCGCCGCCTTCAAACGCGCAGTCGAGATATGGCCGAGCTATGGGAGTTACATGCTCCTCGGCAATTCGTATGTGTACACGAGAGACTACGAACCGAGTGTTGACGCTTACAAGAAAGCGATTCAAATCGATCCGAAGAATGTGCGTGCTTACTACCAGCTCGGAATCGCGTACGACTATCAACAGCGATACGAGGAGGCGATCAAGGTCTATAACGATGTGCTGAAGATTGATCCCGATCACGAAGGGGCACGCTATTACTTAGCCATCGCTTACGCGGCGCGGCACAACAAACGCGCCGCACTCGAGCAGTATGAGATTTTGCGAAAGCACAACGCGGATTCGGCGGCTGAGTTGCTCGAAGCTATTCAGTTGGCGGAAAACAGGGAGAGAGGTAAGGAGCAACTCTATTTCGTTCCATTGAGTAATTTCTCGGTGGCTTCGTTAACCAAACTCGCGGACTCTATGAAGCAGAAAATCGGCATCGACGTGATTGTCACTCAGCCGGTTCCGTTCGCACTTGCCACAGTTGACAAGCGCCGCCAGCAGGTTATCGCTGAAGAAGCGATCAGTTTGATGAAGCTCCGCTATCCGGAAATCGCTTCAAATCCAAATGCGATTGTAATTGGTCTGACTGATGAAGACTTGTTCATCCGCGGAGAGGATGATCAATACGCTTTTTGTTACAGGATGCTGAGCCGGTTCGCGGTAGTCTCTTCCGCGCGCATGGATCCGGCTAATTTCGGAGGTTCGGGTAACGAACTTCTGACCGAAGCTCGGATGCGCAAGATGCTTTTGAAGAATATCGGGATTCTCTATTACCGACTGCCCATGAATCACGATCCGAAGAGCGTGCTGTTTGAGGATGTTGATGAAGTAGCAGATCTCGACAAGATGAGCGAAGACTTTTAGACGCGGATTAACGCAGATCTGCGCGGATCCGCGTTAATCCGCGAACGCCTTTTGCGCGGCTTCTGTCAGTGCCGCGGACATTTGTCGATACGGAGCGGCGCCGTGACTGATTCTCGCGACGCCCAGTTGGGCCATCGTCCTGGCCGGTGGAGTATCCGGAAGGACGAGGATGTTTACCGGAAGCGTCGAACGCTCGCACAGTTTCTCGATCAACTAGGGATCTCTCAGTCCCGGTGCAAACAGTCCACTTGCACCTGCTTCAGCATAAGCTTCCGCACGACGCAGAGCTTCCTCCAACTCGCCTTCATTGTGCTGCGCTGGATACGTCTTCAGAAACACATCAGTACGAGCATTGATGAAGAACGGAATCGACGTGTCTTCAGCCGCTTCGCGAATCGCTTTGACGCGTGCCGACTGATCTTCAATCGTCTGCAGATCCCTGCCACCCATAATTCGATCTTCGAAATTGATTCCAACGGCACCGGCAGCAATCACGTTTCTTATATTCTCTTTCAACCCCGGAAGATCAGTCGCATAACCAGTCTCAAAATCGAGCGTGACTGGCAGGGCAACACTGTCGACTATCCGTTTGATATTTGCCAGCACCAGTTCCAGCGGAATCTTCTCGCCATCATCGAAACCATACGCCGCCGCTACAGACCAACTGCCGGTCGCGATAGCTTTCGCACCGGCTTGTTCCAACGTTCGCGCACTGCCGGCGTCCCAGATGTTGTACAGGATTACGGGCGAGCCTTTTACGTGGAGGCTTTTGAACGCCTCCGCTTTTTCTTTTTGGTTCATGATTGTGGTTGGGGGCGCGTGATTCCGAGTTTGCGGAGTCGATGATTGAGCGTCGTGCGATTCACGCCGAGTCGCGCTGCGGCTCCGGCTGGACCACCGATCACCCATTTTGATTCGCTAAGCACTCGCAGGATGTGTTCGCGCTCGACAGATTCAAGAGTTGTCGCTCCGTTGGCGTGATTTGCAGGCCGCGTCGATTGCTTCAACTCCCCGAGTGGAATTTCCAAACTCGGCCCACGAGATAAAATCACACCACGCTCGACGAGATTTTGCAGCTCGCGAATGTTTCCCGGCCAATGATAGTTGACTAACGCAGCCATCGTTTCCTTCGGCACGCTCTCGATCCGTCGCTTCATCTGCTGCGCAAACTTATTCGCGAAGAAATGCACCAACAGCGGAATATCTTCCGGCCGCTCGCGCAACGGCGGCACATTGATCGGAAACACATTCAACCGGTAATACAGATCGCTGCGAAACTTCTTTTCTTCAACCATCTGCTCGAGATTCGCGTTAGTGGCTGCGACTACGAGAACATCCACTCGCAATGTACGCGAGCTGCCGAGCCGCTCAAACTCCTGTTCCTGCAACACACGCAGCAACTTCGACTGCAACTCGGGCGGAATATCCTCGACTTCATCAAGAAAGATCGTGCCCTGATGCGCAAGCTCAAAACGCCCGATGCGTCGATCGATCGCTCCGGTAAACGCGCCTTTCTCGTGTCCAAACAATTCGCTTTCGAGAAGTCCGGTGGGAATCGCTGCGCAGTTCACTTTCACGAGTGTTCGTTCGCGACGATCGCTGAGGTTGTGAATGGCGCGCGCGATCAACTCCTTGCCTGTACCGGTTTCACCGTAAATCAAGACCGTCGAATCAGTGGTCGCAACAGTCTCGACGTTCTGCAACACGCGCTTCAAGACCGAGCTCGATCCGATGATCTCCTCGAAGTTGTACTCGGTGCGAATCTCTTCCTCGAGGTAGAGCTTCTCCTTCTCGAGCTTGTTCTTCAGCGTTTCGATTTCGTTGTACGCAAGCGCATTCTCGACCGCAATCGCGACCTGTTTCGCCACCTGCTCGAATAACTCGGAATCTTCGGCTGAAAACGCACCTTCTCGCTTGCTCTTGATTGCGAGCACGCCGAGCACACGATCGCGAAAGATCAAAGGCGCAGCGCAGCCCGACGCGAAATCGGAACAAGCCATTCGTGGATCGTCACTGTTTCGATAATCAATGACGACCGTTTTCCGGGTGGTGAATGCCTGACCAATCGGATTGCCTTCAAACGGAACAATTTTATCGGTGATGCATTTCCCGTCGTGTTCGGGAAAATCAAACGCCGCGACACGCAATTCGTTTTTCGTCTCATCGTAAAGCGTCAGCGCCGCAGCTTCGTGTGGCATAACCGGACTCATCGCAGACGAGATCGCTGACAGCAACTCGCGCAGATTGAGATTCGAGACGAGCGTGTTGTTGACTTGCAGGAGCAACTGCGAACGATCGCGTTCGCGCGCGATCTGCTCTCGTTGGAATTGTGCTTCGACGGCGACGGCAATCTGTCCGGCGACAAGCTGCGCGAAATCGATATCGAAATCGCGATAAGCGCCAACTTTATCGCTCCATAAATTCAGCGCCCCGAGTTTTTGATGAACCGTGCTCAAAGGGATGCAGCAGACTGATTTGATTCCCTGCTCCCTGATGATTTGCGCGGCGGGGAAACGGAAATCCTCATCCAGATTATCAATGCAGAGCGGTGTTTGAGTTTTCCAGACGTGGCCGTTGATCGAATCGTCAATTGAAACTTCCGTAGACTCCTTACCCACCCATCGAGCCGTGGCGCAGCCCTCCATGATGTACGAGCGCATCACATTGCGATGGTCTTCGTGCAGCATCACCGCCATATCGCGAAACGGAAAGAGATTCTCGAGACGACACGCGAGCTCGTGGAACAGTTCTGATAAATCGTGGTGCGAAGTGATGGCCTTCGAGAGTTCTAACAGGGTAAGGAATTTCTGCGTTTGCTGATCGTCGGCCATGACCTGAACAGCGGGAGAATTCATGATTTGATTTTGCACCAAAAATCGTTTGGCCGCAAAAAGGCCTCGTGGCCAGGGAGTTGCATATGGCGCGATCACCATCGTGATTAGAATTACTGCTCAACAAGAATCATCAACGACGAAGCTCTTTCTCGAAGGCAAGCTGGCCGGGCGTTGCGTCGACGAATTGGACAAGTGCTGGCAGACGTGTCCATCAGATGAAGTAGCGATACTGGTTGATTTGACGAATGTTAGTTTCGTCGATGACCACGGGAAAGAGCTTCTGGCTCGCATGCACAACAAGGGAATCAAGCTGTTTTCGACGAGCCTGATGACGAAGTGTCTCATCGAAGAAATCGAAAACACTGCTGCCAAAAGTGGCGACCACATATCGTCACCTGACCAGTTGTTGTCACCTCACCATCACCAAAACAAGCAAACATATTGAGAAATCCAAGTGGCAAAGCGCTTGCAATGTCATTGGACCAACATGAACCATTGGCACTGAGGTTTAGGTCGCACGGGACGATAGGCGCGTTATCCCGTGCTTCGGCGAGAGCAGGTGGTCCGGCGGGTCGAAGGTGGGCAGAACCCAAGGACCTCCTGCTCGGGGGGACCAACAAATTCACTTCAGCAAGCGCCGCATGGTCAGATAGCTCGGGAGGAAACAGCGGTGAGCCGTTTAAAAGGACTGCAGTCAGTTTTAGCAAAACACAAAATATTAACATCGGCTTTGGCGATCGTAGCGATCTTCGTAGTGGCGGCGCTGTTGGGTTTCGCACGCTCGAATAAACCAGCGGCAGCAGCGCCGCGGCCGCTCGAAGTCGAAGTTGTTTCCGTCGAGCAAACCAATGTGCCGATCTACAAAGAGTGGATTGGCACGACCGACGGAATGGTCAACGCGGAGATCAAGGCGCAGGTAACTGGTTATCTGCTGCGGCAGGACTTCAAAGAAGGATCTTTTGTCAGGAAAGGTCAGCTACTGTTTGAGATCGATCCGCGGCCGTTTCAGGCGGCAGTAGATCAGGCGAACGGGCAGGTGGCCCAGTTCCAGGGACAGCTCGAGCAGGCAACTTCGCAAGTCGCGCAAGCGGAAGCACAGCTTTCACAGGCGAACAGTCAGTTATCACAAGCACAGGCGCAGGTGGCCCAGGCTGAGGCAAACCAGGTGAAGACGCAGCTCGATGTAGACAAGTATCGTCCGCTCGCGGAGCAGAAAGCCGTTACGCAACAGGAATACGACAACGCGACGCAGGCGAATGTCGTTTCGAAAGCGCAGGTTGAGGCGGCGAAAGCCGGTGTTGAGGCAGCGCGCGCGCAACTTGCTCATGCGAAGGCGCAAGTGGGCACTGCCAAGGCCGGTATTTCGACTGCCAGGGGTCAGCTCGACAATGCGAAAGCCACAGTTAATACAGCCGTATTGAATCTCGGTTTTACAAGAATCACAGCACCGATCGACGGAATCGTTGGCATTGCCACCGCGCAGGTCGGCAATTTGGTTAACACGACGAGTGGTCCATTGACGACTGTTTCGACCGTCGATCCGATCAAGGTTTATTTCACATTGAGCGAACAGGAATATCTGGGTTACACGAGGCAGAGTGGTGTTTTGGACCATCTCGAGCTCGAATTGATACTCGCTGACGGGACGACGTATCCGGAGAAAGGCAAGTTCTATTTCGCGGATCGAGAAGTGGATCCGAAGACGGGGGCGATCCGGATGGCGGGTGTCTTTCCGAATGCCGGGAATCTGCTGCGACCGGGGCAGTACGGGCGCGTGCGTGCGGTCACGAGTGTGAAAGAGGAAGCGTTGCTCGTACCGCAAAGAGCGGTGACGGAGTTGCAGGGGATTTATCAGGTGGCAGTGGTTGAACCGAACAATCAGATCAACATTCGTGCGGTGAAGCTCGGTGAGAAGAGCGGGTCGCTGTGGGTTGTCGAGGACGGCCTTAAGCCCGGTGAATCGATCGTCGCCGAAGGAACACTGAAAGTCAGACCCGGGATGACCGTCTCGCCGAAACCGTATGTAACGAAATAGGAATTTCTCACGCAGCGGCACAGCGACGCAACGAGAAGAACGGATCTCGAATTTACGTTGCGACGTTGCGCCGTTGCGGGAGAAATGAAAACGAGTAAATAAATGATCTCGAATTTCTTTATCAAACGTCCGATCGTCGCGATTGTGATCGCGATATTGACCGTGATCACCGGATTGATCGCGATGTCGGGGCTGCCACTGGCGCTCTTTCCCGAGATACTGCCGCCGCAGATCATCGTCTCGACGAACTACACCGGCGCAGACGCGGTCACGATCGAGCAATCAGTCTCGACGCCAATCGAGCAACAGATGAACGGCGTCGACAACATGCTGTACATGCAGTCGATCAACGCGAACGACGGCAGCCAGCAGTTGATAGTCACGTTTGGCGTTGATACTGACGTCAACATCGATCAAGTCAACGTTCAGAATCGACTGGCCCAGGCCCAGCCCAATCTCCCAACCGATGTAAATCAATTCGGTTTGACGACGCGGAAATCGACGGGCCTGCCGATGCTCGTCTTTTCGCTCTACTCGCCGAATCAAACTTACGATTCGCTGTTCCTTGCGAACTACGCAAACATCAACATCAACGATGTTCTTTATCGCGTACCGGGCGTCGGCGAAGTAAGAGTCTTCGGTTCGAGCGACTACGCGATGCGCATCTGGGTGAAACCAGACGTACTCGCGAAGCTGGGCCTCGGCGTTCCCGATCTCGTGAACGCGGTCAAGCAGCAGAGCAACGTGAATCCTTCCGGCCGCGTCGGTGCAGCGCCCGCGCCGGCAGGAATGGAGAAGACGTACACGGTTCGCGCGCAGGGCCGTCTCGAAACCCCTGAAGAATTCGGCCAGGTCATCGTGCGCGCAAACACGGACGGCTCGGTTGTGCGTCTGAAAGACGTCGCCCGAATCGAGCTCGGCGCGCTCAACTATCAACAGAGCAACCGCATGAACGGCCAGCCGAGCGTGATCGTCGCCGTCTTCCAACAACCCGGCTCGAATGCACTCGCAACCGCGAACGCTCTCAGGAAAACAATGTCAGAGCTGAAGCAGCGCTTCCCCAGCGACCTCGATTCCGCGGTCGTGTTCGACACGACACGACCCGTAAGCGAGGGCATGAAGGAAACCGTACAGACGCTGCTCGAAGCGATGGTCCTCGTGATCATCGTCGTGTTTTTGTTCCTGCAAAACTGGCGCGCGACGCTGATTCCGGTCATAGCCGTACCAGTCTCGCTGATCGGAACATTCGCAATCTTTCCGTTACTGGGATTCTCGATCAACACGCTGTCGCTCTTTGCGTTCGTACTCGCGATCGGGCTCGTGGTTGACGACGCGATCATCGTAGTGGAAGCAGTCGAACATCACATCGAAGAAGGCAAATCGCCACGCGACGCAACGATCCAGGCGATGAAGGAAGTCGGTGGGCCAGTGATCGCGATCGCGCTGATCCTTTCGTCTGTGTTCTTGCCGGTCGCATTCATGGGCGGAATTCAGGGCCGGCTCAACAATCAATTTGCGACGACGATCGCAGTATCGATGTTGATCTCGGCATTCAACGCGCTGACGCTCTCGCCGGCGCTCGCAGCATTGCTACTTAAGCCGCGCAAAGAATCGAAGGGCGTGGTCGGCCGCTTCTTCGGTGGCTTCAATCGCGTGTTCGACAAAGTGATGCACGGTTATCTCAACTGGAGTCACGCAATACTTCGGAAAGCCGTCATCGGCGTCGTGATCATTCTCGGCTTCACTCTTGCCGATGCATTCATGGGATACAAGATGCCGACGAGTTTTCTGCCCGAGGAAGACTACGGTTACGCGATGTTGCACGTGCAGCTTCCGCCCGCCGCGTCGCTCGAGCGAACGGACCAGGTGCTCAAGAAAGTCGAGACGATCCTCGCGCACCAGGATGGCGTCGAGTATTACACGAGCATCGGCGGCTTCAGTTTGTTGAATCGCATTTCCGCGAGTTACCAGGGCTTCTTCTTTATGAGCTTCAAACCCTGGGACGATCGAACTTCGAAGGAGCAGCAAGCGCAGGCAATCATTCAGAAGATCAACGGCGAGCTGGCGACGCAGATTCCGGAAGGGATGGCGTTTGCTTTCATGCCGCCGTCGATTCCCGGTCTTGGCAGCGCGGGCGGCTTCTCGTTGTGGCTACAGGATCGTAGCGGCGGTTCGGTCGAGTTTCTCGATCAGAACGTGAAGACGTTTATGGCTGCGGCGCGTAAACGTCCGGAGCTCGCGGGAGTTATTACGCAATACTCAGCGGACGTGCCACAGGTTTTTGCGGATGTCGATCGCGACAAGGTGCTGAAGCAGGGGGTTGAAGTTGCAGACGTGTATCAAACACTGCAAGCGTATCTCGGCGGTCTATATCTCAATCAGTTCAATCGCTTCGGCCGGCAGTGGCGTGTGTTTCTGCAATCGGAAGGTGAGATGCGACGAACCGAGCAGGACATCGGCAATTACTACGTGCGGAACAAAGATGGTGAGATGGTGCCGCTGTCAGCGCTGGTAACGACGCGCAGCATCACCGGACCTGAATACACGAACCGCTTCAATCTCTATCGCAGCGCGCAGATCATCGGCGCCGCCGCGCCGGGATACAGCTCGAGCCAGGCAATGGCGGCGCTCGAAGAGGTCGCGCGTGAAACGTTGCCGCGCGAGATGGGTTACGACTGGGCTGATCTTTCGTACCAGGAGAAACAAACAACCGGCGCCGCGATGAAGTCACTCGCGCTGTCGCTGATCTTCGTGTTTCTGATTCTCGCTGCGTTGTATGAGAGCTGGTCGCTTCCGTTCTCTGTTTTGCTGACAGTTCCAATCGCGCTCTTCGGCGCGTTGGCCGGACTGTTCTTACGAGGCTATGACCTCGGCGTCTACTCACAAATCGGTCTCATCGTCGTGATTGGACTCGCTGCGAAGAACGCGATCCTGATCGTCGAGTTTGCGAAGACTGAGTTTGAGAAAGGACGCGACTTGTTAGACGCAGCATTGGAAGGAGCGCGTTTGCGACGACGACCATTGCTGATGACTTCAATGGCATTCATCGCGGGCTCTTTGCCGCTGTGGTTTTCAAGCGGCTCGGGTGCAGAAGCACGAAAGATCCTCGGAACAGTCGTGGTCTCAGGAATGTTGGCCGACACATTGATCGCGAGCTTCTTGATCCCGGTGAGTTTCTACGTGGTCGAGAAGGTATCGATGCGCTTCAGCAAGAAGCACGGTGAAGAAGGCGGGACTACGCAACTGCAACCGGCATCGGGAGACTGAGAATGAGAAATCAACTGGTAGCGGTGACACTGATCGTATTCATACTGGCCGGCGGCGTAGTGGGCCAAACGAAAACGCCTCCGGTGCAAACGCCTGCGAACTTTCGCGGCGCGGATCCGGTTTCGGATCAAAACTCGATTGGCGATCTGAAATGGTTTGAAGTCTTCAAGGATCCAGCGTTGCAGGATCTTGTTAGAACCGCGATGGTCCGTAACTACGATCTTCGCGCGGCTGTTGCGCGCATCGATGCCGCCCGAGCGAATCTCGGTCTCGCACGTTCCGAGCAGTTTCCGCAGTTTAACTTGAGCACGGATGTGACGAGCACGCGCACTTCTCGAAACGGTCAACTCGCTATTCCGGGTCAGGGTGGAAGATCGCGTAGTTTCGGCAGCGTCCTTCTTAATCTATTGACGTTTGAGCTGGACGTTTGGGGACGAGTGCGCCAACAAACAAAAGCCGCGCGCGCCGAACTGCGAGCTTCAGAGGAAGATCGTAAAGCCGTGATGACGACCGTTGTTGGCGACGTCGCGACCGGCTATTTCAGCCTGCTCGAGCTGGACAGTGAACTGGAGATTGCGAAGCGCACACTTACGGCGCGCGAAGAGTCTCTCCGTCTTATTCAGTTGCGGCAACAAAATGGCATCGCGACGATGGCAGACGTGCGCCAGGCGGAAGAGCTTGTTTACCAGGCAACACAAACCATTCCCGACACCGAACGACTGATCGAGCAGACCGAGAATCAGATCAGCTTGTTGCTGGGGAATAATCCGAGTGCGATTTCGCGGGGCAAGCCGCTGGCCGAACAGGAAGATCTACCCGCAATACCGCCCGGTCTGCCGTCGTCGCTGCTCGAGCGACGGCCCGACATACGCGCGGCTGAAGAGAACCTGGTGGCCCAACAGGCACTCGTATCGGCAGCAAAGAAGGCTTACTTTCCGCGCATCAGCTTGACGGGGCTACTTGGATTTCAGAGCGATCAACTTTCGAGTCTCTTTACTGGTCCAAGCCGCGCGTGGACGTTTGTGCCGCAGATCACTCAGCCACTCTTTACCGGTGGACGGCTCAAGTCAGACGTGAAGTTCGCGAAGTCACAGCGAGAGCTAGCAGTGATCCAGTACCAGCAAACGATTCAAAATTCATTCAGAGAAGTGTCGGACGCGCTGGTCCAGTATCGAAAAGTCAAAGAGATCCGCGTTCAACAAGCGCTGCTGGTTGAAACTCTGCGCGACCGCTCGCGGCTGGCTTACCTCCGATACGAAGGTGGCGTCGATTCCCTGCTCAACGCTCTCGACGCGGATCGCGAGCTATTCAACGCCGAACTCGATTTGACTCAAACAAAACGTAACGAGCTGTTGTCGTTAGTGCAGCTTTACAAAGCACTCGGTGGCGGCTGGCAGTAATGATCACAACTTGAAAGGAAACAGGATGAGTAAGAGTTTAGATACGTATGTAACACTCGGACGGTCGGGACTGCGCGTGAGTCCCCTCGCCCTCGGCACGATGACCTTCGGCACCGAATGGGGCTGGGGTTCTGAGGAGCAAGTCGCGCGCGCCGTTTTCGATGCCTATATCGAAGCCGGTGGAAATTTTATTGATACAGCAAATGTCTACACCGAGGGCCGCAGTGAGGAGCTGCTCGGAAAATTCATCACCGATAGTGGTCTACGACAGCGACTGGTGCTCGCGACGAAGTTTACGTTCAATCCAGATCCTGGCGATCCAAATGCCGGCGGTAACGGACGCAAGAACATCTATCGCGCCGTTGAGGATTCTTTGCGACGGCTCAAGACTGACTACATCGATCTTTACTGGCTACACGCGTGGGACACTGTCACGCCTGTCGAAGAAGTGGTTTCGACGCTCAACGCACTCGTCGAGTCTGGAAAGATTCGTCATTACGGTTTCTCTGATACGCCCGCGTGGTACGTCGCGCGCGCGAAAACGCTCGCGGAGAAAGAAGGCAAGCAGGGATTGATCGCGTTGCAGCTCGAGTATTCTTTGGTCGAACGCAACATTGAACGGGAACACGTTCCCGCGGCGCAGGAGCTCGGACTCGCCATTACGCCGTGGAGTCCACTGGCCGGAGGCTTCCTGACCGGAAAATATAAACAGAAGGGTGACACCGGGGAGGGAGAAGGACGGCTGGAGATCACGAAGGATGCAGCCAATCCGATCTTCCAGAGATTCACACCGCGCAACTGGCAGATTCTCAAGGAGCTCGTTGACGTTGCGAAGAAGATCAGCCGGCCACCGTCACAGGTTGCGTTGAATTGGACCGCGACTCAGCCTGGAATCACTTCAACGATCATTGGCGCTTCGAAGCTCTCGCAACTCGAAGACAACCTGCGTTACGCAGAGTTTGAAATACCGGCGGATTTGCGTAAGCGACTCGATGAAGTAAGCGCGATCGAGGTGCAACATCCTTACGGCTTTTTCACGCCTCCGTTTCAGGGATGGATCAGTGGCGGTACCGGATTGAAACCATGGGCGCCGGCGCGAGTGTATGAACAGCCGGCGAGAGAACTGTTCGGGGCCAAAGCGGCCGCGGCCACCGAGTAAATTTAACTTGGCCACAAAAAGGCACAAAAGGCACATAAAAAGACTTGTTCTCTTTTATGTGCCTTTTGTGCCTTTTTGTGGCTAAAACAGATCTTCAATGACAAACGTTAGGGCGATAAAGATCAGCACGACACCACCGATCAGATCTGCTCTGAACCGCAATAAGTTCACGGCCGTTTTTCCTAATCGCAACCCCGCCAATGAGAACAACGAGCTCATCACACCGATGATCGTGACCGACAGCAATATCGGAAAACCAATCATCCCTAACGTCGTTCCGGCGATGAGATTGTCTAAGCTCAACGATAGCGGTAACCCGAGCACCATCCAGCGATCGGTCTCGCCTGCTTCACTGCCCGCACAACGCTGCGCGATATAGATCACGTAAACACCATACGCGCACAACAACAACGGTCCAATGTGCTCAACCCAGGGTCCAATAAATTCGAGCAGCGATTTACCAATCAATAACCCAATCAACGGCGCAAGCGCATCGCAAACACCAAAAGCAATCACGATCTGAAGCTGTCGCAAACGAGTGAGCTTCAACGTCCCGAGCCCCAGCGACACGCGGAAGCTATCGAGACTCAACGCAAATCCTAGTAGAAGCAGCGTTATCATGTTGCAATCCGCCAGATCTTTCCCGTTGCCGGTTCAGCACTGACGCCACCATTCTCGATCATCTCGAAACTTCCAAAGTCGAGAACATAAAACGCGTCATCATTGAATTGAACGTCGATCGGTCTCAGCAATCCAGCCTGTACAAACGGATGCATACTCCAATCATTCGTATCGATACGCACGACTGAACGTCCAACCTTCGGCCCTGACGGCGCAGTCATCGGCACCTCATCACCAAACAGCGCGACGAAGAGATCTCCCGACGGCCCAACCGCAAATTTCACCGCCGCAGTATGCGTTGGGAAATTCAGCAAAGCCTTCTCCGGCGGCGGCAACTCATCATGATTCGCGATCAGAAACGAAGGCTGAGCGCCGCGTTGTGGTTCAAAACGCGCATCCGTGATCGGCACATCGCCGATAAAATCCGGCCAGCCATACCACGCACCTTTACGCACTTCAAACAGCATGTCAGGCACATTCCCAACCGGACGACTGCCACGATCATCCGCGCCCTGATCGACGGCGAGAAGCCGGCCGTCCGGAAGAAACCCAAGCCCGTAAGCATTCCGTAGTCCCCACGCCACGAGCTCGAGCTCGCCCCCATCCTCGTTGCACCGCATGACCGAGCCTGTGCAGGGTAACTGCGCCTCAACACGCTGCCCGCGTTCCGTGCGAACACCAAACGGCACGAACGCGCCCGTCTCCGTGCGTGCGTTTTCACCGTGAAGCGGATCGCGTGTCTCAACATTCACGCCGTTCAAAACAAGATCGTAACCCGGCAGATCGTGACCATGCGGCAAGCGACGCAGCCATCCAAGCTCATACGCATCGAGCCCGATGATGCCCGTATTTGTCAGCGCGCCCTGACTGAAATAAAGCTTGTCGTCAGGACCGAAGACGGCCATGTTTGTGTGGTAGTTACCTGGACCAGGCAGGTTATCAAGGACCACCCTGAGCAGGTTGCCGTCGAGATCGAAACAACTAATGCGCGCCGGATGTCCGCCTTCGGAAACATACAAACGCCCGCGATGAAACGTGAGCCCGTTCACCGGTGCGCGCAAGTTCTCGATCAACAACTCGCGTTGCGCACCCAAACGCCATACGCGACCCCCTGGAGGCGCGCCGCCGAATGGCAACCCCGACTCCGCTACATACATTCCTCCAGCGTCGTCGAACGCCAAACTTGTCGGAAACGAAAACCCGCCGGCCACGAGGTCAAGCATCAGAGTGTTAGCCACAAAAAGGCACAAAAATCACAAAATAAATGAATGTGCGCTTCTGCCTTCCTTTCTCATTTGTGATTTTGTGCCTCTTTGTGGCTCATGTTATGGGAGCACCTGCCGCAAGCCATGCCAGTAGCACGTTTCTCTTGTCGCGCGACATGTCGCGAGTGACAGGCATGTAGCGCGGATCGGTAATTGGATATGTCAACACGGCTTCGAAAGCCTGGATGTTCTGCTGGTACGTTTTCGGATCTCCGAGACCACCCGGCTTAAACAAACTATCCATAAAGGGATAGAGCTTCGCATACTGCAAGAGAAACGGCGCTACACTGGCCCATGTCGGCGGGCCCTGGAACGTGTCAAATACGAGGACACTCAACGCGCCATTATCCGGTGGAAAACTCGGATCCTTATCCTTCTCCCACTTGAACGAGACGTTGTAAACCTGCCCGTCGATGAACTGTCGTGGATTGCCCGGATCGTAAGCATACAGTTTGAAAGTTGCACGCCCGTCTGGACCAGTGGTGACTGAAGGAGGGAACGAGAGTGCTGATGCAGGTGTAGCGACCGGAACCATCGCAGTCGGCACTGGCGGCAGAGGCGGTGGTGGTGACAATGGTGGCGCTGCGGAAATCGGCGCCGGCTGCAACAGATCGCCGTTCAACTCCAGCTTAATGTCCTGCCCTCCTGCGCGTTCACCGTATTGGATCGCGAACAGCTCGACATCAGCAACCTCGCCGGGATTCAAGCGGTAGACGATCTGCGTCGCGTTGATGTAAGTGCAGTTCGCACCTTCGCCGAGGGAAACTGCGGCAGGATTACCTGGATTTGGCTGCAGAATGCCGAGCGGCGTCGAGGTAAGGAGACTGATCTGGTAAGGAGACGCGGGAAAGTCCTGAACACCGGCATTCGTCTCGTAAGCAGCTTGCGAATAATCGTACTCGCCAAGAATATTCGGGCTCCCGCTCGGTGGAACTATTGCTACCTGCAATGCTCCCAGATTAGGAGGTGGACCCATCGGCGTCGTTGTCGGAATACTGTTGCCGAGATCGACAGTGACCACCTGACGGTTCTTGTCGACCTTAGCGTAGCCAAACGAGAGCGGACTGTTTGTCCCCGCGGGCCGGAGCGCGCGACCGATGACGAAGTTCGGTGGCTCGCCGTCGAATGCTGGTCCAATCGTGCCGACGATTCTTCCCTGATTGAACTGCGGCGACGTGCTGTCGTCGTTGTACCCGTCGACGACAAACTTGATCGAGAGCGTGTTGGGGCTGATGGTCTGCAACTTTTGCAGAAGCGGCGATTGAATGTAGCTCCAGACAACGTTATCGAGCACGGATTGGAAGTAGGCGCTAAACATCGAATCGGGTTTCGGGTTGGTCGTCGTTCGCACAAAGATGTCGTTGAAGTTGACCGGTCTAAAATCTCCCTGGAAGTATTCACCGTCAGAGATCGACACCTGCAACTGGAGTCCAAAGATTTGCGAAACCATCTGCTGCACGGTGTCGAGATCGACGAGCTTCGCCGGAACTGGGCTGTCGGTGCTCTCGACCTTCGCGTTGATGATCGGATCGCCTGACACCGCGCCGTTCTCATCGAACGCGCTTTTCACCGTGCAGTTGAGAAACTGCCAGAAGTGATTGCCGTTCGGGTTCCATGACGGGAACGGGTTGGTCACGGTCGGCTCGAAGTTGCTGGCGGTGTTATTGACGGTTGAGGGCTTGGCAATAAAAGTTCCAGCGAAGTGCAGGCGGGGAACGTCGAGGTAACTCATGGGATCTCCTTCAGAGATAAATCAGTATTAATAAGTGATTTCTCACGCAGCGGCGCAGCGGCGCGACGAGAAAAAACAAATCTCGGATTTACGTTGCGCCGTTGCGCCGCTGCGGGAGAAATCCGCGAGTAAAGATCATGCCGCCGAGCCAGAAGAGGCCGGCGATAAGCAAAACGATTCCGAACATCAACGCCGTGTTCTGCAAATTCGCGACAGCCGCGCCGGTCAATGCGTAAAGCAATGCCGGCGGTAGCGAGCCCGCTAGCGAAGCGACAAACATCGCTCGCCACCTCATTGATGAAGCACCCGCCATGATCGCGACTGTCTCGGCCAGCAACGGCACCGGGCGCGTGACGATGATCGCGAGTGTTCCCCAGCGTGCGAGAATGCTACTGGCGCGTTCGCGTTCAGCAGGCGTCACCACGCGCTCCAACAGCGCGCCACCACGTCTTCCGATCGCAAAACCAAACACCGCCGCGCCGGCACTACCGAGCAGCGACAGCATCGTTCCCCACAACACACCGAAGAGCGCGCCATGGGCCACCATCACGATGCTCGACGGAACGGGCAGTACGACGTCAGCAATCAACAAACCCACGCCGACGCAAGCCGCCACGACTCCACCATGTCTCATCCACGGTGTGGGGTCTGACAACAACGGCACACCCAGCGCCTCCACGATAAAAAACAAGATCGTGAAGCACGCGATCAGCGCCACGACTGTTAGTAAATATCGCTTCATTAGACCAGCTTGGACAGAGTCAGTACCACCTGCGGTAGCGGGTGGGTGCGTAGCCATTTAGCCCTGCGGTTGTAGAGTGCTAGGGCACCCACCCGCTACCGCAGGTGGTACTGACTCAGCTCCACGGTCGTTCCAAACACGAAGCCGCGACCGGGTGCGGGCGACGTTTGGAAGTGTTCGAAGTACAAACGATTCGTCAGGTTCTCGAGACCGACGGTAAACATGATCCGGTGCTTTTCACGGCGCAGCGTGTAGCCACCGCGCAGCGACTGCACTGCAAACGAGCTCAAGCTGCGAAACGTGCCGTATTCAGTCGATATCGCAGCGGAGAGATCGAGTGGATCTGCGCGCTTCACCTGTCCCTGATAGCGCAGCTCATATTCTGCAAACCAGCGGCGATCCAAACTGTCGAACCGAACGCCATTGATCGTTCGCAGCGGCGTGATGTTCGACAACGGCGCGTCGTCCGCAGAGCCGCTTAATTCAACGGGCGTGTCTGAGCGGTTGTAGAAGCGTGACAACAGTCTCAGCGTGGTCTCGTCGGGCGTGAGATTTGTTCCTTTGAGCCAGCCGGTCGAACCGAAGCCAGAAATCACGCCTCGATCAAGCCCGAGGTTTACTTCGTATTGAGTCTCAACTCCCTGAATGCGTGCGCGCGCGGTGTTGACGCGCTGCACGTAGAGCACGCCGTGAAGCGGAAAGAACGGCGAAATCGGATTAATGCCCAGCGTCGGATCAGGCGGAATGAAGATAGGTTCCGCAGCAGCCGAGCCGATGAAGTCTTTCAGATCGTTGCGGAAATAATTCGCAGACACATTCCACTTCGCGCGCTGCACTTTCACGCCGACGTCAAACTCTCTGCCGCGCTCGGGTCGCAACGCAGTGTTCGGAATCACGAGCACGCTGAACGTTGGATCGCCAAAGTCACGCAGCAAGTAGCGCTCGGTGATACCCGGCTCGCGATAACTCGTGCCCCAACGGAAATAGGGATTGATCCCCTGCGGCAAACGCACCACCGCTCCCGCCGTGCCGGTCACGACCGTGCGGCTGGTGGAGATCCCTTTCACGCCTTTAACGAGGTCGAGGACACCGGCTGCGCCTGTCGCACTGATTGGACCAGGCGCGGCGAGTAGCTGTGCAAGCGATCGATCAAGCAAAGTCGATTCGACGCCGAGTGGAAAACCACGAGTCACTTTCGCTTCCGTGCTCCAATTATCGACGCGCAATCCACCGTTGAGCCGCAACCACCTGAACGGCTCATGCTCGAACAGGTTGAACCAGCCCCAATTTGTGTAATCAGTATCAGGATTGCTGGCGCGACTGCTGATCGTCGTGAACGGTGAAACGAGGTCAGTGCGAGAAAACTCGTCGGCTGAAGAATCACGCAGGTATCCGACGCCGGTTGTCACTAACGCGCCGACAAACGGCGCGAACGTCGCTTGCAGATCGAGACCGTGCGTCGTGATCGAATTCTTATTCTCCGAAAGATTGACGCCGGTAAATGACGACGCATTTCCGGTAAGTTGCGGTGAGAAGCCCTGCGGCGAGCTCGCATCGGGCACGAGAGTCCAACTGCTGCCGAGAACGATCTGCGACGTTAAGGTGTCATCAGGAAACGAATATTTCTGACCGTAAAAACTCGCGGCCACGCGCGGCAACCAGCTTCGCAGCTCACGACCTTCGTAACGCAGTCCGTATTTATCGAGCCGGCGAAAGCTGTTGAACTGTCGTCGTGGATCGAACGGTGGCGCGATGAACGAGAAGCCAAGATCTTTGTGCTGGCTGTTCAACTGGCGGTAGCGAATGCTGTGGTTCACACTCGGGAAAAACCAGACGTCGGCCTGATCGTTGAAGCCATGTCCCTGGCTGTTTGCCACCTCACCACCCGCAGGCATACTCCAAACCGCATAAGTGCGCGCGACGTTGTTGCCCGCGTCATTACCCATCGCCGTCGCGAGGTTTCCCAGACGAACGACTTCGTTGAGCAGGATCGCCTCGTTGCCGGTGTGATAAGCATTCTCGCGAAACATTGAACCGCCCAGACGAGTTGCGAATTTCAAACTACTAAAATTGATCGTTGCCGCGCCGCGTCGAAAGCCACCGTTGCTATGAAGGTCGCCGTTGAAGCGCAGACCGAGAATGTTGTCGCCACGCTGCTCGTCAGGAGTTATCAGGTTGATCACTCCCGCCATCGCATCGGAGCCATACAAACTCGATCCCGCACCACTCAGAACCTCGCACGCTTCGAGTTGGACCACATCGATGATGCTGGGCGAGACGCCGGAAGTCGGATCGCTACGCACGTTGTTGAGTCGCTCGCCGTCGAGAACTATCAGCAGCCTGTTTGACGCGAGCCCGCGCAGTCGCGGCCGTTCGAGTGCGGGATTGGCGTTGATCGTGATCAGGTTTGGCGTTTGTTCGAGAGCTCGTGTGGTTGACGCCGGGCGACGCCGTTCAATGTCAGATTGATCCGTAACCGTGACCATCTGTGGAGCGTCAGCGGCAACGCGCGCGCTCCCCTTCCCGGCAGTTATAGTGATGCTGCTCTCGATAATGCCGGGCGCAAGTGAGAAGTCTTGCGTATACGACTCGTTGCGACGCAGAGTGATGCTGCGCGTCGCGACTGCGAACTCACCGCTTTTGATCGAAAGCATGTAAGAACCGAGCGCGAGTTGGCCCATCTCATACTTGCCTTCAGAATTTGACAGCGTTTTGAAAACTACGCCGCTGCCGATGTTCAGCATCTGCACATCCGCAGCAATGATTACCCCGCCCGCGGAATCGCGAATCGTGCCGGTAACTGTCGCACCCGTAGATTGAGCGGCGACAGTAGAGACACTAAGGCCATAAAGAAGTGCAATGAGGAGCAGCAAGAACTTCAAGGTTGATAACCTTCGTCCATCCACTGTTGGAAGAGTTGAATTTGATCGAGAGTCAGCGGATCGAACGGCGGCGGCGGCATACCACCACCGTTGATGCGGCCGTAGATGACCTGCGCGTTTGCTCTGACTTGATCGTAGTTCGTGAGATCAAACCGCCACATCATCTGACCCGTGAACTGATTGAAGATGGGCATGATGTCGTTGTTGAAGGAAACCGCCATCGTCGTTTCTCCATTAATTGCCGCAAAAAGGCACAAAAGGCACAAAAATTAAGACTAGTGCTAAGCGAGACCGTAGATCCTTAATACGCCGCCATCTCTTCCGAAGACCAGTGCGCCAGCGACAACGTAGTCTTTCCATATCGCGGCGCCCAAACAATAGCCGTAGCCTCCGTTGTAACCGTCGGTCTGCATTCCCAGGTCGTCCCACCAGAGCAGCTTTCCGTCGTTCACATCAAACGCGTAGATCGCGATCTTGCTCGTCGTACAAAACACGACGTCGTTGACGACTGCGGGTGAGCTCAAACCACACTCGCCCGCGCTGGTGTACATGCCGGCAAAGACCCCCGTAGTGTTATCGGTGTGAGTGCAGTTGACGTATTTGCGCGGATCGCTGTTGTCCATGGGCCATGCATCGGCGAGGTCCGGCGAATTGAAATCGAGCGCGCGCATGAAGGGCGTCGTTTCGTAATCAATTCCTGGTGATGCGTTGTGATAGTTTGGACCACCGAGCCCGATGAAGAAACGCGGCGAGACACCTTGCGAGCCCGGATAAAACGCAGCGGTATTGAACGCGCCGGAAAAGTTTTCACCCGGCGTATTGTTCGATTCGTCATTGCTCACGGCGGGATTGATCGCGTTCGGATCCGCCGGATGCTTATCTACATTCTCGATCCACGTACCGTCATTCATGTAGGGCAACATCTGTCGCCACTTAATCAATTTCAGAGTGCCGGCATCGAGCACAAAGAAGCCGCCGTTCTTGCACGTCATGATCACGACTTTCTGCGCGCCGAGATTTGTGATCACCGGGGCGCTGCCGATATCGATATCAAAATCGGAGTCGCGGTAATTGCTTTCGGCCGGCACCTGGAAGAAAGCT